>Ga0172382_10006073_pt1 | contig 17723 bp, 13 predicted proteins | sample Leawel138RmetaG_FD_122245 | JGI IMG/M metagenome (GOLD analysis project Ga0172382, IMG submission 122245) | Leachate microbial communities from a municipal landfill in Southern Ontario, Canada - Leachate well 138R metaG | ecosystem: Engineered > Solid waste > Landfill > Unclassified | place...
CCCATCGGAGCGGCAATGGCAATGGCATCGCGTAATATCCGTTGAGCTAAACGCGGGTCGCCGGACTGAAATAAAGCTTGCGCTAAGAAAATACTCCAGCGGACATGCGATTGCTTGGCGCCGCGAAGGTCGCTGAAGCGGCGCCAACTTTTGGCAAGATGTTGTGCTTCGATAAGATCGTCGTTGGCAATGGCAATACGAAACCAGGCGATGGCTCGGTATTCGTCTTCGCTGCGACTATTTGAGGAGGCCATTACGGTTTGGTTTGATTCAGGTATGCCCGCGCTGCGACCGTATTGGTTGATACGTTGCTGGGATACCGATTGCCCCATTGTCAATATCCGCAGCTGTTCGGCTACCAGTGCTAAACGTAATCGTTCTAAATTACGATCCAGTGCTAGCGCCATACCTTCGTCAAGGACTTGCTGGGCTTCTTCTTCATTACCGTGCAAGGTTGATATCCGGATGCGGGTGACATAGCCGGCTATAAACTGGTCGACCAAACCCCAATCAGTAGCATTGGCTAATTGTCTTGTAAGAATTTCTTCGGCGCGTTGAATGTCATTGCTCTCGTATAAAATGGCACTTAACGGCAGCTCGGCTAGAGCGACTAATTCTGACTTTTCACCACTATAGTGGGTGGCAACAGCAATGCCTTCGGCAATGGCTTGTTGGGCCGCATCGGCCTTACCGATGGCGTAAAACGACGTGCCGATAACTGATAGTACGGCAATTAATGCGAAGTCGTAACCAGAGCGATCCAGAACGCCACGTGCTTTGGCGGCTAGCGCTTCTAAGTCGTGCATTTTGAATTGCTCGCGCTGAGCATAGAGCAGCTGAGAGTAAACCGAGCCACGTAAATAAGGGTGTAAATTACCTTCAGAAAAACTTAGTAGCTCTTGGCATTTTTCTTCAACTAAAGGGGTGTTGTCTTGGGCGGCTGCCAGGGTCATTTCACGGTGTAATAATTGGTGGCGCAGCTCGTCGTAGTTGGCTGGGCTTAATTGTCCCTGTTGTTGTGCGGTATCTATCAGCAGATGCACGTGATCTAATAACAGTCGACTGTCTTCAAAATTAAGGTGGCGTATTAAATGCCAAACCCAAGTTAATAATATGGTCGGGTAGCGATCTAGTACGTCGCGAGGAATGCGCTGAATGTATTGCATGATCAGCGTAATGCGGCCTTTATAGGTCCAGTCTTGGCTACAGTTTTCAAGTATTTCTGCGGCTTTTTCGGTTTCTCCGACTTTAAGTAGTATATCGATAGCTTCGGCGAGCATGCCGCGCTCGCTAAACCATGCTGCTGCGCGCTGCATTAATGCATTTTGGTTCTGAAAGGTGGAATCTTTCAGTTGGCGAGCTAGAAAATCTCGAAATAAAGGGTGGTAGCGATACCATTGTCGTTCTCGATCAATACCAATCAGGAATAAGCCCGAGTTTTCAATTCTATCGAGAATACCTCTGGATTTATGGGTTTGCAGGGCGTGATCACATAAATCGGCTGAAAATCTATCCAGTAATGATGTTTTCAGTAAAAAGCTTTTAACTTCCTGTTCTTGGGTTGATAAGACTTGTTCCGCAAAAAAGTCGGAAACATCATGGTGAGAGCCTGAGTAGCGCAGCAGTGTTTGATAGTTAAAGTCGCTAGCGCGGTAAGCAAGGCTGGCAAGCTTTATGCCTGTGATCCAGCCATCGGTACGTTTTTCTAAAAGCTTTATGGCGTCAAGGTCGGCATCGCTCCAGCCGGCATCTTCGATATAGGCTTTGGTTTCTTCGGGGGTGAATCGCAGGTCTTCCATGCCTATTTCCTGCAGCTGCCCCTGAGCCCGAATAGCGGCCAAACCTAAATCGGTTTGTGTGCGTGAGGCTAGTACAAAATGTAGTGCTCTGGGCGATAGCTTGATCAGGCGCGCTAATTGTACGCAGCTTTCATCGGGTAGGTAATGTAGATCGTCAATAAATAAAATAATCGGTGCAGGGCTTTCCGCCAATAAATTAACCAGTGTGGTTATCAGGGCATCGGTTGTCAGGTAGCGTCGACTTTCTACGGCTGCGTTTACTGGTTTGCTCAGGGCAGGCAGGGGGCTGGCTAACGCCGCGCCAATGTAGGCAAGTAGATCAATAGGGCTTAGGCCGGATGAATCAATGCTTAGCCAGGCGACTGCTAATGACCGTTGTTTGAGAAACTGATACCACTGGCACATCAGGCTGGTTTTCCCAAACCCCGCGGCCGCTTGTATAAAGGCGAGTTTTTGATGGGTGAGCTGTTGCGCCTGGTCGACCAATCGTTGGCGGGGCAGTAACGCATGTGCCTCTACTGGAGGTAGCAATTGCGTTTTAAGAAGCTTGTACGACATTATATTGTTGTTACCGGGTTCACATGGCTTGCAGCACTGGTGCCGACGAATCTGTAGCCACCAATAGATAGGTGGCAGGTATCAAAGATATAGCCAAAACACCCCGTCGTCTACTATTGCTATCGCCGAACCGTTGTTTGTGGGGGGGGTGCTGGGTCTAAGTTGGTGTGGTGGCGAATTTTTGTCCAAGATTGCGCCAGTCTGAAGGGAGAGAGGCGGGTGCCTCTTTGCGGTGGCAACCGTCTTTCGATAGGTGTGCGGTTGTTTTGCGGTTGCTATATTTTGAACTGTAAAATTTTTTAAAATTGCACCCGAGAGACGTCTGAAAAGAATGCAAAAACATACTATTCCAAGCTTGTTGCAAAGAGCCTTAGCGGCAAACCCAGATAGTGAGGCCTTGGTTTTTCCTGAACTTCGCTTAAGTTATCGGCAGCTAGATGAGCGCATTCGTATATTTGCTCGGGCGTTGCTTGCATTAGAGATTGATCGTGGCGATACCGTTGGTATATTAATGCCTAATTCGGCTGATAATGTTGCCTGCTTTTTAGCGGCAACCAGTATCGGTGCTTTATGTATCCCTATTAATAGTCGCTTTAAGGCGCGTGAATTAGGTCATGTCATAACAGATTCTGGCATGAAAGTGTTGCTAACCAGCGATATTGTTGCCGAGCACGTTGATTTTTCTGGGCGTTTAAATGAAGCCTTGCCGGAATTATCGGCATCGGCGGCTAATCAGGCCTTGGATATTGCTTCTGCCCCAAACCTGAATTACATCGTTATGCTGGGAAATAGCCATATTGCGGGCATGATGGATGAAGCCTGCTTTGTTGATATGTGTGCAAAAACTACCGAACAACAATTGCAGCGGCGCATTGACGCGGTCGAGCCGAGTTTTCCCGCAATGATGTTATATACCTCGGGTACTACCGCAATGCCTAAAGGCTGCCCGATTAATCATGAACAAATTATTTGTGTGTCGCTGAATATTGCGGAACGTTTTGGTATACAAGATGGTGACCGTGTTTGGAATGCATTACCGCTATTCCATGCCAGCAGTCTACTGCCTATGTTGGCCACCTTTAGCAAAGCGTCGACGTTTTTCTCGTTGATGCATTTTAGTGCAGACAAGGCCCTCGCTCAGCTTGAAAACGAAAATATTACTCTGGCGTGGCCTGCGTACAATACGATTTGGCAGCCGATTCTTACTCATCCAAAATTCTCAGCTGAAAAAATTCCACTATTACGTGGTTTGTTATGCGTAGGCCCGGAAGAGACTTTGGCCGTTATGGAAAAGGCCTTCCCACAAGCCAAAATCATGTCGTGCTACGGTATTACCGAGTGTACAGGTTTGCCGATTATGCCTTGGTATACCGACAGTGCAAAAGTACGTTACGGCACCTGTGGCTTGCCTCTGGATGGTGTTCAGGTACAGATTCGCGACGCTGAAACTGATTTGCCTGTGCCTGCTGGCACGCGAGGTGCTTTGTGGTTAAGTGGCCGCTATGTCATTGAAGGCTACTGGAATGACCCGGTTAAAACTGCAGAGTGCTTTGATAAAGAGGGTTGGTTTAATACTGGTGATTTAGCTTCAGTAAACGATGAAGGTTATGTGTATTTTCATGGTCGTTTAAAAGACACCTTAAAAGTGGGTGGCGAAAATGTAGCAGCGGTTGAGGTTGAAGCGTTTTTAACCACGCACCCAGCAGTTACCTTGTCTGCGGTGGTCGGCGTACCCGATGCAAAATATGGTGAGGTCCCCGCCGCCTTTGTGGAGCTTCGCCCCGGACAGAGTGTTACTGAAGAAGAGCTAATTGAATTTTGCCGCAATGGCTTGTCAGGTTTTAAAGTGCCGCGCTTTGTGCGAATGGTCACGGAGTGGCCCATGTCGGCAACCAAAATCAAGAAGGTGGATTTACAGGCGGCGCTGTTAGATGAGTTAGGCATAGCCAGCTCCTAATTGCCCCATTATTCCGCTTTAATCGAATATCTAAAAAGGTAGGTTTTATTTATGAGCACAATGAGTTACGAAGTGGGCGCTGATGGCGTTGCTGTTATTACGCTAAATGACCCAACAAGACCAATGAATGTAGTTTCGCCTGAATTTATCGACGATATGTTGGTTGTGATAAAAAATGTAGCTGATGATGCGGCAGTAAAAGGCGCGGTTATTTGTTCAGGTAAGGGCGCCTTTATGGCGGGCGCTGATCTAAAATTCTTTTTAGCTCAAATGGAAGCGGGTATGACCTTGGATGAGGCCTATGCGTTTAGTCAGCGCGCTTCGATAGATATGCATCGTGCTATGGAAACCTGTGGCAAGCCCTTTGTTGCAGCCTTGGGTGGTCTGGCATTAGGTGGTGGTTTTGAGTTGGCGCTGGCTTGTCATTACCGTGTTGTTGCTGATAATCCGAAAATTGTTTTGGGATTACCTGAGGTCAGTGTTGGTTTGTTGGCGGGTTCTGGTGGCACACAGCGCTTGCCGCGGATGGTGGGTTTACAACAAGCGTTACCGTTGATTGTTGATGGCGCGACCATGTCTCCAGCTAGTGCCTTGGCGATGGGTGCGGTTGATCAGGTTGTGGATGCCGGCGAGCTACTCGCCGCAGCAAAGGCAATAGTGCTCAGCAATGCTGATGCCGTTCGTGTTTGGGATAAGCCGAATTATGTTCCCGCTGAAGGTAATGACTTAGCAGAGCTAAAACAAAAGGGTGGCTTTGATGCATTATTTACTAAACTAAAAGCGAAGTTTTATGATAATTATCCCGCACCTTTTGCCAATTTAGATTGTGTATTTGAAGGTTTGGCTATGTCATTTGACGATGCTTTGAATTATGAATCGAAGCGCTTCGCTGAGCTGGTGGTGTCTGATGCGGCGCGTAATATCATTCGTACCAGTTTTGTGAATAAAGGTCTGGCTGATAAATTATTCCGTCGCCCACAAGGGATTGATAAAGTTACCTACACCAAAGTGGGTGTGCTGGGTGCAGGACTTATGGGCTCTGGTATTGCCCATATTACGGCTAAAGCAGGCATCGATGTCGTGTTGCTAGACAGTAAAATTGAATTTGCTGAAAAGGGTAAAAACTACAGCGAAAAAATTGTTAAAAAGGCCGTTGATCGTGGACGCATGAGCCAAGATAAAGCCGATTCTTTGTTGGCGCATATTACCCCAACAGTTGATTACGCTGACCTTGAAGGCTGTGAGCTGGTTATTGAGGCCGTATTTGAAGATGTTGACATCAAGGCTGCAGTAACGCGACAAACCGAAGCGGTGATTCCGGAAACAGCAATTTACGCCAGTAACACTTCAACGTTACCGATTACATCACTGTCGAAGGCATCGAAACGCCCCAGTCAATTTATTGGTCTGCACTTTTTCTCGCCGGTAGAAAGAATGCCGCTGATCGAAGTGATTATTGGTTCAGAAACCAGCGATGAAACACTTGCTCATGCATTGGATTTTGTTGGCCAGGTGCGTATGACTCCCGTATTGGTCAATGACTCGCGTGGCTTTTACACCAGTCGTGTATTCCAGACGTTTATTCATGAAGGTATGAAAATGTTGGAGGAAGGCGTTGCTCCAGCATTGATTGAAGATGTGGCTAAGCAGGCTGGAATGCCGATTGGTCCTTTGGAACTAACCGATGCATTGACTATTGAATTACCGTGGAAAATTGTTCAGCAAGCCATTGCTGCCGATGGTGATAAATATACTCTTCCTTGTGCCTTTAATGTAATGAAAACCATGGTTGAAGATCAAAAACGGATTGGTCGTCGTGGTGCGGGTGGTTTTTATGATTACCCAGAAGGTGGTGATAAAGTGTTTTGGTCAGGTTTGGCGCAGTTATATCCTGTTGCTGATGAGCAGCCTTCAGCTGATGAAATGGTTAAGCGTTATTTGTACGTACAAGCACTTGAGACGGCTCGTTGCTTTGAAGAGGGGGTGTTAACTCACCCAGCCGATGGTGACTTAGGTTCAATTCTTGGCTGGGGTTTCCCTACCTATACGGGTGGCACATTGTCTTTTATTGATACTGTAGGCATACAGGCGTTTGTGGCTGAGTGTGAGCGCATGGCTGCGGCCTATGGAGATCGGTTTTTGCCGTCGCAATGGATGAAAGATCGCGCTGCTAATAAGCAGAGCTTTTATCCCTGCGATTAGTTTTTAATGATTTAATTGTCATAGTGTTTTTGGCATGTATTAAACGCTACCCCTAGATGTTGCGGGTTTAGATGTTCAACGTTATGTAGCATGTAATTTGCCTCGTGTTAAATCGAGGCAAAAAACTTGGCATAAGAGTTTTATATTGATTTTTATGCGCTCGTAAAGGGATAGGTTAAGTTTAAGAGTGCCGTCCTTTTCAGTAGGGGAGGATAGATTTAAGTAGGTTTATAACAACAAGGCATTTCAAATAGTTCTAGGTCATAAAAATAGCAATAAAAATATTTTTTACCTGCGGGTAGCTATAAGTCATGATTGTAGTTACGCATATCTTTTTGAAGAAAAGGCGAAGACATGCTCTGTAAAATATATATTTTTTGCTTGTAGATATTATTCAAAATAATTATAACTGAATGAGCCGCGAGGAATAGGTATGAAAATCTGTATTGGGGTGCCGGGCACTATGAAGGTGGCGGCAATGACTCAGCAGTGGGAGCATGATATTGCTGTTGACCAGATTTGTGAGTCGGTGCAGCTGGCTGATAAGCTTGGTTATCATCGTGCCATGTTGGGTGAGCATTTTATAGTGCCTAAAGAACATATTCCGCTATCGGGTGATTACTACTTCCATGGTGCCGTGGCGCTGGCTTGGGTAGCTGGGTGTACATCAAATATTCGGTTAACATCTTCGGTGATTGTGTTGCCGTTGCAAAGTCCAATTGTCCAAGCTAAAGCCGCAGCGACTATCGACAAGCTCAGCAATGGTCGATTCGAACCTATTTATGGTGTGGGCTGGTTAAAAGAAGAATATGACATGCTGAATGTGGATTTTCATAATCGCGGAAGAATGTTTGAAGAATATATTCAGGTTATGCAAACACTTTGGACAGAAGATGATCCATCGTTTGAAGGTCAGTTTGTTACTGTGAAAAATGCAGGCTTTGCCCCCAAGCCGGTGCAAAAAAATGGCGTGCCGGTTTGGTTTGGTGGTGATGCTCCAGCAGTCATTCGGAGGGTTGGAAAGTACGCCAATGGTTGGTCGCCTTTTCAAACACCACCTGAAAAATTCCCTGAGGCTATGGAGATTATTAAATCGCAGCCCGAGTATGATGGTCGAGATATCGGTATCTTCTTTGCTTTGGAGATGTTGAACGTTGGTGCGCATCACGAAATCAAAGGTGATACTCGCTCCAAAGGTGCATGGGATGCTAATAAGATTATTGATCAGTGTCATTGGTTGAGTGAGCTGGGCGTGACTGAAACGATTGTACCAATTCCTCCCATTGATAGTTTTGACGCGTATAAAGAACGTCTGCAATGGGTTGCTGAAGAAATAATGCCGAAGGTGGCGGGTCTATAGATAATAGATAGGGGGATACCATGAGTAATATGTTGAGTGAAGAGAGGATTGAAGCTTTTTTACGCGCGCAATACAGTTTGTGGAGCGATGGCAGGTATCAGGAAATGTTGGCTGAGTTTCGTCAAGTTGCACCAAATGGCTTAACCATCGAGTATGTAGGTAGCGAGCCGCTTGATGGTTGGCAGGCACTTGATGATATGTGGCAAGAATACGGTAATAAGTGCTCGACAGAGCTGGTAGCAGTTTTGGTGAATGGTAATGAAGCTGCTACCTATGTTTACAATCATGCACAGACTGATGATGGTATTAATACTTTACCCAGTATTGAAACCTATACCTTTGAAAATGGCACGCTGCGTATACGTTATTACCATCAGAGTGTTAGTTAGGGTGATTGATATAATCTTCGCAGGTTTAATACGGGGCCGTTAGATAATCGCTGGGGCGAATGTTGGTAGTGACGCATCATTCGCCCCAGGTGTAGGTTGTGGTAATAAGTGATATTGAGTTTTTGTTGTTAGTCGGCTGTTGTGCCGCCGTCAACACATAAAATAGCGCCATGGACCATGCGTGCATCGTCTGACGCGGCATATAAAAACATGCCTGCAACATCATCGGGTTGTGCGGGTGGTCGAATGCCGGCATAACGCATAAACAAACTCATATCCAGGCCTTCAGGTATGTGCGCGCTAGTCATACCTGTATGCATTGCACCAGGTGATACTGCATTAATGCGAATGGGCTCGTTAATCATTTCCATCGCCATTGATTTTGTCATCATACTTATAGCGCCTTTAGTCATACTGTAAGGCACTACGTAGGCAGAACCTTTGTGGGCCGACTGCGATAAACAATTAACAATATTCCCTTCAGTTTTAATAAGCTCAGGGATAGCCGCTTGGCTTAGCCAAAAAGGGGCCGCCATATTTGTAGAAACCAATAGCTGCCAATCGTCCGCGCTTACATCTGCAATTGCACCGATGCGCACTACACCGGCAATATTGCACAATACATCTAATTTGCCACCCCATTCTAGTGCTTGGGCGATAACATCTTGGCATGCGGCTTGGCTTGATAAATCGATGGCTAAAGTTTTAGCTATGCCGCCAGCGGTTTCAATTTTTTGTAGCGTATCCTGTAAGCCGGCGGTATTAATATCAACTAGTAATACGTGGCCGCCTTCGCGGGCAAAGCCAACGGCTACGGATTGTCCCAAGCCACTGCCTGCACCTGTTACTACAATATTTTTATTGTTAAAACGCATGTTTTATTCCTGTGAGTAGTGTTTGTAATAAATATGAACGATAGCGTCCTATTTATGACTTGGCAAGGTAAATTTATCTGCTTTATAAAGTTGCGTTATGTTTGGCGGTAAATGCAGAATTAATCGTAAATTAAGTTTCATTGTGGTGCAGAAACAGTGTTAAGAGATCATCCCGATAATCGCGATAGTGAGCAGTTACGAAAAACGTTTAACAGTGGCTATAGCGTTGCAGCCTTTTTAGATAAAGGTTATGCTGCTACGAATATTTAGGCTATCGTTCGAGCTGCTAAAGTTAGTAAAAAATCCGTTTATTTACAGCATAAAAGCAAACAATCTTTGTTTATTTGAGCGTTGGAATACGGTTTAAGTGTAGTAGGTTTGAGTGATAGAAGAAGTCTCTGTTGATGAAGCGTTATTGGCCGCTGTCCAGAAGATTAAGATTTTAGTTGTTGATTCAATGCTACGGAATTTGATGCGTTTATTGATTGCTTAGTTGGAGCGATTTTCTGCGATTATATTTCATCGCTATATTAGTTTTAAGCAAATGATAGTCCCGTCGTGGCTTCTCAGGAAGTAGCAGAAGTAGCTGTCGAAGGTCATCTTGTCATTGCAGGTCGAGCAATGCGGGTTTATTTTATTGTCTGACTTGTATCGCACCGGTAGTTAGCGAACGCGAATAACGTGTCGTAGATGTAGGAACACTATTACTTGGTGGGGCTTGTGGGTCAATAAAACCATAGAACTCAAATACCTCTGTGATAAACTTTGCGAGAGCTGCTTGGCAGTCAAAACCTTTCAAGATAAATAATACGAATGAGCCTGAGGAATATATGAAAAAATTGCTGGAAAATCGCGTGGCTATTATAACGGGTGGAGCCAAAGGCTTAGGTTATGGAATTTCAAAACGATTAGCTAAAGATGGTGCAAAGCTGATAATTACAGGTCGTGATGGTAAGGCCACGGCAGAAATAGCTGAGCAAATTCGTGATGAAATTGGCACAGAGGCAGTTGGTATGTCGGCCGACGTCGGTGTTAAAAGCGATGTTGAAGCAACGATTCAACGTGCCATTGATGAGTTTGGTGGTTTAGATATTCTGGTTAACAATGGCTCCGCTTTATCACCTAATGTATTGCTCGAAGATAAAACTGACGAAATGTTAAAGCGTACACTTGATATTGGTGTGTGGGGAACCTGGTGGGGAATGCGTGCGGCATTGCCGCATTTTAAAAAACGTGGTGGCGGTAGCATCATCAACTTTAATTCTATCGATTCTCAGGTGGGAGCTTGGTTGCACGCCGACTACAATATAACCAAGTCGGGGATTATGGGTTTGACCCGTACTGCAGCAGTAGAATGGGGTCGCTTTAATGTGCGGGTTAATGCAATTGCGCCTACCGGCCTGGGACAAGTGTTTGCTCAGCTGGTTGAGGATTCGCCGGGCTTTCTTGAGATGGCTACTCAGAATTGCCCGCTCAAGCGCGCAGGTGATCCAGAAACTGATATCGGTCCTGTAGTGGCCTTTTTGGCTTCTGATATGTCGAAGTTTGTTACTGGCGAGATGATCAACGTTGATGGTGGTCAGCATTTGCCCGGCTATGTGAGTATCCCTCATAATCTCGCAGAGCTGGAAAGCGGAGATGCACAGGGTTAGCGTTTGTTTATCCGCGGTGGAGGCTTGATTGTATGGATGAATTGTTTTCGGTAGCTGGAAAGGTTGCCTTAGTGACGGGCGGCACTAGCGGTATAGGTTATATGATAGCGGAGGCTCTGGTTAGTCGAGGTGTTAAAACCTATATTGTTGGACGTAACAGTGAGACTTGTTTGGCTATTGCTGCCGAATTGTCACAAGCGGGAACGTGTTTGGCGTTGCCCGGTGATATCAGCACAGTAAAGGGTGTTGATGATTTGGTGAGTCGTTTTTCTGCTGAAGAAAGCCAGCTCAATATTTTAGTGAATAACGCGGGCGCTATGTACGATGCGCCGTTGGATGATTTTAGCGAATCTGGCTGGGATGATGTTGTCGACCTTAATTTAAAGTCAGTATTTTTTTTAAGCCAGGCGCTGTTGCCTCAAATGCGCGCAGCGGCCAGTGAGGCTAAGCCAGCAACAGTGATTAATATTGGTTCGGTGGGTGGTTTAAGAGTTGGCCCTAAAGAGAATTATTCTTATCAGGCTGCAAAAGCAGGCTTACATCATTTGACTGGTTCGTTGGCAAAGCGTTTAGGGGCAGAGCATATTACGGTTAATGCCATAGCTCCGGGGTTTTTCCCCTCGCGTATCACCCAAATTCCTGATGACATGCTCGCTGATGTGTTAGCGAGCGTTCCTAGGCGTCGGTTAGGGCAGGCCGATGATCTGGCTGGAGCAGTGATTTACCTCGCGTCGAAGGCTGGCGCATTTGTGACGGGTGCAGTTATTCCTGTTGCTGGTGGTATGACACTATAATCCGATTTAAACTTCCCTTCTTAATGATTGTTAGAGAGAGTTATTACTTATGCGCCGCGTAATATTTGAAGAAGAGCATGAAGAATTTCGCCGTACTGTACGTCGTTTTTTTCAAAATGAAATTGCCCCGCACGGGGAAAAATGGCGCAAGCAAGGCTATGTGGATCGCTGGGCGTTCACCAAAGCGGGCGAGCTGGGGTTGTTGTTGACTTGGGCTGATGAAAAATACGGCGGCGCAGGTATTGAGGATATGCGCTACGAGCAAATTATTTATGAAGAAAATATGGCGCACGGTGAGATTGGTTTTTATATCAACTTGCACAATATGTTGGTGGCGCCGTACATCGGTAAATTGGGAACTGAAGAACAAAAGCAACGCTGGTTACCGGGCTGTATTTCTGGTGAAAAAATTCTCGCAGTAGCTATGACAGAGCCTGGTTCTGGTAGTGACTTGGCCGGCATGAAATGTACCGCGGTTGACTGTGGTGATCATTGGTTACTGAATGGTTCAAAAACTTATATTTCTAATGGTCAAATTTCAGATTTGATTGTTGTTGCCGCTCGTACTGTGCCTGACCAGCGCTACGGTATTGGCTTGTTTGTGGTTGAGGCGGGAATGGAAGGTTTTCAGCGTGGTAACACCCTTGAAAAGATGGGTATGAAAGCGCAAGACACCTCTGAGCTATTTTTTGATAACGTCAAATTACCTAAAGATAATGTCTTGGGTGAGCCGGACAAAGGTTTTGGATATTTGGCTCGTTTTCTTGCCGGCGAGCGTTTGAATGCGGGTATTGGTTCATTGGCCTGTGCTCAACATGCATTTGATATCACTATGGAATACATCATGGAGCGTAAAGCCTTTGGTCGCCCCATTGGTACATTCCAGAACAGCCGTTTTGTGATGGCTGATTTACGCGCCCAGCTTGATTGTACACAAACTTTTGTTGATCAGTGTGTATTGGAATACAACGCACAGCAGCTTAGCGCTGAAACAGCGGCATCTATAAAATTACTGTGTACCGAACTGGAAGGTCGTGTAGTAGATGCTTGTGTGCAGTTACACGGTGGTGCGGGTTATATGGAGGAGTACGAAATTTGCCGTATGTACACCAATGCGCGAATTACTCGAATATTTGCCGGTACCAGTGAAATTATGAAAGAGATTATTGGTCGTGGCTTAGGTTTGGATGAGCGCAAGCTAAAAAAATAGGCGTTATTACCACGGGTTAATCCATGTAATCTGGCATGCAGGTTTTGGTTTGGCTCGTAGTCACCAGCTCTTTTTTATACGTGTTTGTGTAATGAGGTTTGGGTTCAGGTGCAATACACCTGAACCCAAAGGTTTATGCACAGTCTAATAAAAACTTGGCAGTCCAGTCGGCTTGTCCAACTAAAAAGGCGTGATCCCCTTTTAATTCGTGTACTGTCCAGCCTAGTTCAGCAGCCCGTGGGTGTAATGACTTCATGATAGTATCTGATGCAGCCACGTAATCAACCGGTTTGCCGATGAGTTTTTCTGCGCCAACGGCTACTGGTGTGACGGTGCAGGCCAATGGTTGATCTGATAAGTTGTCGAGTAACCATTGTTGCCGTTCAGCAGACATATCCATAGGGTGTTGTTTGGCCATTTCACGCTGTTGAGTGTGAACACCGGCAGTCGGTGGGATGTCACCTGATTTTACTCCTGCAGCAATACCAGCCGCCTGTTCTGCGGGCATTAGTCCCATGGCTTCAACAACGGACTCGCCAGTGCGAACGATCAGTGAATCGAGTAATACAACGCGACGAATACGATCGCCCGCTTGGGCAACAACACCAGGAAGGATGGTGCCTGAATAGCTATGACCAACTAAAATGCAGTCCTGGATGTCTTCTTTTTCAAGAACATTAACAATATCGGTGACATGAACATTGGTGTCGATGTCGGCAGAAAGTAGATGTTCGCGTTCGCCAAAACCTGTATAGGTGGGAGTGTAAACTTCGTGACCGGCTGCGAGAAGTGCAGGTTTAACAAATTTCCAGATCCAGCCGCCCATACCGCCGCCGTGACAAAGAACATAAGTGCTCATGGTGTTTTCCTTTTTAGTAGTCATAAGTTGTGCTGTGGTTCAGCCATTCTAAATTGAATAATCGCTCTGCTCAGTATTTAGGGGTAGTGGTTGTATACCATCCCTTGTGAGCTAATAACGCCAACCCGAAACGGAAAAGCGCCGTTGCGTATACATTGATAGGATTGGCGCACTTGATCAATACTGCCTGAGTAAGCCAATTCATCCCAGGGAGCATCTTGTTCACTAAACCAGCCCCAGTCTGCCGATTCTTCGGTGATTGCTCCAGCAATTGCGTTATCGCAATGGCAGCGAAACGATAGGTAAACCTGATCCATAGTTAGTAGCGATAACATGCCAAAAGGGATCATATTGTTGGGTGATATTTTGATGTGAGTTTCTTCGTACAGTTCACGTGCTGCAGCTTCTTGTAAACTTTCACCTTCTTCAAGAAAACCTCCGGGGAACGTCCATAGCCCTTTGTTGGGCGGAGTGCCACGCTTCATCCAGAACATTTTGTCCTGATGATGAAGATGAACGCCCACAAGGACGCGAGGGTTTTTGTAGTGTACCCAGTGGCAGGCAGGGCACACTTGTCGAGGTGTATCCTCGGTTTCAAGCATCTTGATTTCAAGTGCCGTACCACATTCATAACAGTAATTCATGCAAGCGTACCTTGGGCGGCCGTAGTTGTAAGCTGATTTAGGCCAATCTGTTTTGATCAAAAGATTAGTTTATTCTTACACTAAAAAAAATTATTTTAACCTATCTAGGTGGTTGAATTGCAACAAAAGCCTACTTGCTGTGTCGAGCTATCTCAAGATAGGTGTTAATCACCTATCTTTTGACCGAAACTTGGATGTCTGAGATGGCTTGGCTGTAAATATTACGATTAATACAATGACTTGGCTAGGGTAAGAAAACTAATGAATATCGAGCTGAGTGAAGAAAGTCGTTTATTTAAAGGTAGTGTCGATAGGTGGCTGCCAATGAACTATCCAAGGCTTGGGCGCACGCTTTAGAAAAAGACGACCATAATTACCTTTTTGCACTGTGGTATAAGCTTACCAAAGCGGGTGTTCGTGGCGTGGGTATTGCTGATAGCTTGAGTCTACCTCGCTCATTTTAATTAATATACTATGACGGCTATTTATATTAATCGCCATAATAATCACGACTGGAGAGTAAGATGACTGCTACATTACCAAGCCATGTGCCGCCTGAATTGGCAATGGAGTTCCCGCTGACCACCCGGACAATCTCTTATACCGATCCTTTTAAAGAAATTATTCCAAAGATTCATGAAGGACCTGCGGTATTTTGGGGTACGAATATTTTCCCCGGTCCCAGTGGTGGTTGGGTTGTGCGTCGGCATGAAGATTTGATTAAAATTTATGAGAACACCACCGACTTTATTAAGAAAGGTAATTCTGAATTTTCTAGTATGATTGGTGAGCGCTGGGATGTCATCCCAACTGAATTAGATCCGCCAAAACATACTGTGTTTCGACGTGCGTTGGAGCCGGTTTTTTCACCTAAAAAAATGGCTGAGTTAGAGCATAAGGTTGCAGGTCGTGCCGATGAGCTTATCGACACTTTTGCGGATAAAGGTGAAGTGGAATTTATTAAAGATTTTGCGACACCCTTTCCGTGTACCATTGTGCTTGATTTATTAGGCCTTGATTGTGGCCGTTTAAATGAGTTTCTCGGTTGGGAGCATAACTTGTTACACACTAACGACATGGGCGCTCGTCAAAATGCTATTCGAACACTGAAAGCCTTTTTGTTAGAAGAAATTGAAGCGCGTGAGAAAAATCCAACGGATGACCTGATCAGTAACGCTCTAAATATGGAGGCCGAAGGCCGTAAATGGACCAAAACCGAAGTGTTTGGCCATTGTTTTAATTTGTTTATTGGTGGTTTGGATACCGTGACCGCGAACCTGGGGCATCAGTTTCATCATTTGGCTACGCATCCTGAAGACCAGCAATATTTACGTGATAACCCCGAAAAAATTGGTATTGCAGTTTTAGAATTGATGCGGGCTTATGCTGCGGTGACTACTATGCGTATCTGTGCCAAGGATACGCAATTGCACGGTATAACCATTAAGGCTGGTGATCGTGTGGCAATGTCGACATCTTTGGGTTCAAACGACCCTGAGGTATTTGATTCGCCAGAGGAGGTGCGCCTCGATCGTCGCCCCCAACATATCAGTTTGGGACACGGCATTCATCGCTGTTTAGGGCAGCATTTAGCGCGACGCGAAATTAACGTTGCCATTAAAGAAGTGCTGACACGATTGCCGGAGTTTCGTTTAAAGCCTGGTTTTAAAACTCCATATCTCATGAGTAACGTTATGCATGTGAGTGAGCTGCCATTGGTTTGGTAGTGATAGTTAGCAATATCTATCAATAAAAACCAAAACTACGCAGCGTTTCGACGCTGCGTTTTTATAGATGTGAATAACAATGAATAATAAAGATAAGAGTTTAACGGGAAAAGTTGCCATCGTCACCGGGGGTGGCAACGGTGTAGGTCGCGGCATTGCACTAGCGTTAGCTGATGCGGGTGCGGATGTTGTAATTTGTGGTCGCACAGAAGCTTCGCTTGTTCGAGTGGCCGAAGAAATTCAAGCGCGCGGTGCCAAGGTGTTGGTTGTTCGTTGCGATGTGACCTTGGTTGCTGATTTAGATCGGCTAATAAATAGTACTATAGAGAGCTTTGGTACGATTGATATTTTAATCAATAATGCGGCGCTGATTCCACATGGATCACTATTAACCATTGATGAGTCTGTTATTCAGGGGGCTTGGGATGCTGGTCCTTTGGCGGCCTTACGCTTAATGCGGAGAGCGCATCCGTACTTAACAGGTGATGGTGCCATCGTAAATGTCTCGTCGGGTATTGCTATAGCAGATAAGGCCGATAACCGCGGTATTTATGCTGCCACCAAGGCGGCTTTGAATGCTATTTCAAGAGCGGCTGCGAATGAGTGGGGCGGTGATGGTATTCGAACAAATGTGATAATGCCCTTTGCGCGAACTGAAAAAGTGAATCAATTTTTCGCAAACGAACCCCTAATGGCGAATAATATTTTAAGTCAAAACCCGTTGGGGCGAGTGGGTGATCCCGAGCTGGATATTGGCCGGGCGGTGGTGTTTTTAGTGGGCCCTGGTGGCAGCTATATTAATGGTGTAACTCTACCACTTGATGGTGGAAGCTCTTATGTTCGTTAGCTCTGATGCCAATAGTTTTGTAAGGTATTGCGCCGGTTTTATATAGAACCTGCATATAGCAAGCTAAATCCGTGTTACTGAGATGTATTAAAATACTCCTCGCTAGGCGCGAATAGCATTCAACACAAAGTCGATGGAAAAGCTGCGCCAATACTGAATGTTATCTGGCTTAGAAAAATCAATAGAGGTAAACGATGAAAGTAGTGGCCCCTGTGTAAACCCACCAATTACCACCATTAAAGCCGCAGCTATTACTTCGTTGATGTCTATATCCTGACGAAACAGACCGCTGGCTTGTCCCTGCTTTAATATCGCGCCCAGACGTGTCATCAGTTCAGGGCTGCGGTTAACTAAATCGCGGCACTCGGACGTATGCTCTCCACTATACACACCTTGATCGTTGTATAAGCCCGCCAGAAATGGCCACTTCAAAAAAATATTGTATGAATGAGTTAAAAAAAGACGTAGTGCATCTTCGGGTTCGTAGCTTTCATAATCTAACGCAATGAGGCCAGCTATTTCTTCTGCAGTCAGCTCGTTTATTGCTGCCATATATAGCTCGGGTTTGGTTCTAAAGTAGTGATGTATTAGCTGCTTGCTAACCCCGGCTTCCATCGCAATGACTTCTAGCTTGGCGCCGGCTAAACCCGCACGGCAGAACTCATCTATGGCTGCAGCCAAGATACGTTGCATGCCGTCTTTTCCATTTTTTTTATTCATATAGTTCATCTTAGTTAAGCACTGCATAGCAGTCATTTTACTCTTATCAGCGCTGTTTTACCCTTACTAAAACGAATAGATGCCTAGCTTTGGCGTGTTAGTGGTAAATTTAAAATAAAGCTAATATCTA
>Ga0172382_10006077_pt1 | contig 17714 bp, 19 predicted proteins | sample Leawel138RmetaG_FD_122245 | JGI IMG/M metagenome (GOLD analysis project Ga0172382, IMG submission 122245) | Leachate microbial communities from a municipal landfill in Southern Ontario, Canada - Leachate well 138R metaG | ecosystem: Engineered > Solid waste > Landfill > Unclassified | place...
ATCGATAGGCGCGATCGGCCTGTTCTTCCTCTTTCCCTACGCGCCGATGGTGCTGCTCCGCTGGGTCCACAATAAGCACCACACCCACACCAACGGCCCCAAGGATCCTGACAGGTTCGAACATGAATCGCCTAGGTGGCAGATTCCGATCCGCTGGAGCTTCTTCGACGCGGCCTACATCTGGTATTTCATCAAGAACGGCCAGAAAGTGCGTGAGAAGCACGGGACCGAGCTAATCGTCTACTATTCGTTCCTTGCGTTGCTGTTCGCCGCCGCGCTGTATTTCGGCTTCGGGTGGGAGCTGTTCATGCTCTGGTTCGTGCCATCGCGGATCACGCTGTTCATCATCGCCATCGTGTTCGTCATCCTGCCGCATCACCCTGCGATTATCGCGCAGGAAGAAGATCCCTACATGGCGACGACCATGCGGTTCGGCTGGGAATGGCTGCTGAACCCGCTGCTGGTCTATCAGAACTACCACCTGATCCATCATCTCTGGCCGGAAATCCCGTTCTACCGGATGCACAAGGCCTATTACCTCAAGTACAATGAAATCAACGCGCAGCGTATCCCGCGCCAGAAGGCCTTTAGTCTGAAGCCCGAGAATTATGACGAACACTTTGCGGTTCGCCGAAAACTCGACCAGGCCCAGAGCAAGGCTTTGCCTGCTTGAAGAATCTCCAGCCGGGCCACCCAAACGGCCCGGCTGAGTCGCAAGATCGGGGCGCCGATGGCCAAACAACTCCACCTTGGCGCGTTCATGCGCCCGGTCAGCATCCACACCGGGGCCTGGCGTTATCCAGGCGCTGTCCGCGACGCGAATTTCAGCCTGGCCGCGATCGAGCGCTTCATCCGCAGCCTTGAAGCCGCCAAGTTCGATTATTTCTTCATGGCCGATCACCTTGGCGTGCTGAATCTGCCGCGCCATGCCTTGATGCGCAGCCATACTGTGACCTCGTTCGAACCGTTCACGCTGCTCTCCGCGCTGGCCGGGGTGACGTCGCGGATCGGCCTCGTCGCGACCGCCTCGACCACCTACGACGAGCCGTTCCACGTCGCGCGTCGGTTCGCCTCGCTCGATCACATCAGCGGCGGGCGCGCGGGGTGGAACGTGGTGACGACATCTAACCCGGACAGCAGCCGCAATTTCGGGTTCGACACGCAGCCCGACCACGCCGCGCGCTATCACCGCGCGCGGGAGTTTCATGACGTTGTGACCGGGCTGTGGGACAGCTTTGCCGACGACGCCTTCGGGATTGACCCGGACTCGGGCATCTATTTCGATCCCGACCGGATGCACACGCTGAACCATAAGGGTAAGCATTTCTCGGTCAGCGGCCCGCTCAACATTGCCCGCCCGGTGCAGGGCTGGCCGGTGATTTTCCAGGCCGGCGCCTCGGACCCAGGCCGCCAGCTTGCCGCAGAAACCGCCGAGGCGGTCTTTGCGGCGGAATCGACACTGGAGGGCAGCAAAGCCTATTATGCCGACGTCAAGGAGCGCGCGACAGCGGTTGGGCGCAATCCCGACCACATCAAGATCATGCCGGCCGTCTTTCTAGTGGTTGGGGATACCGTCGAGGAAGCCCACGCAAAGCGGGCGAAGCTCGATAGCCTGGTCCACTACGACAGCGGCATCCATTCGCTGTCGGGCATGCTCGGCCACGACGTATCGGGCTTCGATCCCGACGGCCTCCTGCCCGACATCCCCGAATCCAACGCCAGCAAGAGCTCGCGCCGGTTCATGATCGAGCTCGCCCGGGCGGAGAATCTGACGATCCGCCAGCTTGCTGCCAAGGCCGGTAGCTATGGTGGGCTGGCCTTTGTCGGCACCGCCAGGACCATCGCCGACGAGATGCAGCTCTGGCTGGAACAGGGTGCCTGCGACGGCTTCACCACGATGTTCCCCTACCTGCCAGCAGGTCTGGAAGACTTCACCGGCAAGGTGGTGCCCGAATTGCAGGCGCGCGGCCTGTTCCGCTCCGAATACGAAGGCGAAACGCTGCGCGATCATCTGGGCCTGCCGCGCCCGGACAACCGCTTCTTCGCCTGAGGCGATGAGCCGGTACGTCATCGTCGGCGCAGGAGCGATTGGCAGCTTTCTCGGCGCGCGCGCCGGTCACGATGTCCTGCTCATCCCAAGGGGCGAGCGGCTCGAGGTCTTGCGAAGCGAAGGCGTGTCCCTGTCCGAAGGCGGCGCCGAACGCCAGGTGCGCGTGCCGGTCTCCTGCACTTGCGACCCTGTGACGCAGCCCGATCACGCCATCCTCGCCACCAAGACGTTTCAGCTGGAGGGGGCTCTGGCCCTGCTGGAACCGCTCCGCCACGCGCGGTTCACCCTGCTGACCGTACAGAACGGGGTCGAGGCGCCCCGAATTGCTCAGACCGCCCTACCCCGCGCCGAGGTCCTGGGTGCACGGATGCACGGCTTCTTCGAGCGGGAGGACGGGATCGTGCGCCATATCGGCGTACCAGCCACACTGATGGCCGGACCGGTCGCGGATCGCAAAGCCGATCCGGTGGCGGAACAGGCGGCAGCAAGCTTTGCGAGCGATCTGGAAGCCGCTTCGGTCCCGACCGCACTGGTTCCCGACATGCGCCCGGCGCTGTGGGACAAGTCCTGATGGCGGCAACGATCGGCGGCGTGGCTCCGGCATTTGGCCTGAAGGTCGGTGTGGTACTGGGCCACCCCCTGGCCGGCGTCTTGTGACCGAAGGCGCGCGGATCGTGGCGGTTCTGGACATTGCCCTCCCCGCCGATTGCATCGCACGAAAGCTGGAATTCATCGGCCGCTTCCCGCCCGACGTCACCATTTCCCTGCAACGCGATCTCGAAGCGGGCAGGCCGTTGGAATTCGCCCAGCTCACCGGCGCGATTCCGGCCTGCTAAGCCACCGACGAAATCATCGCCCGGTTGCGCGCGCGTCGGCTGCGGCTGGACTGATCAGGCGACGAGCGCTTCCCGATTGACCGCGCGTGAGGCCAGCCAGGCACCGCCGAAAATCGCGAAATGCCCCGTCAAGGTCGTCAGGCCAACCCACTGCGCCTCGCCGCTAAGGGCAACGCTGTAGATATCCCAACCCGCCCCGACCGCTTCAGTCAGAACGATCACCGGAACCAGCACCTGGTAGCGCAGCGGATCGCGCGCGCTCCACAGCGCGACCACGCCAAGCGCCCCCAGCTGGATACCAACGATCAGCCAGGCATCAAGCAGCAGGCCGAACACCGGCGTCCCCTGCCCAAGCGCAATCCCGGGATAGATCAACGGCAGGGCCCCGGCGTAGACCGGCGGCCAGAGCAGCACGAGATTGCAGAGATACCAGATACCCACGGCGATCAGGAAAGTGCGCAAAACCTTCATGGCGGCCTCCTCAGTCGATGGCGAAGATATCCGATGTGGCGCAGGCGATGCGCGCATCCTTGTGCGGCGCATAGTCAGGATCGTTCATGAAGGCGTCGATCGCCTCCATCGAAGGAAACCGGATCACCACGACATAATCCGGCTCGGCGCCTTCGCCCTCATAACGGACGAACTGGTGCGAACGGCAGACCATTTCCCCGCCGTGCCGGCCGATCAGCGCCGGAACCGAAGCCATATAGCCCGCCACCCAGGCCTCGTCGCGCGATTTGATCGATCCGATGAAATAGGCAGCCATCGCCCTGTTTCCTTCCGTCAGTGCTAGGATTCCAGCTTTCCCGCTAGAGCCCCAGCAAGGTGATGTGGACTACTTGCGCAAATCCCGCGGTTGTCCCGTTTCCGCCAAGATCGGGGTCCGAGCAATATAGGGCAATCAGCGCCGGTTCAAGCGCGCGCACCACCAGCGCGGCGGCTTCGGCTTCGCCCAGATGTTCCAGCATCATCGCGCCCGACCAGATCTGTCCGATCGGATTGGCGATGCCCTGCCCAGCGATGTCCGGGGCAGACCCGTGGACCGTTTCGAACATTGAGGGGAACCGCCGTTCGGGGTTAAGGTGGGCAGAAGGCGCCACCGCGATGGTGCCGATTATCCCCGGACCCAGATCTGAACCGATATTGCTAAACAGATTTGAACCAAACCACAACATCGAACCGTTCTGGCGACATCATGAAGCGCGCAGCTAAATATCGGCATGATCCTGATCGGCCGCAACATCGGGATATTCGGCGCCGATCGCGGCGAACCGTTCCTCCAAGAACGGCATCGAATGATAGAGGCCATTGGCTTTCGTCGCGCTGGTTAAATACTTGCGGCCAAGCCGGCGTGCGAAATCGAAGGCATAGCGCAGGATCCTGTCGGTGCCGCGGCGGGTGAAGATCGCCTGCTGGACGACGATTTCATCCTCGCCGGTCCCGGTCCCGCAGCCGACCTGCGAATATTCGCCTTCCAAGTTTTTGCGCACCACCCAGAAATCGATCTCCCCCGGCGCCTTATCCCGCAGGGGCGAGGCAATTCCCGGGAGCAACCGCACCGGTCGCAGGTTGACATAATACTCGAACTCGCGCCGGATCGGCAGCAGCAGCCCCCGCAGCGAGAAATGGTCAGGCACCCTCGGATAACCGACCGCGCGGAGGAAAACGGCATCATGATCGCGCAACTGATCCAGCCCGTCACCGGGCATCATCTTGCTGGATTCGAGGTAGGTCTGGCATCTCCAGTCGAAATCACGGAAATCGAGCGTGAAGCCGCACCTTTCGGCCGCGGTCGTCAGAACGCCAATCGCGGCCGGCGCTACTTTGCGGCCAATTCCATCTCCCGGAATGCTGGCGATGGAATAACGTGTTGATTGCTGCTGAGAAGTGACCCGGGGTTTTCACTGAGAAGTGACCCACCTTACGATTATGTTTCGGGTATCATTGGTGGGTCAAGCGGGGGTTTTCTCCTTTCTGGTTTTGGGCTTATGAGCCGAGCTGTTTTTGAACCGGAAGCTGTCGTTCCCGGTTTCGAGGATGTGGCAGTGATGGGTGAGCCGATCGAGGAGCGCGGTGGTCATCTTGGCATCGCCGAGCACGCTGGCCCTTTCGCTGAAGCTCAAGTTGGTGGTGATGATCACGCTGGTGCGCTCGTAGAGTTTGCTCACCGCACACGCTTGCGATGATGCTCGACAGCCTGGACGCCCAGAGCCGTGGCGATGTGGGTCTTGCCGGTGCCTGGGCCGCCGACCAGCACGATACTGTCGGCCACGTCCATAAACTCGCAGCGATGCAGCTGGCGGACCAGCGCCTCATTGATCTCGCTGCTGGCGAAGTCGAAGCCCGCCAGGTTGCGATACGCGGGGAACCGGGCAGCCTTGAGCTGATAGGATACCGATCGCACCTCTCGCTCGGCGGTCTCTGCCTTGAGGAGCTGGGACAGGATAGGGACCGCCGCATCGAACGCCGGAGCGCCCTGCTCCATGAGATCGGTGACGGCCTGTGCCATGCCATGCATCTTGAGGCTGCGCAGCATGACGATGATAGCGCCGCTGGCGGGATCATGACGCATGGCGGTTCTCCCGACGCAGGGCATCATAGCGCTCCACATTGGCTATAGGTTCACTGATCAGCCTCAGCGCCTGGGGCGCGGTGACGGGTGGCGTCGTCACCGGCTTGCCGTCGAGCAGGCGGTGCAGCAGGTTGAGGATGTGAGTCTTGGTCGGAACGCCGGCCTCCAACGCCATGGTGACCGCGCTCAGCATTGCCTGTTCGTCATGATGCAGAACGAGGGCCAGGATCTCGACCATCTCCCTGTCGGCGCCAGGAGATCGCAGCAGGTGGCGCTGTAGCCGCTGGAACGGGTCAGGCAGCTCGAGGACCCATCGGCATCAGGCTCGCCACCTCATCTCCCCAGGCATCGGCGACCGAGCCCAGCTCGACCCCATGCGGGATACCCTGCCAGAGCGCCTTGCAGCGCTCCTCCAGCCATAGGTTGAGCGCCGCCAGGCTCTCGACCTGCGGTACGGGCTGCCACAGCCGATGCCGCGCATCCTGGACGTTCTTCTCGACCTGGCCCTTCTCCCAACCCGCTGCCGGATTACAGAACTCGGCCTCGAACAGATAATGACTGACCATGGTCAGGAAGCGGGCGTTGACGGTCCGGTCCTTGCCACGCCCGACCTTGTCGACCGCGGTGCGCATGTTGTCATAGATCCCCCGACGCGGCACGCCGCCCAGCACGCGGAACGCGTGATTATGGGCATCGAACAGCATCTCGTGGGTCTGCAGCAGATAGGCCCGCACGAAGAAGGCACGGCTATAGCTGAGCTTGAAGTGCGCCACCTGCAGCTTGGTGCGCACCCCATCGATGATCGCCCAGTCCTCGCTCCAGTCGAACTGGAACGCTTCACCCGGCGCAAACGACAGCGGCACGAAGGTGCCCTTGCCACTCATCTGCTGCTGCCGGCGATAATCATCGCGCCAGGCCCGGGCAAAGGCCGCGACACGACCATAGGACCCGTCAAAGCCAAGGCTCACCAGATCGGCATACACCTGCTTGATCGTGCGCTTCTGCTTGCGCGGGCGACCCATCTCACGCCGCAGCCAGATCGTCAGTCGCTCAACAAACGGATCCAGCTTGCTCGGCCGCTCGGGCACCTTGAAGCGGGGCTCGACAGTGTCCAACCGCAGATATTTACGAACGGTATTGCGGGATAAACCGGTGCGCTTGGCTATCTCACGGATCGACAGATGATCGCGGTAATGCCAGCGCCGGATGACGCTCAATAATGCCATGTCCAACACTCCATGGTCCCCCGCTCGCCAAAGCCAGAGACGTGTTCAAACATGGGTCAAATGTCAGCGGAAATTACCGGCCTCCCCGAGTCACTTCTCAGCAGCAATCAACAATCGGTCGCCAGATAGCGCGGATCTTTAGACCCGACTGACGAAATCCATGTGCGGGAGCCCTGCGAGGCGCGCGCGGCAAAGTGGCGGCATTGTTCTGTAACAGGCGTTTGGTGTAGTGGCGCGACATCAACTCGGAGGGCTTTCGATGCAGGACTACACCCCGCCACTTGCGGACTACCGTTTCCTCCTGACCCAGGTGCTGGATTTTGACGCCGTCATGGCGGATGTCGGTCAGGACGTGGACACCGATCTGGCGGTCGCGGTCCTGGATGAGGCGGGGAAACTGTGCGCCGAAACGCTTCATCCGTTGAACCGATCGGGGGACGAGCAAGGCTGTCATCTCGTCGACGGCGCTGTTGTGACACCCGCCGGCTTCCGCGAGGCGTATCGCGCTTTCTTCAATGGGGGCTGGGCGGGGCTTTCGGCCGAGCCGGACTTCGGCGGGCAGGGGCTCCCGTTCATTTTACAGCTGTGGCTCGATGAGATGATGTCGGCAGCGAACCTCTCCTTCGGGCTCTTCCCGGGGCTCACGCGCGGAGCGATGGAAGCGATAGCCGCTCACGCCGCCGCCGATCTCAAGGCGACCTACCTGGCACCGCTTGTGAGCGGAGAATGGACCGGTGCCATGGCATTGACCGAAAGCGGCGCGGGAACCGACCTAGCGCTCCTGAAAACCAAGGCTCTGCCGGTTGAAGGAGGTGCATTTTCCGTCACGGGCCAGAAGATCTTCATCTCTTCGGGCGACCACGATTTCGGCGGCAACATCGTCCATCTTGTCCTTGCTCGATTGCCCGACGCACCTGCAGGCGTGAAAGGGATCAGCCTGTTCCTCGTGCCCAAATTCCTCCCAGATACCGAGGGTGACTTCACCGTTCGGAACCTGATGTCGGTTGGGGCTCTTGAGGAGAAGATGGGTATTCATGCGCAGCCGACCTGTGTGATGAACTATGATGGTGCGACCGGATGGCTTGTGGGCGAGCCGCATCGCGGGCTCGCAGCGATGTTCACGATGATGAACGCCGAGCGCTTGATGGTCGGCATCCAGGGGCTCGGGATCGCCGGGGCAGCGTATCAGCAAGCGGCCGCTTATGCGAAGGATCGCCTGCAGGGGCGGAGCGCCGACGGTAGCAGAGGTCCGGTTGCCATCATCGAACATGCCGATGTACGCCGCATGCTCCTGACAATTCGAACATTCGTCGAGGGCGGCCGCGCGCTGGCAGGCTGGACAGCGCTGCAACATGATCGCTCCAAGAAACATCCAGACCAGGCTGAGCGAGCCAAGGCGGATGCCCTCGTCGCCCTGATGACTCCGGTTATAAAGGCCTCCTTTACCGACCTCGGTTTCGAGAGTGCGGTCATGGCGCAGCAGGTCTTTGGCGGCCACGGCTACATCCGGGAATGGGGTATGGAGCAATATGTCCGTGATGCCCGCATCGCCCAGATATATGAAGGCACCAACGGCGTGCAGGCGCTGGACCTGGTCGGACGCAAACTTTCCATGGCAGGTGGGGCTATCGCCCAAGGGCTGTTCAATGTGATTGAAGGCGACCTAGCGGCGGCTGCGCAAGTGGATCCGGCAGCCGCCGTGGCGAAGGCGACGAAAGCGGCGCTCGATCTCCTCCGTCAGACCACGGCCGATCTCAACGGCGAAGGCCAGGACGGTCTGGGCGCAGCGGCAGTCGACTATCTCCGCTTGCTCGCCTTGGTCAGCTACGGCTGGATGTGGGCGAAAATGGCTCGGGCAGCGGCCGCGGATATGTCCGCCAATGGCGATAAGATTCTGCTCGCGAATTTCTTTGCAAGCCGCTTACTTCCGCAGGCGGCCGGTCTGGCGGCTGCTGTTCGTGCGGGGCCGGAGACAACGATGGCGCTCGCTGCTTCTGCGTTCTGAACTGTTCGATGAAAAAGGCGGGGGCGGATATACGAGACCATTATTCGATCTCCGTCCCTCCCACCCAAGATAGTCGCAGCCGTGGCCAAGGCTTGGATTATCTCAGAAAAAATATCTTGATGACATTGCCCTTATGAGAGCAATGACCATTTGTGCCGAAGTCGGCAGTCCCTTTCCTCGGTACGCTCTCGAAGCAGCGTGACAAGGCGATCGAGCCGATTGCGCCTCGACGCGTCGCTGGATCGGGGACATGCGCGATGCTCAAACATCACGACCTCAATGCGTTGCTGGCGTCTTTCAAGGAAGCGCAGACTCTCGATCAGCTTCACAAGGCCATGATGCGCGCGACACGGGTTCTCGGCTTCTCTCAGTTCGCGATGGGCCACCATGTAAACCTTCAATCCCCACCAGAAGGCGCCATCCACCTGACCACCTACAATGAGGACTGGATCTCGCACGGACTTGAGAGGGGATATTTTGGTGATGATCCGATCCATCTAGCCAGCACCAGGACGGTGAACGGTTTCCTTTGGAGAGATGTGGCAGAGATCATTCAGCTGACAGCGCGACACAAGCAGGTTCTCGCCGAAGCGACCGGATTCGGCCTGGGTGCCGGTTTCACAGTTCCCGTCTATCTTCCTGGAGAGTTCCACGGAAGTTGCTCGTTCGCTACCTGCCGTCCGTGACAGAGTCTGGATGAAGCTATCGAGCCGCGCGGCCTCTCGCGTGGACACTCCGGCAGCCTCGGCGCCCTCGGCGAAGCCGAAATTCTCCGACTGCCGGCGCTGCTCGCCGATCCGAGACGCTGCGCGGGTGCCGTCCCGGCTAAGTTCTCGTTGTGCGTCGAGCTTGGCTTGCGCGCGATCAACGTGACCTTGTGGCCACCGCGAGCGAGGAATTCGCCGATGATCGAGCCCAGCTCGCCAGCGCCGTGAAAGCAGAAATGCAATTGCTTGGACATATGCAGGATTCCCATTGTTCTTAGCTCAGGCGATACCCGATTCGACGAGCTTGGCCCGGAATTCTTCCTTCTTTGCAGAGTCTTATCGGCCACCGGCGGGAGGATCGGGCGAGCCTTGCGGGAGGATCGGGCGAGCCTTCAAGCCGATGCCTCGTACCAGGCCTTCACGTTGGCGAGCGCGCTGGCATAGGTCGCGGTGCGGGCAATGTCTCACAGGAAGTTGTCGTGATAGAATTCGCGGACCTCGCTGGGCTGATCGGAAGCAGCACGCGCTCCCTCCCATTTTCCTTCTTGGCCCAAGCGGATGTATTCCTTGGCGAAATGGCGCTTCTTACCGTACAGCATGTAGGACAATTCACCCCAGCAAACCGTGCCGCCAAGGCGAATATCGTCGAGGAAGAAATAGTCGAACGGCTCCATCGTGTTGAAGCCTTCGGGCATCAGCTGGCGGATCTTGATGGTTTCGGCACGGCTCATGGCACCTTGTTTGATGCCAATCACGGTATCGATATCCGCCAGGCGGCGCATCAGGTCCCAGCTCAGCTCGGTGCCCGAAATCGGGGTCCGTGAGAGGCATACGGCCAGATCGGTGTGATGGGTCAGGAGCTTGAACCAGGAAGAGATTTCGTAGACGCGCTTGAGTTGCACAACCGGGTTGATCACCTCAGCGCCGTTATGGCCCAGCTTCTAGACGAACTGCATCTTCTCGATCGCGGTATAGACGCTGGGATCGAGCACGATGGTCCACAGCAAGATGATCCACAGATCGAGCCGCCCGGCATTCGCCTCAGCGACGATCTCGTGATAGCGAAACTAGTCTGACGGAGAGGCGTTCCAGCATTCGGCAATGAACCCGCCGACGGCCAAGCCATCTACGCCCAGTTCGACATAATTATCGATCTTGTAGCGGATACCGTCCGCGTCGAACTTGCAGTCGGCCGTCATCGGGGTTTATCGGACACTGATAGAAGCCTCTGACGGTCTTCGTCGCCCGGCCTTCGTCGTCCTTACGATAATATCCAACTTTGAGTGCACCTCATCTCGAATAGATCAAGAATTTCCGCTTGCATCGGCTGTTCATGAATGCGCCAGCGCCGCTTGGGCCGCAGCCAGCCGGGCAATCGGCACCCGAAAAGGCGATGCGCTGACATAGTCCAGCCCGATCTCCTCACAAAAAGCGATCGAGGCCGGATCGCCGCCGTGCTCACCGCAGATCCCCAGCTTCAGGTCGGGTCGGGTTTCGCGCCCCTTGCGCGATGCCATTTCAATCAGCTTGCCGACACCTTCGATATCCAGGGTGACAAAGGGATCCTTGGCGATGATGCCCCTTTCGACATAGGCACCGAGGAATCGTGCCGCATCGTCGCGGCTGATCCCCAGCGTGGTCTGGGTCAGATCGTTGGTCCCGAACGAGAAGAATTCGCCGCTGACGGCTATTTCGTTGGCGACCAGTGCTGCCCGCGGCAACTCGATCATCGTGCCCACGCTAAAGCCGATCCGCCTGCCTTGCTCGACGAACACAATCTCCGCGACTTTGTGCATCGCGTCCTTCAGCGTCTCCAGTTCGCGCGGCATCCCCACCAACGGGATCATGATCTCGGGAAAGACCGCCAAGCCCGCCTCCCCCGAAACTTCGAGCGCAGCCTCGAAAATCGCACGCGCCTGCATTTCGTAGATTTCGGGATAGACCAGGCCGAGCCGGCAGCCGCGATGGCCCAGCATGGGATTGGCCTCGGCCAGTTCGGATGCGCGATGGCGCACACGCTCGACCTCGATCCCCATCGCGCGAGAAAGCTCAGCGAACTCGCTCTCGTTATGAGGCAGGAATTCGTGGAGGGGTGGATCAAGCAGCCGGATCGTTACCGGCAAACCCTCCATGATCTCGAAGATCCGACGGAAATCGGCGCACTGTTCGGGCAAGAGCTTTTCGAGCGCGCTTCGGCGCTCCGCCTCGCTGTCGGCCAGGATCATCTGGCGCATGGCGAGGATTCGGTTCTCATCGAAGAACATGTGCTCGGTCCGGCACAGCCCGACCCCCTCAGCTCCGAAGCGCCGCGCCATTGCGCAATCGGCCGGCGTTTCCGCGTTGGTCCTGATCTTGAGGCGGCGGTGACTATCGGCCCACGCCATAACGGTCTCAAAGTCTCCGGAAAGTTCGGGTATGATCGTCGGCAACTCGCCCAGAAAGACCTCGCCGGTCGAACCGTCGATCGTGATGAATGCACCCTCTTCGAGCCGCCGGCCGCCGATCTCCGCGACCCGTGAAACCGGGTCGATTTTTAGACTGGCGGCACCAACAACGCACGGGCGGCCCATACCCCGCGCGACCACGGCAGCATGGCTGGTCATGCCTCCGCGCGCGGTGAGGATGCCCGTGGCGACATGCATGCCGTGGATGTCGTCGGGCGAGGTCTCATGCCTGACGAGGATGACTTTCTCGCCCAATTCGGCGTGCCGCGCCGCAGTTTCAGCATCGAACACCACTCCGCCAGAGGCCGCTCCGGGCGAAGCGGGCAGACCCTTGCCGAGCAAATTGCGCTTCGCATCCGGATCGAGCGAGGGGTGGAGCAACTGGTCGAGCGATGCCGGGTCGAGGCGACGCAGCGCCATCGAGGTGTCGATCAGGCCTTCATCGACCATGTCGACGGCAATCTTGAGCGCGGCCTTGGCGGTGCGCTTGCCTGATCGAGTTTGAAGCAAATAGAGCTTGCCGCGCTCCACCGTGAACTCAATGTCCTGCATGTCGCGATAGTGCCGTTCGAGCAGGCCGAACACCTCGGCGAGTTCACCATAGGCCTGCGGCATCGCTTCCTGCATCGAGGGCTGCCGTGCACCGGCCGCCTCACGGGCGGCCTTGGTCAGATACTGCGGGGTTCGAATCCCGGCGACGACATCCTCGCCCTGGGCGTTGGCCAGCCATTCGCCGTAATGGGCCTTCTCGCCGGTCGCGGGATTGCGCGTGAAAGCCACGCCGGTAGCACTGGTGTCGCCGAGATTGCCGAACACCATTGCCTGAACGTTGACCGCCGTGCCCCAATCGCCCGGGATATCGTTCAAGCGCCGGTAGACCTTGGCTCGCGGCGAATCCCATGATCGGAACACCGCTTCGATTGCCGACCAGAGCTGGTCCTGGACATCCTGCGGGAACGGTCTGCCGCAATGGGCAAACACGACTTCCTGAAACGTCCGGATCAGTTCGCGCAGATCGCCGGCCTGCAAATCCACGTCTTCAGCGACGCCGCGATCTTCCTTGATCCGATCGAGGGCTTCCTCAAACAGCGCATGCTCGATCTCGAGCACCACGCTGGCATACATCTGGATAAATCGACGATAGCTGTCGAGCGCGAAGCGTTCGTCACCCGACGACTGGCTCAATCCCACGACGGTTGCATCGTTGAGACCAAGATTGAGAATCGTGTCCATCATCCCCGGCATCGATACGCGCGCGCCCGAACGCACAGAGACCAGCAACGGGTCGGATTCGTCGCCGAAGGTCTTTCCCGTCGCGCATTCGACGCGCCCCAGGGCTGCCGCCACTTGATCGCGGATACGGTCGAACGAAGTCCGGCCGTGGGCCAGAAAGGCGAGGCATTCTTGGGTGGCAATGGTGAAACCGGGCGGGACCGGCAGACCGATCCGCGCCATCTCAGCAAGGTTGGCTCCTTTCCCGCCCAAGACTTGCTTGTCCAAGCCAGTCTGGCCCTCGGGCACATCATTCGAGCCGAAGGAGAACACGTTCGTCATTGGGAAATCCTATGGACCCGGTCCGGGCAGAGCATCGGCAAGACCGGCACCGCCCCGGAGATTGGCCTACATCTTGAGGATGGCCTTGATCGACTTGCCGGTCTTTTCAGTATCCTCGACCGCCTGATTGATCTGATCGAAATCGTAGTAGGTGCACAGCTTCTCGAACGGGAACAGCCCGGCTTTCTGCATCGCGATCAACTGCGGGATGAACACCTGCGGAGTGCTCGATCCTTCGACCACGCCACGCAGCTTGCGCCCGAACAGCATGTTGTTCATGTCGAGCGAGAACTCAGTGCCGAGCGCAGCACCACCGACCACCGCAGTTTCACCCATGGTATGGGTGCTGTCCACCGCCGAACGCAGCACTGCCGGGATGGCGGTGGTGTCCATGGCATAATCCGCGCCGCCGCCGGTCATGGCGACGATCGCTTCCTGGGCGTTGACGGTGCTCGCGTCGATCACGTCGGTGGCACCCAGTTCGCGGGCGAGTTCGAGCCGGTCCGGGTTGCGGTCGACCGCGATGATCTTTAGGCAGCCCGAAGCCTTGGCAGCCATGACCGCGCTGAGCCCGACGGAACCGACCCCGAAGATCGCGACCGACGAGCCCGGTTCGGGGCAAAGGGCATTGAGAATCGTGCCAGCGCCGGTCTGAATGCCGCAGCCCAGCGGACCGAGCAGCTCGATCGGCGCATCGTCGGCGACCTTGACGCAGTTGTTTTCGGACGCGATCGAATAGGTCGCGAACGACGATTGCCCGAAGAAGCAGGCGTTGACCTCTTCGCCCTTGCGGGTGATCGGGGTCGAGCCATCGAGGCGGCGGCCCATGAAATTGAGCGGGAACAGGCTGGGGCAATAGGCCTGATGGCCCTTGAGGCACGAAGGGCAGGTGCCGCAGTAGCTGAACGAAAGCACCACCTTGTCACCGGGCTTGACCGTGGTCACCCCACGGCCGACTTTTTCCACCACACCGGAGCCTTCATGGCCCAGCACGGCGGGCAGCGGCGTCGGATAGTATTGATCGCGCACCGTCAGGTCGGTGTGGCACATGCCCGCCGCAGCGATCTTGACCAGCACCTCGCCGTCGCGCGGATCCTCGATCGAGACGTTGTCCAGCACGAATTCGCCACCCTGGCGCTCAATGATTGCTGCGTAGGCGTCCATATTTGTTCTCCCGATGCCAAAACTAGAATATGTTGCAGTTACTTACGCGAAGAAATAGAGATTTTTGTCCTGCACGACCCGTGCGTCCAGGATCAGCTTCCTGCTGAAGACCTTGAAACCATCCCCGACTTCCCGAAGCTTGTCTTCGCGGCCCAGTGTGTGGACATAGACTTCGCTCTGCCTGCGGTTGCGGTGCACCAGCACATTCGAAAAGACCTCGAACTCGCCGGGGGCGGTTTCGAAAGCCTCGACGTTGGTGACGAAGTAGCGGATGCGCGAGGGCGGATCTTCCATCCACACCTGGCCGGTCAGCAGCCGATCGACCCGCTGCTTCAGTTCGCCATAGTCGTCGTTGTAGATTGCCGCGTCACCTGGGGTTGGTTCCGGACGACGGTCCCGCACGAACCGCTGCTCGTAAACCGGCATCCAGTAATGGATGTCTTCGGCAATGACGGTATTGAACCATTCGCGATACTGCTGGTTTTGCAGCATTCGTGCTTCGGCGGAATAGTGGCTGACGATGGCATGGTGCAGTTCCATGCCCACGGCCCTGCGCGCTTCTGTCATCTTGCTGTCCAGGTCTTGTCGGGATTAGTGTTGCGGTTCGGCTTGCTGCGCCGAAAGGCGATCGGGCCAGAAATTGCGGTTGGTCCACATCTTGTCCCAGTCCGCATCCCCGGCCTTCACGGCAGCCCAGTCTGGCGCGTCGATCATCTCCTGCCAGAACCGGTAAAAGCCGCGGTAGGACGTTTCCCCGATGAAGCTGACGCCGACGATTCCCGGAAAGACGGGATGCGGGCCTTCACGGTTCAGCCCCATGCTCGAATTCATCCGGCCCCTGCGGGTGATAACGCCCTGATTGTTGTAGGTCGCAGAAGACATGTTTTCACCATCGTCGCTTTCCAGCGTACCCGCCGTTCCAAACGAACGGATCGCCTCGCGCTGCATCGACCGCTTCGTCTCGGCATCGGCGCCTTTGGGGACCATGGTATAGGTCCAGACCTCAATCTCGTGCGGCCCGCGCGGATGCCAGATCTTGAACGTGTTGGTTCCGTAGAGAAAAGAACAGTTTGGAAAGATAGAGGTGTTCCAGTGACCAACGTAGAGCATTTCACGCTCGGGTCCCAATTTCTCCCGAACTGCGCCACGCGTTTCATTCATATACTTGTCATATCCATCACGATTAACGTGGATGGAACTTGCCGCATTGTGAATCAGCCCGAATCCGTGACCATGCCGCACTGTAAACTGTAGACCCAGATCATCGAACGGCATGTCGGCGCGATTACCCGACAGGCCGGACAGTTCACCGCCGATCATCTGCAGCGCGGCGGCATGGGTCCAGCCGACATGATAGCCATCTCCGACAAAGTTTTCGGTCGGAACCTTCCAGTTGCAGGCGAGCGTACTTTTCAGCGGCGGGCCAAGCAATTCCATGCCGCCGTCAGGAGTGTCCCAGATGGAGTCGAGATACCAGCAGAAGTCTCCCAAATATTCCTCAAGCGAGGGCGCTTCGGGATCATGGCATCCGAAAATGAAGCCCCTGTAGGTTTCGACCCGGATTTGCGCTAGGCCCAGTTTGGATTTGTCCAGATCGTTGTGGTAGCAACGCTCTTCCATCGGCACATCGACGAGCGCCCCGTCCTGCCCAAACACCCAGCCGTGGTAATTGCACACAAACGCCTTTGCGCTGCCGCTGTCGGCATGGCACACTTGGTTACCGCGATGGGTGCACGAATTGATGAACGCTTTCAGCGAACCGTCCGGCTGTCGCGACAGGATAACGCGGTCTTCAGCCATATAAGTGGTGATGAAATCGCCGGGTTTGGGGACTAGCGAATTGTGCCCGAGCATGAGCCAGCAGCGTGAGAATATACGCTCCATCTCCAGCTGGTAGACGTCCTGATCCCAAAACACCCGGCGAGACTGACTCGCACCGGCGTTGTCGACCAGTGCCGCCGATCCATTCATCGCATCACTCCCATGCTTTTCGATTTTGAGTCCGCGCAGTCGAATCGCGCTATACATGCAATGCGATGCACCATATGCAAAATAAGGTCTCGGCGCAAGAACGATTCCCGGTCGGGAGTTCAGGGGGAGGTGATTAAATTGCAAAGCCTTGACAGCAACACGCCTATCCTCCGCCGGCTTGGAGCGAAACTCTGGCACACCCCACCTCTGTTGCTTTGTCTGGCTTCCATTTTCTGGGCCTTGAATCCGATCGTCGGCAGGGCGGCCAAGGACTTGCTCTCGCCGGTGACGCTCGCTTTCTGGAGGTGGGTTGTGGCACTGGTCTTCGTGCTTCCATTCGCCTGGCGGCACTTCCGCCCCGACCTGCCCATAATCGTCGGTGCATTGCGGTTCCTGGGCTTTCTCGGGGCCATTGGAGTGGGGCTCTTTTCGTTTCTCGTTTATCAGAGCCTGCAGTTTACCACCGCGACCAACAACCTCCTGCTGCAATCGACCATGCCGGTCATGACCCTGCTCATGCCGGTGGTCATCTTTCGTGAAAGACTGCGCCCGATCTTTCTCGCCTGCGCTCTACTCTCGATCGCTGGGGTTGTATGGATTATAACAAAAGGACAGCCAGCCTGCCTGCGCTGGGACGCGCTGAATGTCGGCGACCTGCTGGCTATTTCCGCGGTGTTTCTGTATTCCGCCTACGCGACGTTTCTGCGCCGTGCTCCGACGATGAACCACTTGAGCTTATTGGTCGTTCTGTTCGGCGTCGGGATTGCCGCGTTGAGCGCGCCCTATGCCTGGCACATTTGGCAAACGGGCCCGTCCGTTCCTTCGCCAGCTGCGGTCGCATCGTTGCTATATATCGGTATCTTTCCCTCGCTACTGTCCTATACGCTGTTCAATCGCGCAGTCGCCTTGATCGGCTCGGGCAAGGCCGGCATCTACATGAACCTTCCCTCGGTGTTCGGCGTACTGATGGCCGTTCCCTTGCTTGGAGAGCGGTTTGAGCCATATCATCTGATAGGTTCGCTGATGGTGGTCGGGTCCATATTGCTATCAAGGCAGGTCAAAAATTGATGTCGGAGGATCATGCATCCACTCAGGGCCTGTCGACGCGCCGCTTTAACAAGGCGCAGCGACGTGATCTGCCCCTGCTGAGCGGCCCAGAGACTATGATAGTCTGGACCAGGATTG
>Ga0172382_10006078_pt1 | contig 17708 bp, 15 predicted proteins | sample Leawel138RmetaG_FD_122245 | JGI IMG/M metagenome (GOLD analysis project Ga0172382, IMG submission 122245) | Leachate microbial communities from a municipal landfill in Southern Ontario, Canada - Leachate well 138R metaG | ecosystem: Engineered > Solid waste > Landfill > Unclassified | place...
GCAACGGCTGAAAAATGATTATGTGATCATCGCGTTGTATGTGGACGATAAAACCGGTTTGCCGGAAAGCGAGTGGGTCACATCGACCTATGACGGGAAGGTCAAGAAAACAATCGGGAAGAAATATGCCGACTTCCAGATCAGCCGTTTTGGCGTGAACGCGCAGCCTTATTATGTGTTGCTCGACACCAGCGGTGAACTGCTGGCCAGTCCGAAGGCGTATGACCTGAACCCTGACCGTTTTGTGGATTTCCTCGATGAGGGACTGAAAAAATTCGACAGCAGATAAAGATAAACTGTTCTGACAACACCAAATTTCTGAGAATAAAAATAGTTAATCCCTTTTGTTTCTGAAATGTTTGAATCGCTATGCGTAATTTATCGAGAGCCGAGTTGGAGCGAATGACGGACAGGGAATTGATCGACCAGATGATAATGGACAATGAAACGATCGTTGAGTATGTTTTTTTTGAAAAGTGCAATGCATTACTCCGCTATATTGTCCGGGAAATATTCTCCGGTAAGCTTCAGCCGGAGGAGTTGGTCAGCGAATTGTATTTATTCCTTCGGGAGGATAATTGGCGCAGAGTCCGTAAATTTGAAGGAAGAAGCAAATTCGTTACATGGATTTCTGTTGTTGCAGTACGTTTCTTTCTGAGAAAGAGAGCTTTGTTGATAGATTCGGGAGACAAACATTCTCCATATCATGAGATGGACAGAGAGATTCCGGATAAGTGTAGCGATGATGCGCTGATCAGCAGGATGGATTTGATCAATGGTATTCGGCAGTTAAAAAGTCCAAGAGATAAATTTGTCATTTTGGCGATCGAAATCGAGGGTTGCGACGCGGACGAGGTTGCCGGAAAACTGGGTATTACGAAAGCCAATTTGTATAATATTAAGAAAAGGGCTCTCGATAAACTGGCTGCAATTTTAAAGGAGGATCATTATGCAGACAAATAGAATATCGGAAGAGTTGCTGGCTTCCTTTATCGAAGGGAAGACGTCCGCTCAGGAAACTGAAGCGATTAATCAGCTATTAACGACTGATCCGGATGTGTTCGCAGAATTTTTGTTGGCATTTAAGGCTTCCTGTTTTTCAGACGAGGAACAAGTTGAAGATACAGACCCGCGTGAAGCCCCGATAATTGGACACACGCATTGGAATGTTGCAGCAGGACTTGCTGCGGCGATAGGCGGGGGCGCAGGGCTTGCCGGATATCTTTCTCAACTGGCTCATGTGTCGCCTATGTTAGGCGATCATGACGTTTCCGGTGAGGTGAATGATAGAAATTCCGGTGAAGAAGGCTCTATATCAGAAAACATAAATCAATCAACGATGGAAGCTTCAAGTTACCCGGGAGATTTCAATCCGATACAGCAGCAGTATGACGACACCTGCGCGATAAAAAGTCAGCAATTGATTTTAAACGATTTCGGTATTTCTGTGAGCGAAGAACAACTGGTGCGGCAGGCCGAACAATTTGATCTATACACTCCCGGGAGCGGAACGTCGCCCCGGGACGTGGGAAAGCTGCTGGAACTGAACGGAGTTCAATATACCCAATATGAAAATGCCACGGTGTATGACCTGACTGCAGCGCTGGCGCAAGGACAGAAAGTGATCATCGGGGTCGATTCGGACGAACTTTGGGATAAAGGGCTGTTATCGCAATACGGGAACAAGATCACCGATTATTTCGGGGGCGAAAGCGCCGATCATGCGCTGATCGTCGCGGGTATCGATACGACCGATCCGGATCATGTTCAGGTCATCCTGACCGATCCTGGAACAGGAGAAGAATCAGCCTGTTACCCGATGGAGCAATTCTTGGATGCCTGGCACGACTCGGGGAACTTCATGGTAGCAACCGACTCTCCGGCACCGCTTGCCTATAATCCCGAAATGATTAATTTTGATTATGATGCCGGGCATATTCCTGCCATCGGACAGATGCCTTATGATTATTTCGATCGGACGGTCATGCCGATCGTTCATAACCTGACCGGTGATGTGGAACACCACGACTTGTTATGGAACGATTTCTCGGGGATGGTGAGAGGAGATATGTCCGGCTTTTCGAACGAGTTCATTGATGTCATCAATAGCATGCCTTATGCCGGGATGAATGATTCACACATCGACGACCTTTCGTTCGGAAGCCGGCATATGGCCGATTATTATCATGACTGGGCCGAGCATCACGAACGGCTTGCCCAATACGATATTGAACATGGCAACCCGGACAGCGCCCAAAATCATTTGAATTACGCTGACGACTGTCATGACCACGCCGTCGATGAACTGAATGACAACAATGATGAATGAATTACCGACATGAATTGGAAAGAAATAGAGCCGCGAACATTAAAATTACGTGACGATTTGCTCGCTATGTTAAATGTGATAGGAAAAGAAAGTCAGGCAACTAACTTGCCCGATGTTGGTGAGACATTTATTCTGGCATCGGGTTTGCTTGCAAAGCCCGACTACGACATTGTCGTTTGCGGAGAGGTAAAAAAAGGCAAAAGTACGTTCATAAACGCGGTGATTGGTCAGAAAATATTGCCTACCGGAGTTAAAGAAACCACATCGCAAGTGTTTAGAATTTCAAATAGTAAATTCGAATCATTTGCTCTGGTTTTTACCGATGGCGCCACCGAGCCTGTAACCAGGGAGCAGTTGAGCAGATATGGCTCTCAGGTTGATGCCGACTTAATGGGAGAGCCGGTGTTCAAAGGCAGACAACTCGATTATATCCAGATCAATATTCCCATCGAGTTGTTGCCGCAGGGAGTGAGTATTGTAGATACTCCGGGTCTTGGCGCCTTCTATAAATCACATGAATTAATCACTCATCGTTACATACGGAATGCGGCGGCAGTCGTTTTTATTTTTGACCCTTCGCAACCAATGGTTCAACAAGAGAAACTTTTCCTTGGAAAGGTATTCTCCGTTACACCCTTTGTGATGTTCATCATGACTAAGATCGATTGCTTTGATGAGGCACACTGGGTTAGTCAGATCTGCAGAACAGAAACCCTATTGAAAGATACATTCGGGAAGAAATGTTACACCACACCCAAAGTTTTTCCAATGGCGGGTGAAACTTTGTTTGACGCGGCAAAGGAGACTGAGGCTGACGCAAGAGAAGAACTGGTTGAATTTAGTTATTTCCCTGCTGTACAGCGAGAATTATTGAGAGTGATGTATATTACGGTTGGTCTTTCCCGTACGCGTTTCGCCTGGAATGAGGCTAATAAACAAAAGGGAAGAGTCTTGTCAAGCATTGATGATCAACTGAAAATGATCTCCTCTTCTTCCAAGGAAGAGCAGGAACAAATTAAGGAAAAAAGAGCCGCGATCAGGCAATCTTTTGAACAATTATGGGGGACATCGAGTACTAAAAGGAAGGAAGTGATGCAGGAAGTGCAGGGTATCATCATGGGAGTCAATAACCGCGCTATCCAGTTAACTTCCTTTACAGGGCCAGTTTACAAAAAGTATCTTGAACAGATTAATGCGTTGAGTTCGCTGGATCATATTAAAAGGTATTCCGAAAAGGCGAACAAAAGCCTGATTCGTGAAATTTCAACCGGATGGCAGGCTATTACTGCTTCTGCTCAACGCGAAATCATGACCGTGCTGAACCTGATCCACGCAGACATTGAAGAGGTGGTCAACAACCATTCGTTCACCTCTTCCGAGGACATACAAATGGTTAATCTGACGTTCGGTGAAAAATTTCAGAGTTATAAATCCAAATACTTTGATGCCGCGATTACGACTACGGTGGGAGCTACGTTATTAGGGCTGGCAGGAGTTACGCTCGCCCCTTTTGCTCCGGTTATTTTTTTAGGGACTGTCGTTTTCGGTTTTCTGTTCGGAAACAATGATGCTGAACAAAAGGCAATTGAAAAGAACAAAGTCAATTTAAGGAATAATCTGACCAGCATAATGAGTGGGATTAATGCGCAACTGTTTCATGCTCCGGTTTCGGGAGGGCATAAATCGATCGTACAGAGTTTCACATCAGAACTGTCTGTTGCGGTGGAGAAGGCGATGACGTCGATGTATGAAACCCAAAAAAAGCAAATTGAAGCGGAACAAAAAAGGCTGGATGAGCAGTCCAGGCTTGGTGCGGAGCAGCGAAAAAAGGAGTTGATTACCGTGAACGAACAACGGAAAAAATGGACGGATTTAGCGGCTCAAATAGCTGAAGCGGAAAGCGTATTAAGATCCATTCAGAAAGCTTTGATAAAGAATAATGAATAAAATTGGGATTGATTTTGGGACTTCTTTTAGTACAGCTTCGTGGATAAACCCCAAAACCAGACAACCTGAAGCGATTACTTTTCATGATATCAGCATGCAAAAGATGCCGTCAGTGGTCTATTACGGACCTGACGGTGTGATGGTCGGCTTAGCCGCATACAGCCAGTTGGAAAACAGTAGCGGCATGAAACCGGAACACCGCCATCAGATATTGCAGTCGGTCGTCATGAGCATTAAAAGGCACATGAAACAGGGGCACTTTTATTATTTTCCTGGTGGAGGTAAAGCGTCGCATGAGGAAATCATTGCGGCCATTTTACACAAAATAAAAGAGCAGGCAGAGATAGCCTGCTTTAACGGACAACCTGTCGAAGAAGCTACCATTACGCATCCGGTTGTTTTCGCGAGCTGGCAGAAAGAGATGTTACGTGAGGCGGCTGCTCTTGCCGGGTTTAAGCACGTGCAACTGCTTGAGGAACCTGTAGCGGCCGCATTAGGATACGCTTCAACAACGAGCGAAAAAATCAAAAATGTGCTTGTGTATGATTTTGGCGGCGGAACTTTTGATGCGGCTTTTGTTCAGCATGACGGAGAGGGGCAGTTCCGGGTTCCGCTTGAACCGGAAGGAGATGCTTATTGTGGAGGGGACGATATTGACGAAGCGCTTTATGATCGCTGGGAGCAAGTTGCAAAGGAGCAGCATAACCGGACCATTGATATGAATCCCAATAACCGGGATATTAGTTTTAAGGTAAAGTGCAGGAAGCACAAAGAGCAGATGTCACTGTTCCCCAAATATGATTTTGCTGAAGTATTGCCTCCGCCTGGAGTGAGTTGGGTGGAAATGCAGTTGACCCGGCCTGATTTCGATAAAATGGTGGAGCCGATCATCGAGAAGACCATTGTACGCACACAACGTTTGTTGAGAAAGGTAACTGATTCAGGATATAAAATCGACACGGCCATCATGATAGGCGGAAGTTCGCGTATCCCGGTTGTTTACGAAAAATTGAAGCAGATACTTCCCGTCGAACCGCGCAAAGTGATGCAGGTGGACGTGGCCGTCGCTTTGGGCGCAGTTCTTTATAATCCAGACGGGCTCCAGGAGATTCGGCACAAGCAGGTATTTTGCATCTACTGTGGGTGTAAAATTTCCACGGCCGATAAGTTTTGTATGAATTGCGGCAGATCTAGTATAAGCTTCAATGCGACTACCTAAGATAAAGTAATGACCAACCCCGTAGAACAAACCAAACAAGCCATTGACCACATGATTGCTTTTGTGGAGCAATCTCCGTGGCGGGCAAATTATCTGGAAAAGCTGCAAAGCCTGAAAAGCCAGGCTGAACAACCTTGCGTGCTCGCTGTTGCCGGACGAGTCAAGGCGGGCAAAAGTTCGTTTCTGAATGCGCTGTTGGGCAAAGATATGGCCAAAGTAGGAACAACCGAAACAACGGCTACCATCAATGTTTTCAGGAAAGGGACGGCCCCTGACCCCAATCGTCCGGTATTGGTAGTTTGGGCCAATGGTCAGCAAAGATTTGAAACCAGTGAATTCCTCGATTCATTACAGGGAAATGACGAAGCTACTTTACAAAAAGCAGAAGGAATAAAACGGCTCGAATTTTTGTTGTCTGACCCGATTTTTGATGATGTGACTTTAGTGGATACTCCAGGGACGGATGCGATTGTAGGAGAAGATGGTGAAGTCCATCAGAAAGTAACTGAAGAATATTTTAATCTAAGGCAACGTCACGGTGAAGAAACCAAAGAACAAACCGAAAGTGCAGATGCTGTGATCTATCTCATAGGGCAAGTGGCCAATGCCGGTATGCAAGGTTTTTTGCAGGAATTTCAGGCGGCCACTAATGGGGGGTCTTCCGCGATGAATGCCATTGGGGTAATGGCCAAGATTGATCTTTCGGATGAGATCATGAACCAACGGGATGAACTGGCATCTTCGATCGCTTTGAAAATGCAGCATGAATTGAATACGGTAGTTCCGGTCTCTGCCGGGATATGGAGGGCGTTGGACGAACTACGCAAAAACAACAAACTGGAGCGGATGCAGCAAAAATTGAAAAACCTGCCACGGGAAGGATTCGATTACCTGATGAAGCAGGAAAGAGCTTATTATAGTACCAGTTCCGTTTTTGACCGGATTTTTTCTTCTTCGAAAAAGCCACCCATCTCCATTGAAGAACGAAAAGAACTAAAGGGAGATATACCTTGGCGTGTCTTTGTGGTGATAGCTCATTACCTGTACAACGATCCATTAGAAGAAGCGATAACAAAGCTCACCGACATATCGGGCGTAAACCGGGTCATGGATATTATCCAAAAGCACTTCTTCAACCGGGGTAAGCTTTTACGTTGTTTCCGGATCAGCAATGCATTGCGCTCTATCCTGAATGATATCGAACGCAACAGGCTCTATGAACTGGGGAAAGAAGTTCGTTCCAGGAAAGAGTTTGAAGATTTTATCAATTCTCATCCACGGATGGGGAATAATAATGCTACGGCCCTCAAATTAATGAATTTTTTGAAAGCCTACCTCAAAACGGAGAAGGAGATGGATGAGCTCCGCGTAACAATCCAAACGATACTCATACCTGAGGTAGAGAATCTGCAATTAAAACTGGAACGAACCGATGAGAATTTCCGTGCGCTTCAGTTGATTGAGCAAAATATTAGCCTTTTCAGTAAAGAGGAACAGGATGAGCTTTTTGCCCTTTTTGGCATGTACGGCGGCACTAAAGAAGGCATTGATGCCGATACCTGTGGACGCCGGCAGCAATACTGGAATCTCGAACTCAATCTTTCACGCAGTAAAGACCGCCGAATGGTGGCCCGGCATGCCATTTCTGCTTACGGATATTACGACTAAAACCTGGAATATGCATATACGAAGTTCATTTATTGAAGGGATGATGAAGATTCTTCGTTCTTCGCCAAAAAAAGAAGCGCCTCCTCTTACAGAAAGTTCAGATGTCCCTGTTTTTGAAGAAGTAAAAGTAGGCGAAGCTCTGGAAACAACTATTCAGGCCGACAGACTGCAGGCAACTGAAGGTGAGAATGGAGCTTCAATGCCTTTTGCAGAGGAGTTACCCCCTTCGTTGCTTGGTAACAGATCATTTGTAAAATTGGCAGAAGAATGTGCGGATGTAATGGACGAGTTCGATGTTTATATCGAAAGATTGGAATCGGAGGAAGGAAAAATGATCGCAAAAATGGCTGTAAAGCGATTGCAGGAATTGCTTGAACGTTCAGGATTACAGCGCATAGATGATGTCAGCGAGCCTTTCTCAATATTACGACATGATCCCGTACCCATGATGCCGGTTTCGGAAGGAAAACGCTTAGAAAAAATACTTCAGCCGGGATTGGCGCTCGATAACAGGGTCTTTCGCAAAGCCAGGGTGAAGATTCAAAGACCTGAAGATGACAAGATTATAAAAGCCAGGGATGCGGACTGCCTGTTCTCCGGGGGGTATGCTGTCGGGGCGAACGAAATTACGTGAAAGATTTTTCAGGAGAAGGTCATGTTGATAAGTTAGGAGTTTAAAAATTTAGATTTTTTCACCCATGAAGCAATGTGCAGTATGTAAGAATGAAATCCCGGACCTGGCAAAGTTTTGTCCGCAATGCGGTGCAAAAGCAGAACCCCGGGGCAAGACCTGCCCGAATCCTGAATGTGACCGCACTGGCCTGCCTCCTGATGCAGTTTACTGCCCTGATTGCGGCTTCAAATTAGCCGGTTCAAAAGCCGGCTTTGCATCGTTTACCGAAACAGTGGGCGGTGTAAGTTTTGAGATGGTCGCAGTCGAGGGAGGAGTGTTTATGATGGGTAGCCCGTTCGATGAACCGGGAAGAGCTGATGATGAATTACCGCATCAGGTCACGTTAAGCAACTACTATATCGGTAAGACCGTCGTTACGCAGGCATTGTGGCGGGCAGTAATGGGAAAGAACCCAAGCTGTTTCCATGGCGATAACCTTCCCGTTGAACAGGTAAAGTGGAAGCACTGTCAGGACTTTATTCAACGTTTAAATCGACTGACGCACAAAATCTATAGCCTGCCTACTGAGGCTCAATGGGAGTATGCCGCTCGCGGTGGTATTAAAAGCAGGGGGTGTATTTATGCAGGCAGCAATCATATCGATGAAGTGGCATGGTACAGGCAGAACTCGGGGATCAGAACCAATCCTGTGGGTATGAAACAACCTAATGAATTAGGTTTGTACGATATGAGCGGAAATGTAAGCGAATGGTGTGAGGACTGGTATGGGAAGTATCCCGCCTCTGCCCAAACAGACCCCCTGGGGCCTTCTTCCGGATCGTACAGGGTATACCGGGGTGGTCATTATGTGAAATTAGCGGCGGATTGCCGGGTGGCCAAACGCGATGCAAAAAGAGACTGGGGAGCTTTTGAAGATCTTGGCTTTCGGCTGGCTCTTGCCCCATAATATGATCAGGAAGGAACTGTCGTTTTAAAAAAAGCAGCAGGAGACGTCGGCAAAAGCAGCCTCAATTTTTCTGGTGGAGTGATAGATTTGCCCTTTAGCCAGGCTCTAAAGAGTAAATAGTCAAAAATCATCATGAAAAAAATTCACCTCTTTTGGAAAGTAATGCTTGTCGTGTTACCGCTGTCAACAACTGCTTTGTTTGGCCTTTTATCGTGGAATTTGTATCATCGGCTTTACGGAGAAAGCAATCATACCGAAACATACAGCCGCGGGCTGGAAAAAATATACTATCGGAATGGAACGGTACGGGTAATGAACACGCAGACCAGGAAATTCACAACCCCCAGGCTCAGATGGATAGCGAATTACGATGGATCCGATTCGCTGATCGTTTTTTGCTGTAAATGCAGACGGGGGTATATGAGTTTATACAACGGGGAGATTGTTATTCCTGCCCAATACCAGTCGGCCTGGATGTTTTCCGAAGGTTTGGGGGCCGTGATCAAAGAGAACAAGATCGGTTTTATCGACAGTCAGGGAAAGGAAGTAATTCCTTTTCAGTTTCGGGTCAATCCCTTGCCCGGCAGGAGAGTTGATTTTTTGTTTAAAAAGGGTTTATGCCCGATATTGAATACCCGGGGAAAAGTAGGGTTGATCAACAAAAAGGGGGAATGGGTACTTCAGCCTGAATACGATAACATAACAAGTCCAGGACAGGGGTATCGGGTGGTCTCGAAGGGTGGTAAAAGCGGCTTGCTCGACAGTTTACTTCATCAGGTACTACCGTTTGAATACGACACCATTGTTATTGCAACGGACGGGTTGATCGTTGCCCGCGGAGGATTGCAGCAAAAGCTGGCCTTTGATGCCCAAACGATAGTCAATCCATTCTTGTATGACGAAGTGAGCGATATTTATTATCATTCAGGAAAAGTAAACGAAGAAGGGGATGATATCCAAGTAAAGAGTGACTATATGGCTTTTAAAATAAACGGGAAGGCAGGCCTTCTTGATAAAAACGGGAAGGTTGTTTTAACGGCGAAGTTCGATGATATTGCCGCCTTGTCCAACGATTTGTTTACTTGCACCATAGGCGGATACCAGATTACCATGAATGCCGGAGGCCAGGAAGTTCAGTGAGCTTTATCTGTGCGGCCTGCCAGGCTTCGGGATAATAGTTTATGAATCAGTTAATATTGCGTTATGAGAACAACGATCATTATTGGAATTTTCGTCCTTCTTTTAGCAGCCGAAGAAACCCAGGCACAGATCAGCCGGGCGTTACAGGATGCGATTGACAGTGTGCCAATTGTCAGTTTTGCTTATCCGGCCAACCGGGATCGGGATCGCCTTCCGCCTGTCGAGTGTCCGGGAGCTTATGCTTATGCGTTTGTTCACCTTCCTTACGCGATCGATTTGGGAATGGAGCGGGACGATCTGACGGGCGGCTATGTGAGCAAAGTGATTGTGAAATTTAATACGGTGCGGTTATCCGTAGGAGAGGAAAGGCGCGTCCTGAGCAATGCGGTTCTGGAATTGAATGATCTGCTGGACAGCCAATATATGGCGGCCCGGCTGGTCGGCTTCGATGCCCGTTTCAATTTCAACCGTGACATGATCTCCCGGATCGCATCCAACGGGCGGGCTATCATCGCTATTCGTGAAATCATGACTACGCAGGATCTGATCAATAAGCTGATCAGGCGTGCAAACGCAATTTAATTTATGGCATACTACGATTATAGAAAAAAGGCAATTCCTGATGATCTTCAAATGGACGGTCACCGGGCGAGAGACAACGCTTTTAACTGTTCGGGGATTTCTTTCGACTGTTTATCCGGTAAAACTGACCGTTCGTCTGAAAAGGCGACATCTAAGGTTTTCTATCTCTGAATTTCAATGTAGTTTTGATCAAAAATAAACCAGAACCCGATTTTTTTTAACAAAATGAATACCGTAATGATTTTTCCGGCTTCATCGATTGTATGTCAGTCCAATATTTATAGATAAAGGCCGCGATGGAACAAAAATTTGAATATTTCGCATTTATTAGCTATAAACGGGAGGATGAGAAATGGGCTGTTTGGTTGCAACATAAGCTGGAAACCTTTAAGCTTCCAACAGTCATAGCAAAGAGCAGCGCCTCAAATTTGCCTCAACGTCTGAAACCGGTTTTTAAAGACACAACTGACATTAAACCGGGAGTCCTGGCAGAAGTGTTGTCGCAGAACCTTGAAAAATCAAAATATCTGATTGTTGTTTGTTCTCCCCGCTCGGCTCGTTCACCATGGGTGGGAAAGGAGATATCTGATTTTATCACGTTGGGAAAGTCCAAAAATATTATTCTGTTTATTGTCGACGGATATCCATATAGCGACGACCCTGTGACGGAATGCTATCATCCGGTTATTAAGGAGAAGTTGCCTGAAATGTTGGGGGTGAATATTCATGAGGAAGGAAAGGAATCGAATTCTGCTAAAAAGCAGAAAGCCTTTATCCGGGTCGTTTCAACCTTGCTTGATGTGTCATTTGACTCGTTATGGCAACGCCAGAAGCGAAGGATTATCAGAAAATGGATTTTAAGGATTGCTGGCGCTTTGTTGTTTCTGTTAATTCTGACGGGAGTTTCTCGCTATCAGTACAAGGTTAATCAGCCTTTCGACGCCTGTATTCTTTTTAAGGAAAGGACTCCTTACAACCCGGAATTACCTTTTAAAAACGGACGGATTCTCTTGTGTTTCGATAACGACACACTGGGTTCAAAGCCTATTGACAATGACTCAGGTATCGTCGGTTTCAGGAATATACCAGGCAGATTTCTTGGAAAGGAAGCGCATGTCAGGTTCGACATGTTCGGTTACGAAACACTCGATACCATTGTGCGGTTGGATACCCGTATCCTGGTTTCCATTGCCAGGGACAATGCCTTCGGGAAAATCCAGGGTTATGTGAGAGATGACCTTACCGATCATTACCTGCCCGGGATCGTGGTTGAAATTGAGGATCTGCAAGCCGTTACTGACAGCGGTGGTTTTTTTCAAATGAATGTCCCGCTGGAACGACAAAAGACAAGCTATCCGGTAGTAATCAGAAAAGATACACATGTAGTGAGGGGACAAACGGGCTATCCGGCAAAAAACGAAGAAACACTAATGAACACGCTTTACTTTAGGTAAGTATGGTTATGAAAAAAGCATTGTTAATTGCATTGGCTTTTCCGTTAACGCTTCATGGACAGGTGGTTATGCAAAACGGTCATGTCCGAAAAATCAGCTACACCAGGAAAAGCGCGGACATACCGGTTGAAGATGCCCGGATAAAAGTGGAGACCGAAGAGCGCAGCGACCCGGAGGGGAACTTCACGTTGAAAATAAGTGCGAACATCAACGAGACATTCGTTTTTTCCGATATTTATAAGCCGGGATACACGCTTATTTCGCCTGCCGTTGGTGAATTGAAGGTGAAGCAATACGCGTTGAATCCGAAGGCGACAGTGGAGGTTGTACTGGCGGACAATAATGAGCTGAGAGCGGAAAGAACACGCATTGAAACCAACATCCGAAGGGAAAAGGAAGCGGAGATCGCCAATTACCGCACACGGATTGACGAAAAAGATAACGAATTGGCCAGGTTGAAGGAAAGCGATCTGAAATACAAAAAGCTTTTACAGGAACGGGACAGTATTGAGCAGGAGTTGAGGCAGTTTTCTCAAAGATATTATGAGTCTGATAAGGTCATTTTGGAAGAGGCCGATAAACTCGCCCGCATTGATTATAAGACAATGGACTCCATCCAGCAAATCAACATAGAGATGAGGAAGTCGGGCAAAGGTAAGGAAATGGTTGCTTTCAACAAGGGACTTTTGTCGCGGAGAGACGCTTACATCGCAAATAAACTCGTTGCAGAGCTGGCCAAATCGGACAGTGTCATCCGAGCCAAAGAACTGGAACTGGAAGATGCCCGAAAGGAAAAACGGGAAAAGCTCGCACTTCGCGACTTCATGGCGCAACGGTACAAGGACATCGCGGAAGGCTTTCGGTTGGACTATGTGAATGACTCGGTATTGGTTTATCTGAAAAAACGGGTTGATCTGGACTCCACGAATGACGATTATATCGTCGGGTACGCTGACTTTTTAAGAAAAGTTGCAAGATATGAGGAAGCAAGAATGTTTTATTCAGAGGCATTGGAAATACGGATTGGCAAAAATGGTGCAGAATCTGTGGAGACGGCCAAAATGTACAACTGTATAGGAGGGACTTATTTAGATCAAAGCGACTATCCAAAGGCGATAAATTATTTTATTAAAGCATTGAATATAAGGAGGATAGTATTTGGTGAAGAGTCTCCTGATGTTGCTGAGTCGTATGTTAGCGTCGGAGCTTTTTACGCTGCTCAGGGGAGCTACGTCAAAGCATTGGATTTCTACACGAAGGCCTTAGCTGTCCAGGAGAAGATACTCGGAGAAGATCATCCTGATGTAGCAAAATCATACGTCGGACTGGGGGATGTCTGCGGCTTACAAGGTAATTTTCCCAAAGCCATCGAATACTTCCATAAAGCATTGATGATTCAGGGAAAAGTGTTGGGAAAAGATGACCCCGGTATGGCGGAGACATATGATGGCATTGGTAGTTTTCATGCTACACAGGGCGATTATTCACGGGCTCTTGAATACTACAATAAAGCGTTGGCAATTCGGGAGAAGGTATTTGGAAGCGGACATCCGAATATAGCTTCTTCATATAATTTTATTGGAAATGCTTATTATTATCTCGGTGATTGTACGAGAGCGATTGAATACTATCAAAGAAGCCTTGCAATAAAAGAAAAGGTACTTGGGGTGGAGCATCGGGATGTGACTGTTACCTATATCAACATAGGAAATGCTTACAATGATCAAAAAAGCTACACGCAAGCTCTTGTTTACTACAATGAAGCGCTGGCGATTCAGAAAAGATTACTAGGCCCGGAGCATCCTGAAGTAGCTATTAACTATCTGGGTATTGGATGTGTTTACTATGGACAGAACAATTATCCCAAAGCCTTGGAGTATTTCACCAAAGCCTTGACGATCCAGGAAAAAGCGTTCGGGAAGGTACATCCCGATGTAGCTACCTCTTACAACAATATTGGGGATGCTTACTACAGCCAAAACGATTACGCCAAAGCCCTTCAGTGTTATACCAAGGCTCTGACTATCCGGGAGAAAGTGTTGGGAAGGGAAGATCAGGATGCGAAAACATCGGCAGATGGTGTTCGAAGAACCAGCCTGTTAATGAACCCGCATTCTATTTTTACATTCGAGGTGGTTGAAAATGGTAAAGCCTATGAGAAAGGAATGCGTGGGTCCTATTTCATTCTTTATTTTGAAGGTTGGGAGATCGGAGAAGACAGAAATTTATTTCTACATAACCTGAGTTTAGAAGGAAACCCAAAACGGATTGTTGTAATGAACGATAACGGCATTTATGAATACAGCTTCGGAACAGGGACGATGGGATTGAGCATGGACATCGAGCCGGTTTCTGCCGACCGCGAAGCTGAAATACGTCAGCAGTATGCAGCCTGGAAGAAGAAGTTGCAATGAGACCAGAAATTTTGTAAATTTTGCGGCTCAAGGATCGAATAAGTCATTTAATTTTTCAACTTATGGGTACATTTAAATCGTTTAAAGTCATTGACGGGTCGCCGTCTTTGATCCCGCAAGTAGGGCGCGATATCATGAACTATTTTTTGTCAGAGAATTACGATGTGAACGGCGATTCCCTGATGAGCGGGGGCTATGATATTTCTGTTTCAAAGGGGAGTATGTTTAAGGCGGTTTTAGGAATGAAGACCGCGCTTAAAATTGTTATTCGCCCGCAGGGAGAGCAGATAGCCATTGAGGCAGGTGTCGGCATTTTTGGACAACAGGCTGTTCCGACTGTGATTTCGCTGTTGGTTTTCTGGCCCGTATTGATCACCCAGGTATGGGGTCTTGTGCAGCAGTCGAAGCTTGATGAGAAGGTGATCGAAATTGCCGCAGAAAGTGTTCTTCGGCACGGAAAGAACTCTTCCGGAACGGTCCATCCACGGTCATCCGGCAGCAGATTCTGCACCAACTGCGGAACATCGAACAATGAAGGAGCAAACTATTGCCGGCAATGCGGATCGAAATTATGAATGTTGATTCTGTCAGTCATGCGGCTGCGACAGGAGCAGCAGGCGTTTATCTCGTACTTCTGATAGGCTGTTACGTGCTGCTTTTCCGACGCCGGCACAATGGTTTTATGAAGTTTGTCAAATACGTGCTGTTGCCTCTTACCGTAGCCGGAGGTTGGATCGTTTATTTCATCGGTTACAGTTATTGCGAACCGCAGGAGTTCCTTACAAACGGATTACTGGCCATCTTTTCAACAGCCCGTTTGTTCATTCTTGGGAATGACCTGGTTGAAATCCATCATTGCGTCGAAGGGAATCCGGTATTCATGTTCTGGTTCTCTGTAATAGGCGCGTCGGCAGTATTCATTTCGGTATCGATCTTGCTAAGCCTGTTTGGAAAAAAGCTGATCACCCGTTTCAGGATATGGCTTGACCGGTCGGATGAAAATGATATCTTTTTTGGCATCAACGAAGCTTCCCTGTCTCTGGCGGAAGATATTCTGAATTCAAATTCATCCCGGTTGGTCATCTTTATACAAAGTATAGATGAACAGGAACATTCCGAGCTGTACCGTCAGGCCGAAGAAGCGGGAGCACTGCTGGTCAGCCGGAAATCGTTATGGGAGAGTCTTAGCCTGGAGCAGGAAGAAAGTATCATTCATTCGCCAAAAGAAGGGAGTCGTACTCCTCTGAATGAATATTTGCGATCCGGGAATCTGAAAATGTTACGACTGATCAAAAAGGTACTCGAACGTCCAACCCATTTATTCTTTTTGTCAGGGAGGGAAGAATGGAATATGAACATGGCCCGGTCTGTCCTGAATGAGATTAGCACGCTATTGCCCGGGCACGACGTCATTTTTCATATCCGGACGACTTCCGGGGGACTGGAAGATATTTTTTACGAAGGTTTGCCGGAACTTTCTCCCCGTTTGAAAATCCGCATGGTGAATCCTTCTGATATTGCCGCCCGTCAGTTGATTTCAGCCTACAACCCGGTTGACTGGATCGGGAAGGATACGGGAAAGGCTTTGGCAACGACCGGTTTTCACGTTTTGATCGTCGGATTTGGCGATACGGGAAGCAGGATATTGAGAAAACTCACCGAGTATGGTCAATTTGTCGGATCAGCGTTTAAGTCCACTGTGGTCGATCAGTATCCGGGTGTCAAAACAGGATGGTTTGAAACATCCTTTCCGGGGATGCTGTCCAATTATGCCATCGAGTTTATTAAGATGGATGCCCGCGAAAAGGACTTCTTCAGTTTAGTGAAAGCCAGGGCGAGCGAACTTGATTATATAGTGGTTGCGTTGGGGGATGACGACCTGAATATCCGGACGGCTGTCAGTATCCGTCGTTTGATTTTGGGATACACGACAAAGCCGGTCAGGCTACTGGCCCAGGTCAGGGATAACAATAGCTATAAACGCCTGTTTGAACTTCCGGCACCTGTGAACATCGAAATTTTCGGACGGGAGAAAGACCTGTTCACCGAGCGTATTGTCGTTCGCGGCAGCCTTGAAGCGATGGCCAAAAAGATCCATGCGTACTACCAATCGAAGAAGAAGGGTTGTTCATCCCGGCGCTGGGATGAGGTTTCCGGGACGGAGCGGTTATCCAATATTTCGGCAGCGGAGCATATCCATGCCAAGCTTGCACTGGCCGGATTAACGGTCCGGGAGGTCGGCGGCTTTAAAACCAGGGAGGATTTTGCCCGCTATCTGGGGCCGGAGCGGTTGGAGAACCTGGCCAAAGGGGAACACCTTCGCTGGAACGCTCTTTATTTTACCAATGGATGGAGCACATGGTCGCTGAACGATATCCCCGGTGAATCAACATCCAATAAGGATCAGGACAGAAAGCTGCATGCCTGCCTGGTAGACTGGGATGATCTTTCACGGGTGAAGGAACGATTCGACGAGGATTATTACCAATACGATTATGAAAATGTCCTCAGTATCTTCGATTTAATAAAAGACGGAATTTATGACGAGTCATGATCTCAGAGAAAAGAGAAACGGCTGCCAGAGGGAGCATCCTACCCTTGTTTTACACATGTGTTCGGAAATTATGCATCCTGAAATATGAACTGTCAATCGAATTGTTGTCCCATATAAAGAATTTCCAACGATCCCGGTTACAGATAGCGTGCCACCCGGCTTTTGTAGGAAAGATACTGGTCGCCGAACGAGCGGATCAGGAATTTTTCTTCATTCAAAATGACAAAATGATGGGCAGTCAGGCAAAAAATGATCGGCGAAACGACCAAAAGGCTTGGAACCAGTAAAAAGCAGGCGGTAAAGAAAAACCAAAAGCTGAGATACATCGGATTCCGGCTCACGCGGTAAATTCCGTTTGTTTTCAGGACATGTGCAGATTCCGGTAATCCTATCCGGGTAAAAATGCTCAGGGTATAATAAGCGGGTATCAGAAACAAATTGCCGGCAAACAGAGAAATCGCGCTCATCAACTTCTGCACGGCGGGGATGTCATGCTGGATAAGCCAGGGAAGCCGGCAATAAAAACCCGGATTGACACTGGCGGCAACGAGAATGGTAAGCGATATGCCGGTCGCTGTTTTCGCAGAAAAAAACAACCAAGGTGCAAGGGTTGGTTTTCCCAGAACTCCCTGGCCGTTCCGGATGAGTTGATATCCTAGCAAAAGGGTCGCCAAAACCGGAAGGCTGCTTAATACGATCAGCGACGCCTGGATCAGTTTCATGAAGCCTCGTCTTTAACCATTTCCACGTAAAGCTGCGCGGCCTCGACTTTGACGACGACAATTCCGGCATCTTTTTCAATCAGTTCCCAAAGCGACACC
>Ga0172382_10006080_pt1 | contig 17701 bp, 17 predicted proteins | sample Leawel138RmetaG_FD_122245 | JGI IMG/M metagenome (GOLD analysis project Ga0172382, IMG submission 122245) | Leachate microbial communities from a municipal landfill in Southern Ontario, Canada - Leachate well 138R metaG | ecosystem: Engineered > Solid waste > Landfill > Unclassified | place...
CTGACCCAGATCGTCCCGCTGTTCTTCCAGGACGAAACCACCCAGCCGGTGGAGGGCCTGCGTCCCTACACCGCGGTGGAGCTGGAAGGCCGTGACATCTACATCCGTGAAGGCTGCGTCAGCTGCCACTCGCAAATGATCCGTCCGTTCCGCTCGGAAACCGAGCGCTACGGCCATTACTCCGTCGCCGGCGAAAGCGTCTGGGAACACCCCTTCCTGTGGGGCTCCAAGCGTACTGGTCCGGACCTGGCCCGTGTCGGCGAGCGCTACTCCGACGACTGGCACCGCGCTCACCTGATCAACCCGCGTGACGTAGTGCCCGAGTCGAAGATGCCGTCCTATCCCTGGTTGCAGGAAAACGTGCTGACTGGCAAGCATACCGCCCGGAAAATGGAAGTCATGCGCAAGCTGGGCGTCCCATACACCGATGAAGACATTGCCGGCGCCACAGAAGCCGTCAAGGGCGTAGCTGAAATCGATGCCCTGATTGCCTATCTGCAGCACCTGGGCACTGTCATCTCCGACCGCCGGTAACTACCAATGGATATCAACACTCTCCGCGGCATCGCCACCATCTTCGCCATGGTGGCCTTTATCGGCGTCGTGATATGGGCCTACAGCTCATACAAGAAGAAGGATTTTGATGAAGCAGCGCAGTTGCCCTTCGCCGACGATGATGAAGACCAGAAAACGCGTGAGCAGCAGAAAGACACCCGGAGTAATGAAAAATGAGTAATTTCTGGAGTGGGTACATCATTGCCCTCACTGTCGTCTTCCTCGTCCTGATCACCTGGCTGCTGTTCGCCACACGCAAGGGTCAGCAGGTCGACCAGACTACCGAGACAACCGGCCACAACTATGACGGCATCGAAGAGTATGACAACCCGCTGCCGCGCTGGTGGTTCATGCTGTTCATCGCCACCCTGGTATTCAGCGTGATCTACCTGATCCTGTATCCGGGCATGGGTAAGTTCCCGGGCGTGCTGGGCTGGACCCAGGTCAACCAGTACGAGCGTGAAGTGACACGCGCCGAGGCGCAGTTCGCACCGATCTTCGCCAACTACAGCGAGATGTCGATCGCCGACGTGGCGCGGGATGAAGAGGCACGCCGCATTGGTCAGCGCCTGTTCGCCACCAACTGCTCGGTATGTCACGGTTCCGATGCCCGTGGCGCCTTCGGCTTTCCGAACCTGACCGACAACGATTGGATCTGGGGTGGCGAGCCCGAGCAGATCATGACCACCCTGCGCCAGGGTCGTCAGGCTGCCATGCCCGCGTGGCTGGCAGTGATCGGCGAGGAAGGCGTGCGCAACACCGCAGGCTATGTGCGCCACCTGGCAGGCCTGGAGTCCGAGGGTGTCGACCTGGAAGCCGGCAAGCAGGTATTCAACACCAACTGTGTCGCCTGCCACGGCCCGGATGGCAAGGGTAACCCGCTGCTGGGCGCACCCAACCTGACCGACGACGTATGGCTGTATGGCTCCAGCATGCTGCAGGTCCAGCACACCATTCGTGCCGGCCGTAACGGCAACATGCCAGCCCAGGCTCACCTGGGTGACGACAAGCTGCACATGCTTGCCGCCTACGTTTACAGTCTTTCCCTGGAAGACAAGTAACACCCCCACGTGACGCCCTGTCGCATGGTACGCTCCGCCCGGTCAGGTTATCCTGATCGGGCGGAGTCGCATTACCCCCCTGACCAGCACTGCTCTGGCCAGGCGTCCCTTCTTATAACGATATGGCCAGCCTGATATGAGCGAGAAAATACCCGTTAAAGACGTATCCACGGAAAAGATAGAAACCATTGACCTGTATGCCAAGCGCGAGAATATTCACCCGCGTTCGTATCAGGGCTTTTTCAAGAACATCCGCCTGGCAGGTGTGGCAGCGCTGTTTCTGCTGTTCTTCGGAACAGTGTGGCTGAACGTCGATGGCCGTCAGGCGGTGCTGTGGGATCTTCCTGCCCGCCAGTTCCATATCTTCGGTGCCACCTTCCAGCCGCAGGACTTCTTTCTGTTGTCCTTCCTGCTGATCATCTGCGCCTTCGGCCTGTTCTTCATCACTACCTTCGCTGGTCGCGTGTGGTGCGGCTACACCTGCCCGCAAACCGTGTGGACCTGGATATTCATGTGGGCCGAGCGCGTCACCGAGGGTGAGCGCAATGCCCGTATCAAGCTCGACGCGGCGCCGATGAGCATCAACAAACTGGCCCGGCGCAGCGCCAAGCACGCCCTGTGGATTGCCGTATCACTGGTCACGGCGCTGACCTTCGTCGGCTATTTCACGCCTATCCGCGGTCTGGTGGTGGACCTGGCTACCCTGCACCTGAATGGCTGGGCGGCGTTCTGGATCTTCTTCTTCACCGCCGCCACCTATATCAATGCCGGCTGGCTGCGCGAGCAGGTGTGCTTCTACATGTGCCCTTATGCACGCTTCCAGAGCGTGATGTTCGACAAGGACACCATGGTGGTCACCTATGACTACACCCGCGGCGAGAGCCGTGGCCCGCGCAAGAAAGGCGCCGACCCGGCCGCACTCGGCCTGGGCGACTGCATCGACTGCACCATGTGCGTCCAGGTCTGCCCCACCGGTATCGACATCCGTGATGGCCTGCAGCACGAGTGCATCCAGTGTGCCGCCTGTATCGATGCCTGTGACGACATCATGGACAAGATGAACTACCCGCGCGGCCTGATCCGCTACACCACCGAGCACAATCTGGCCGGACAGAAGACCCGCATCCTGCGTCCACGCCTGATCGGCTATGGTGCAGCCCTGGCGATCATGATCGGCATGTTCATCTTCACCATCGGCAACCTGGCCCAGGTCAGTCTGGACGTACAGCGCGATCGAAATGTCCTGTATCGTGAAGCCCGTGGCGGCCATATCGAAAACGTGTACATAATCAAGGTCATGAACAAGGGCCAGCAGACCCGCACCTTCGACCTGAGCGTGGAAGGCCATCCGGAACTGCAACTGCAGATGAGCGCGGGCCGCCTGACCGTAGAGCCGAGCAGCCTGCTGCAGGTCCCGGTCAACGTACAGCTGGACCCGGCGTTCATGCAAGACACCAACATGCCCATCACCTTCATCGTCACCGCAGCGGATGACACCGGCATCTCGGCCCAGTCCGAAAGCCGTTTCATGGGCCCTACAATCAGGTAATTTCATGCAACACGACGAGAACATTCCACCCTGGTACAAGCAGTTCTGGCCCTGGTTTCTGATCAGCATCCTGGTATTTGCCGTCGTCATCGGCCTGGGCCTGCTGTACGTCTCGCTGCTCAACCCGGACAGCATGGTGCGTGACAATTACTACAAGGAAGGTCGCGCCATCAACATGCACATGGGGCGCGACCACCGCGCGCGGGAACTGGATCTGGCGGCGCAGTTCAGCGTCGATGAGCTGACCGGCGACGTCAGCCTGCAGCTGGATGGCAAGCTGGATCAACCGCCGCCCCGACTGCTGCTGGAGATCATCTCCCCGACCCACGCCGAGCGCGACCGCAGCGTGGAGCTGACGCAGATTTCCGGCAACCACTACACCGGCCAGCTGGAGCACAGCATCCGGGGTCGACACTACATCGACCTGAGCGATCCGGCGCTGCCGGCTGAAGACGGCTGGCGCCTGACCGGCGAAATAACCCTGGTCATGGGACAACAGCACCAGCTTTCCGCCCGCTGAGCCATGGCCCACCCCACTCCCTGCTATCACTGCGGCGAGCCGGTTCCTGCCGGCTCCTCGTGGTGCGTCAGCATCCTCGGCCAGCAGCGCGCCATGTGCTGTCCCGGCTGTCAGTCCGTGGCCGAGGCGATCATCGCCGGCGGGCTGGAATCCTACTATTCCCATCGCACGGAAAACTCGATCAATCCCGAAGCCCTGCCACAAGCGCTGCAGGACGAACTGGAGATGCTCGACCGCAGCGATGTGCAGCAGCGCTATGTACGCAGCGAGGGTGATCAGCAACATATCCAGTTGCTCATCGAAGGCATTAGCTGCGCCGCCTGTGGCTGGCTGATCGAAAAGCGCCTGCGGCAGATGCCCGGGGTAGCCGAGGCCATCCTCAACCTGGGCAACAACCGGCTTACCCTCAGTTGGGACAGCACCGGCACCAAGCTGTCCGCGCTGCTGGCCGAGCTCAAGCGCATCGGCTATGCCGCGCATCCCTACGAGCCGGACCAGGCCAGCGCACAGATCGCCCAGGAGAACCGCCGCTACCTGCGCCGCCTGGGGTTGGCCGGCCTGATGTTCATGCAGGTGATGATGGCCACCATGGCACTATGGGACGGCTTCAACCAGGACCTGACCCCGGAAATGGCCGTCACCCTGCGCTGGGCAGCGCTGCTGATGACCACGCCTGTGGTGCTGTACAGCTGCATCCCGTTCTTCCGCGGCGGCTGGCGCGACCTGAAGAACCGCCGGCTGAGCATGGATGTCTCGGTCTCCCTGGCCATTGGCGCCACCTATCTGGCCGGCATCTGGGCCACCCTGACCAATTCCGGTGAAGTGTATTTCGACTCGGTAGTGATGTTCGCCTTCTTCCTGCTGGCCGGCCGCTATCTGGAGCGCCGGGCGCGCCAGCGAACGGTGGAAAGCACCGCCAAACTGGTCAACCTGCTGCCGCCGAGCACCCTGCGGGTGGATGACCAAGGGCGGACCCAGCGCATCATGCTCGACGAGGTACGCACCGGCGATCTGCTGGAGGTCAAGCCCGGGGAAAGCATTCCCGCCGATGGCGTCATCACCCGTGGCGTCAGCAGCGTCGACGAATCGGCGCTCTCCGGGGAATACCTGCCACTGGCCAAGCAACTCGGCGATCGGGTCACCGCCGGCACGCTGAACGTGGAAGGTCCGTTGCAGATCCAGGTCAGCGCGATCGGCGAGCAGACTCGCCTGTCCGCCATTGTCCGGTTGCTGGACCGCGCCCAGTCGGACAAGCCGCGCCTGGCTCATCTGGCCGACCGCGTCGCACAGTACTTCCTGCTCACCGTGCTGCTGGCGATCGTCGTGGTCGGTGCCGCCTGGTGGTGGCTGGTCAGCGGCGACAAGGCCTTCTGGATCATCATCGCCATGCTGGTGGCCGCCTGCCCCTGCGCACTGTCACTGGCCACGCCCACCGCGCTGACCACCGCCACCGGCAGTCTGCACAAGCTCGGTCTGCTGATCACCCACGGGCATGTGCTGGAGGGCCTGAACAAGGTCGACACGGTGATTCTCGACAAGACCGGCACCTTGACCGAAGGCCGCATGACCCTGGAGCGCATCCAGCCATTTGCCGGCCAGGATCCCGATCACGTACTGGAACTGGCGCGGGCGATCGAGTCGCATTCCGAGCATCCCATCGCCCGCGCCTTCGGGCGCAGTGCGCGGCAGGCTGACTCGGTCACCAGCCACCCGGGGCTGGGGCTGGAAGGCCTCTGCGAAGGGCGCCTGCTGCGTATCGGCAAGCCTGGATACGTGGCCCAACTGGGCAGTTGGGATGCCCCCGCTATCCCCGCAGAGCCCGGACAATGGCTGCTGCTGGGCGATGCACAGGGGCCGCTGGCCTGGTTCGTCCTCAATGACCGGCTGCGCCGGGATGCGCCGCAGCTTATCCAGTCGCTCAAGGCGCGCGGCCTGCGTGTGGTGCTGCTGTCCGGCGATCACACACCGGTGGTCGAGCGCATGGCGGGTGAGCTGGGCATCGCCGAGGCAATCGGCAATGCCACGCCGGCGGACAAGCTGGCCTTCGTCCAGCAACAGCAGGCCGCAGGTGCGACAGTGCTGATGCTCGGTGATGGCGTCAACGACGTGCCGGTACTGGCCAGTGCCAATATTTCCATCGCCATGGGCGAAGCCTCCGACCTGGCCAAGACCAGCGCCGACGCGGTACTACTCAGCAGCCAACTGCAGGTGCTGAGCGACGCCTTCGTGGTCGCCCGGCGCACCCGGCGCATCATGCTGCAGAACCTGTTCTGGGCCAGCGCCTATAATCTGGGGGCACTACCCCTGGCGGCACTCGGTCTGGTCACCCCGGCACTGGCTGCAGCCGGCATGTCCGCCAGCTCACTGCTGGTGGTACTCAACGCACTGCGCCTGAGTCGCCTGCCCCAGCATACCCGGCGCCCACGCAGTGCACCGCAGCCCGCCCCCATTCTGGAGCACAGCCCATGACCGTACTCTATATCCTGGTTCCGGTGGCCATCGTACTGGTGATCCTCGCCATCCTGGTGTTCAACTGGGCGGTCAATAGTGGCCAGTACGACGACCTGGACAGCCCGGCCCACAGCATTCTGTTCGATGAGGAAGACCCGGCTCACCTCGAGGCACAGCAACGGACAGAACAATCAAAGCCCGATGACCGCCAGCAGCCGCCGAATGACCAGGAGCCCAAAGCCTGAGCATGGAACTGCTGCCACTGCTTCTCACCGCCCTGGCCCTGGGCCTGCTTGGCGGCGGCCATTGCATCGGTATGTGCGGTGGGCTGATGGGCGCGCTGACCCTGGCCATCCCCGCCGATCAGCGCCAGGGCTGGCCCCTGTGGCGGGTGCTGCTGGGCTACAACTTCGGGCGCATCGCCAGCTATAGCGTGGCCGGCGCCCTGCTCGGCAGTCTCGGCTGGCTGATCCAGGATCTGGGCCTGGGTCAGGGCCTGCGCGTGCTGGCCGGCCTGCTGATGATCGCCATGGGCCTGTATCTGGCCAACTGGTGGGCGGGGCTGACCCGCATCGAGCGTCTCGGGCGGGGGCTGTGGAAACACATCGAGCCCCGCGCCCGCAAGCTGCTCCCGGTGACCCGGCTGCCACAGGCAATCCTGCTCGGCTCACTATGGGGCTGGCTGCCCTGCGGCCTGGTCTACAGTACCCTGGTCTGGGCCAGCAGCCAGGGCGATGCGGTATTGTCCGCCGGCCTGATGGCGACCTTCGGCCTCGGCACGCTACCGACCCTGCTGGCCACCGGGCTGCTGGCCAACCGCATGATGGCACTGTTGAGAAAACGCCTGGTACGCATCACCGCCGGCCTGATGATCATCCTGTTCGGCATCTGGACCATCCCCGGCCCGCACACCGCCTGGGTCATGGGCGGCCAGCATGGTACCCATGAGCATTCTGCAACGCCTCATTCCGGGCATTGATCGCCAACCGATGATAGAATCGCGGTTTATCCGACGTATAGCCATTTCGGCCGCTCGCCGTCGACACTGAGGATTGAAACCGTCATGCCCAATGCCACACCTTTGCTTCACCGCGAGGCGCACTGCAAGGACTGCAGCCTGGCTTGTATGTGTCTGCCTATCTCTCTGCATGCCGATGAAATGGAAGCGCTCGACCGCATCGTCAAGCGCGGCCGCCCATTGAAGAAAGGCGAGGTGCTGTTTCGCCAGGGTGACGCGTTCAGTTCGATCTTCGCCCTGCGCAGCGGCGCGATAAAGACCTACAGCCTGTCCGACGAGGGCGATGAGCAGATCACCGGCTTTCATCTGGCCGGCGAGCTGATCGGCATGTCGGGCATGGATAGCGGTCAATATACGGTTACCGCCGTGGCCCTGGAAACCACCTCGGTGTGCGAGATCCCCTTTGATACCCTGGATGAACTGACTGCGGTATTGCCGCAACTGCGCAAACAGTTGATGCGACTGATGAGCCGGGAGCTGCGTGAGGATCAGGATATGATGCTGTTGCTGTCGCGCAAGAATGCCGACCAGCGCATCGCCACCTTGCTGATCAACCTGTCGGCACGCTTTCGTGCACGCGGCTATTCGGCCAAGGCCTTCCGCCTCTCCATGTCGCGCAATGAGATCGGTAACTACCTGGGGCTGGCGGTGGAAACCGTGTCGCGGGTATTCACCCGCTTCCAGCAGCAGGGCCTGATCCTGGCCGACGGCAAGCAGATCGAGATCGTCGACTATATTCAGCTATGTGCCCTGGCCGGCGGCCAGAACGACTGAAGACCAAGGAACCGCTATCCATGATATTTGATGAATTCACGATCAAGTCGCTGATCCGACCGGTTCCGGGCTTCCCCCGGGAAGGTGTCACCTTCCGCGACATCACCCCGCTGTACCAGTCCCCCCGTGCGGTACGCATGGTCGCCGACAGCCTGATCCAGCGCTACGTCGAATCACCGGTGACCCATATCGGTGCCATCGATGCCCGCGGTTTCCTGATCGGCGCGGTGCTGGCTTACGAGTTGAACAAGCCCCTGGTACTGTTTCGCAAGGCCGGCAAGCTGCCCGCCGACTGCATCAGCGCCGCCTACAATACCGAATACGGCGAAGCCCATATCGAAGTGCACCGCGAGGCCCTGAGCGAAGGTGACCAGGTGTTGCTGCTCGATGACCTGATCGCCACCGGCGGCACCTTCCTCGCTGCCGCCCGATTGATCAGCGAGCTCGGTGCCGAGGTGTACGAGGCCGCTGCCATCATCGACCTGCCGGACCTTGGCGGATCACGTCTCATGCAGGATGCCGGGATCGCCACCTTCACCCTATGCGCCTTCGAAGAGAACGAGTAACCCGATGCCCGGCGAGGCCAGCGCGCCCGACCTGATCGCGCGGGGCACCCCTGCTTTTCGCCGCGCCAGCCTGGCGCTGGTACTCGCTTCGCTGGTGGTCTTCGGCAATCTCTACGTCATCCATCCGCTGCTGCCGCTGATCTCGCAGCAATACCAGGTCAGCACGCTGCAGGCGAGTAACGCCTTCACCCTGACCAGCCTGACCCTGGGGCTGTCGCTGCTGCTGCATGGCCCGCTATCCGATGCCTTCGGCCGCCGGGCACCCCTGATCATCGGCATGGCCGTCACTGCGCTTCTGACCCTGGGCATGGCCTTTGCTGGCAGCTTCACCACCCTGGTGTGGCTGCGCGCGGCACTCGGTATCGCCCTGGGCGTACTGCCGGCCACCGCCATCGCCTACCTCGGCGACAGCTTGCAGCGTACCGCGCTGGTCAGCGCTGTGGGACTGTATATCGGCGGCAATACCATCGGCGGTGCCGGCGGTCGCCTGCTCGGTGGCTTCATCGCCGACCATTTCGGTCTGCAGGCGGTATTCCTGATCGTCGGCTCCGGCAGCCTGCTGTGCACCCTCGCCGTGGCCCTGATGCTGCCTGCAGCCCGCGCCTTCCGTCCGCAACGGCTATCGCTGGGCAGCATCCTGGGCACCTTTGCCAGCCATCTGAGTAATCGCGCCCTGCTACCCGCCTATCTGATCGGCGGACTGAATTTCATGGTGTTCATCAACCTGTATACCTTCATCACCTTTCGCCTGAGTGCCGAACCCTGGCAACTCGGCGCCGGCAGTCTCGGCCTGCTGTTTCTCACCTACCTGGCCGGCACCCTGTCGGCCAGCCTGTCCGGGCGTGTGGGCACCGCCCGGGCCACCCAGGGCATGGCCTGGGGTATCCTGCTGTTCATGGTCGGTTGCCTGGTCACCCTGACCGATCAGTTGTGGCTGATCATCGCCGGGTTGATCTGCAATGCTTTCGGCTTCTTCCTCACCCATTCGCTGGCCAACAGCTGGGTCAACCAGCATGCGGCGCATGGCAAGGCCAGCGCCTCCTCGCTGTATTCGGTGTTCTACTACCTCGGCGCGGCGGTCGGCCTCTATTACCTGGCGCCGTTCTGGCGGTTTGCCGGCTGGCCGGCGGTGGTTGCCGGCAGCCTGCTGATACTGGTACTCAACCTGGCACTGATCATCTATATGCGCCGCGGGCGATAGGACAACCGGCTGGACGTCGGCGACTGGCTTACCTATCATCAGCAAATAGAACAACAAGCCAGTCCTGTCTCAGGATGTGACAAGCCAAGGAAATGTCGGCATGCCCATAGCCACACTGCCCCCGGATACCCGCCTGCTGCTCATCGACGATCATCAGATCTACCTCGATGGCCTTACCCTGACCCTGAACAAGCTCTGCCAGGGCATCACCCTGGACCATGCGCGCACCGCCGCAGAGGCTCAGGAGCAGGTCAGACAATATACCTATGACCTGATCCTGCTGGATCTGCATCTGCCCGACGGCAACGGCCTGGTATTGCTGGAGAAGCTGCGCGGCATCGACCCGCTGACCCCGGTGGCGATTCTCACCGGCAGCAACAACCCGAGCGATATGGATGCCGCCCTTCGCCTGGGCGCCGCCGGCTTCATCAGCAAGGCCGCCGATGGTCCGATGCTGGTCAGCGCGGCGCTGCGCCTGCTGTTCGGTGAACAGGTCCTGATCGCCGATGAGAACCAGCCACTGGATCGCCGGGCCAATGCCCGGGAGCTGGGTATCACGCCACGCCAGCTGGAGATACTCGATCTGCTCGCCGAGGGCCTGCCGAACAAGGTGATCTGCCAGCGTCTGTCGCTGTCAGAGGACACGGTCAAGACCCACCTGAAGGCGGTGTTCGCTGCCCTGGGGTGCCATAACCGTACCGAATGCGTCAACACCGCACGCCGACGGGGATTGATCAGTAGCAGCTAGACCAGGTCTGCTCCCGCCGCCTGCCCCGGCTGTCGGGCACCGAACAACAACGACTGCACGGTACGGCGCAAGCGTGCCGGCAGTACCGGCTTGTAGATAACCGCCACGTCAGCCTGCCGCGCTGCGTCTGCCAGCGGGCTGCTGGTGTCGGCGGTGACCAGTGCCGCTGGCCCATCGTACAGGCCAGCCTGGCGCAGGCTGGCGACCAGCTCGAGGCCATTCATCGGCCCCTCCAGATGGTAGTCGGTGAGCAGCAGGCCGGTTCCTGCGGTAACATCCGCGCCGGCCTGCAGCAATGTCGCGGCATCCGCATAGCAGTCCACCTCGCAGCCCCAGTGCCGCAGCAGGGTATCCATCGCCTCCCGGTTGACCATATCGTTCTCCACCAACAGCACACGGCCGTTGAGCGCAGCGCCACCAGGTGCCAGCCCCACCGCCGGTTGCGCCTGCCACTCCCCCAGCGGCACCTCGACCCAGAAACAGGCACCCTGCCCCGGCTCGGATACCACCCCGGAGGGGTATTCCAGCAGGTGCTGCAGCTGACGGCAGATCGACAACCCCAACCCGACACCTTTCTCCAGCGTCCGCGCCGGATTGCGCAGTTGGGTGAACTCTTCGAATATCCGCTGCTGCTCGTCCCGATTCAGGCCGCAGCCATCATCCACCACCGCGATGTGCGCCTGCCCCCCGGTCTCGGTCACCCGCAGCTGCACCTGGCTGGCGCCGGCATGTACCAGCGCGTTGTTCAGATAATTGCGCAACAGCCGTTCAAGCAGTACCGGGTCGGTGTACACAGCACAGCGCTCCGGGCATTCGAGCTGCAGTTGAACACCGCGCTGCCGGGCACTGACCTCGACACTGTCGAGCAGGCACCGCAGCCAGTCATGCAGGTTGATATGCCGCAGTTGCGGGCGCACCATGCCCATCGACAGCCGGGAGATATCCAGCAACGAATTGAGCATCGCCTGCAGCAACTGGGCCGACTCGGCGAGCCGGCCGATGGTCTTGCGGGTATCGGGTTCGACGACCTTCTCGTCCAGGTGCTGGATGAACAGCGACATGGCATGCAGCGGCTGGCGCAGGTCATGGCTGGCGGTAGCCAGAAAACGGGTCTTGCCCTGGCTTTCCCGCTCGGCACGCACCCGCGCCGCCTGCAGCAGCTGCTCGTTCAGGTAGGCGCTGCGCAACATGTGCTCATAGGCATAGGCACCGATGCTGCTCATCAGGGTGAAACAACCGAGAAACAGCCCGGTACCCAGCACCGTCTGCCGGGATGCTCCCAGCAGAGCCTCGCCGATCAGGTAGCTGAACACGATGAACCAGGACCCGAGCACCGCGCGACGCGCCGGCAAGCCGAGCAGGAAGGAGCCTGACAGCAGAATCAGGTACAGACCGTCATGGGTCACCGGCACTCTCACCTGCTCCAGGCGGCACAACAGGATGACCATGGTCACCATCAGCCCGGTGCAGACATAGCCCAGCGTGGCGGTATTGAACGCCGAGCCCGGTTCCACGCTGCCGGCACGGTTGGAATACCACAGGCAGTAGCAGACCAGCAGCAGTACCGCCAGACGTACCGAGATGCTCAGGTAGTGCACCGACTCGGGCAGGAAGGCATAGTCCACCCAGATGAACAGCAACATGAACCCGAGGCTGGAAGCCGCCACCGGCCATACCCGGCTGCACATCTTGCGATGCAGATAGGACATGAACCCGACTTCCATGGAGGCGGGAAAACGCAAGCGCCCAAGGCGATGACGCTGGGCCAGCAGCGCTGGTTCGTCCAGCGGCGCGTCAGGGGCAGCGGCAGCTTCGACCATCATCTTCTTGTTGTCCTTCTGATTCGGCGCTCCGGCACAAGCCTACGCCGTTCCCGGCCTCCAGCCAATATCCTGCCCGGCAGATCTTCCCTCAGTACGCTTTGCTGATACCCCACCATCAGGCTGGTGCAACCCGGTTGACCGTGCCGAGTCGGCTCTGCATGCTAAAGTCCACAGCAGCTACCCACTCACTTTCACAGCGGAACCCTCACCATGCCCCAGACTGCCGATATCAACCGTCAGATCCTGCTCGCCTCCCGCCCGGTGGGCGCACCAACGCTCAATGACTTCAAGCTGGTCGAGAGCCCGTTGCCGAAACCCGGCCCTGGACAGATGCTGCTGCGCAATATCTGGATGTCACTGGACCCCTACATGCGCGGCCGCATGAGCGATGCCAAGTCCTATGCCGACCCGGTGGCAGTCGGCGGGGTGATGCCCTGCGGCGCGGTAAGCCGGGTACAGGAGTCCAACCTCGACGGGTTCGCGGCGGGGGATCTGGTGATGTGCTATACCGCCGGCTGGCAGGACTACAGCCTGTCCGACGGCAGCATGGTGTTCAAGCTCGATCCGAACATGGCCGAACCGTCACAGGCGCTCGGTGTGCTGGGCATGCCCGGCTTCACCGGCTACATGGGTCTGCTGGATATCGGCCAACCCAAGCCCGGCGAGACCGTGGTGGTGGCCGCGGCGACCGGACCGGTCGGCAGCGTGGTCGGCCAGGTGGCCAGGCTCAAGGGCTGCCGCGTGGTGGGTATTGCCGGCGGACCGGATAAATGCGCCTATGCGGTGGATGAGCTGGGCTTCGATGTGTGCCTGGACCACAAACTCGACAGCCTGGCGGATGACCTGGCCAATGCCTGCCCGGACGGCATCGACGTGTACTTCGAGAACGTCGGCGGCAAGGTATTCGACGCGGTCATGCCGCTGCTCAACCCGCATTCACGGGTGCCGGTCTGCGGGCTGATTGCACAGTACAATGCCACCGGCCTGCCGGATGGGCCGGACCGCCTGCCGCAACTGATGCGCCTGTTGCTGAGCCAACGCATCCGCATGCAGGCATTCATCATCTTCGACAACTACGGCCCGCATTACCCCGAGTTCCTGCAAACCATGACGCCCTGGGTCGCCGAGGGCAAGGTCAAGGTCAAGGAACACCGGGTCGAGGGTCTGGAAAATGCACCTCAGGCCTTCATCGGGCTGCTCGAAGGGCAGAACTTTGGCAAGATGGTGGTCAAGATAGCCGACTGAGACAACGCATGACTCCAGCGACAAAAGTGCTCGACAAGGCCAGGGTAAGCTACCAGCTGCATCGCTACGAGCACGACCCGCAGGCCGAATCCTATGGCGGCGAGGCCGCCGACAAGCTCGGCCTCGACCCGCGACAGGTATTCAAGACCCTGCTGGCCAGCACCGACAATGGCGAGTTGCTGGTAGCCGTGGTGCCGGTGGTCGGCCAGCTGGATCTGAAACTGCTGGCCAAGGCCGCCGGCGTCAAGAAAGTCAGCATGGCTGATCCCGCCGCCGCCCAACGCAGCACCGGCTACCTACTCGGCGGCATCAGTCCCCTGGGGCAGAAGAAGGCACTGCGGACCTTCATCGACGACAGTGCTGGGGGGTGGCCGCAGATATTCGTCAGCGGCGGACGCCGAGGGCTGGAGATAGAGTTGCAGCCAGAGGATCTGGCACGCCAGACCCGCGCCACCTTCGCCGCCATTGGCCGTGGCGATTGACCCGCAAACCCGACACCAGAGGGGCAACGCCCATGCCGCAGCATCTTCTCGCCATCGACCAGGGCACCACCAGCAGCCGCGCCATGCTGTTCGATGCCCAGTGTCAGCCGGTCAGCGTCGCCCAGCAGGAGTTTCCCCAGCACTTCCCCCGTGATGGCTGGGTAGAGCACGATCCCGAGGCCATCTGGCAGAGCGTGCTCGATGTGGTGCGCAAGGTGCTGGAGCAGGCCGGGCTGGGTGCCGGCGACATCTGCGCCATCGGCATCACCAATCAACGGGAAACCACCCTGCTGTGGGACGCCAGCACCGGCGAGGCAGTCTATCCGGCGATCGTCTGGCAGGACCGGCGCACGGCCGCGTTCTGCGACCAGCTGCGGACCGACGGCCACGAGCAACTGGTCAGCCAGCGTACCGGGTTGTTGATCGATCCCTACTTCTCCGCCACCAAGCTGCGCTGGCTGCTGGATAACGTCCCGGGCGCGCGTGATCGTGCAGCGCGGGGCCAGTTGCGCTTCGGCACCGTCGACAGCTTTCTGCTGTGGCGCCTGACCGGTGGCAAGGTGCACCGCACCGACGCCACCAATGCCTCACGCACCATGCTGTTCAATATCCACAGCCAGCAATGGGATGAGGAGCTGCTGCAGCTGCTGGACATACCAGCCAGCCTGCTACCGGAGGTGCTGGACAACACCGCCGAGTTCGGCCACACCGATGCTGCATTGTTCGGCGCCAGCATCCCGATTGCCGCCATGGCCGGAGACCAGCAGGCCGCCCTGGTTGGCCAGGCCTGCTTCACCCCCGGCAGCGTCAAGAGCACCTATGGCACCGGTTGTTTCATGGTGATGAATACCGGTGAGACGCCAGTGCGGTCTTCCCACCGGTTGCTGACCACCATCGGCTACCGACTCGGCGGCCGTACCACCTATGCGCTGGAAGGCAGCATCTTCGTCGCCGGGGCAGCGATCCAGTGGTTGCGCGACGGTCTCAAGCTGATCAGTCATGCCGATGAAACCGAAGCCCTGGCCGAGCAGGTCGGTGATCAGAGCGGCGTCTATCTGGTGCCCGCCTTCACCGGCCTGGGCGCCCCCTATTGGGACCCGCAGGCGCGCGGAGCGATCTTCGGCCTGACCCGCGACACCGGCATCGCCGAGATCGTCACCGCCGGCCTGCAATCAGTGTGCTTCCAAACCCGCGATCTGCTGGAGGCGATGAATGCCGATGGTGCCATCGCCACTTCCTCATTGCGCGTTGATGGCGGCATGGTGGTCAACAACTGGATGGTGCAGGCCCTGGCCAATACCCTTGGCGTGCAAGTCGACCGTCCCCAGGTAACGGAAACCACAGCCCTCGGCGTCGCCTGTCTGGCTGGCCTGCAGCAGGGCCTGTTCAGCAGCCTGGATGACATTGCCCGGCACTGGGCCTGCGAGCGCAGCTTCACACCACTGATGCCAGCCCAGCGACGTGGGGAGCTGTATGCCGGCTGGTTGAATGCGGTACGGCGGGTGCGTGAGCCTGTTGGTGGGGAGCGGGTGGGGAAGTAGCTCCCCCTAACCCTCCGGCCCCTTACCCTGCTCCACCTCGACCACCACCACCTCCTCACCCAGCGGCTCCTGCAGCACCTCCTCGGCCGGCACGGCAACCACTTCATGCTCCTCCCGTGCCTCGGCGTACAGACTCCAGGCCGCGATGAACAGAGCGGCGATCAGCGGCCCGATAACGAATCCGTTAAGACCGAACAATGCCAGGCCGCCCAGGGTCGAAATCAGCACTACATAGTCCGGCAGCTTGGTATCCTTACCCACCAGGATCGGGCGCAGCACGTTGTCTGCCAGGCCGATGACCACCGCACCGAAGGCGGTCAGTACTGCTGCCTGCCAGATCGCGCCGGTGGCCAGGAAGTAGATTGCCACCGGCCCCCAGATCAGGCTCGCCCCCACCGCTGGCAGCAATGACAGCACGGCCATCAGCACACCCCACAACAGCGCCCCCTGCAGGCCAAGCACCCAGAATATGAAGCCCCCCAGGGCACCCTGTATCGCGGCCACGGCGATGTTGCCCTTGACCGTGGCCTTGACCACGGTGGTGAACTTGCTGAGCAGGTGCTGCTTGTAGACTTCCCCCAGCGGGATGGCCCGGCGCACCCGGGCCGCCACTTGCCGGCCGTCACGCAGCAGGAAGAACAGCAGGTACAGCATGATGGCGAAGCCGATCAGGAACTGGAACGTGTTCTGTCCGATACTGAATGCCTTGGTCGCCAGGAACTGACTGCCGGCCATGGCCCCCTCGGAAATACGCTCCTGTACCCCCGCCACATCAGTCAGGCCGAAGCGCTCCAGCAATTCACGAGCGAAACTCGGCAGCGCGTTGATGACCTGCTCCAGGTAACTGCCGAAATCCAGGGACCCGGTGCTGATACGCTGATAGACATTGGTCCCTTCCTGCACCAACGCACCGGCCAGCAGACTGACTGGCAGAATCACTATCACCAGGATGATCAGCAGCGTAACCGTCGCTGCCAGCCCCCGCCGCTGATTGAAGCGTGCTTCGAAGCCACGCTGCATCGGCTGGAAGATGATGGCCAGGATGGTGCCCCAGAACACGGCGCCGTAGAACGGCAGCATGATCATGACAAAAGCCACGGACACCAGCGCCAACAGCAGCAGAAAACTCTTGTTCTCGAGATTCTCGTTAAACATGTCTATCCATTCTCGTCCAGGCGGGGTGAGGATTCTGGAGAATACCAGTCGCACATCAATGCAGGTAGCACAGCCCTGGAAAAGTTAAAACCCATCACACAGACCGTTGTCACAACCTGCGAGCAAGGCACTGCAGGAAATACGCGGGGCTGCGGCAGCAAGTAACGGGGAAACCGACGAAGCCTGGTGATGCCCCGCCAGGGACGAAGGAGCACAAAAAAGCCCTGACTCTTTCGAGTCAGGGCTTTGGTATTGGTCGGAGCGACTGGAATCGAACCAGCGACCTTCTCGTCCCGAACGAGACGCGCTACCAGGCTGCGCTACGCTCCGTGTTGGTGAGGCGGCATTTTACATAATCGTTGTTTTTTCACAAGAGGATTTTGAAAAAATCTTTTGCCGCCCGGTGCTTACGAGCTTATTCGGCCTTGGCAACAGCGTCGGTGACCATGGTCTGCAGCTCGCCGGAATCGAACAGCTCCTGGATGATGTCGCTGCCACCAACCAGTTCACCGCTGATCCACAATTGCGGGAAAGTCGGCCAGTTGGCGTACTTGGGCAGCTCGGCGCGGATGTCCGGGTTCTGCAGGATGTCCACATAGGCGAATTTCTCGCCACAGCTCATCAATGCCTGCACGGCCCGCGCCGAGAAACCACACTGTGGTGCATTCGGTGCACCTTTCATGTAGATCAATACAGGGTGGCTGGATATCTGGTCTTTGATTGTATCGATGGTGGTACTCATGGAGGTTCCTCGGTGGCGGTTGCTTGCCTTGGGGCGTAAAAACGATGCCCAGTGTACCGCAAAGCGCCTTGCCATGCCCAACGACGACGGGCCATTTGCCTTGCGGCAGATTTTCCCTATAAGATGCCCGCTTCTCACTTTTTCAGGTATGGCTTGTACCGGGCCGCCAGGTCACGGTAAGGGTCGCTATTTCCGGTCGATAGCCGATCGAAGCAACCAGGTAGCACAACATGACAGTACGGCATTTTCTTTCGTTGATGGATTGTTCCC
>Ga0172382_10006082_pt1 | contig 17695 bp, 28 predicted proteins | sample Leawel138RmetaG_FD_122245 | JGI IMG/M metagenome (GOLD analysis project Ga0172382, IMG submission 122245) | Leachate microbial communities from a municipal landfill in Southern Ontario, Canada - Leachate well 138R metaG | ecosystem: Engineered > Solid waste > Landfill > Unclassified | place...
CAGGAGATCGGTCGTAACATCGGTCGTACCAATAGAAGTGGACGGCGCTTCTAAACTCTAGAAACGCCGTCCTGGACCTGGCGGGGGCAGCAGGACTTGAACCCGCGACCTACGGTTTTGGAGGACGATTCAGCGCGCCCCGACCTAAACGGGCTACTAGGGAAAGTCCGTGCTGGACGGCGCTCTATCCTGTTCCGTGCCCTGGCTCGCCCTGCTCTGCCCGGCCCATCGGTCGTACATCGGTCGTACCATCGGCCGTAGCGCCAGGCTCCTCTTTCGGCTTCTCCCCCAGGTCATCGAACGACACCGCCAGGCCATCCATCTGGCTCTCGAACACGTCAACGTAGAAGTCGAAGGTCGTGCTCGTGCGGGAGTGCCCAGCTCGCTTGCTCACCATCGCCGGGTCAATGCCCATGTTGATGAGGCGCGACAAGTGGTAATGCCGCAGGTCGTGAATGCGGATCTCCGGCACCTTCGCCGCGGCCAGCATGGCCTTGTAGTCCTTGCGGATGACGTCGAGGCGTATGGGCACGCCGGACTCGTGAGGGAACATCAGCGCACCATGCACCTTGACCTTGTCGAGGCCGTCCTCCATCTCGAACTCGCGCAACTCCAGTAGGCCGCGTTCCTGTAGCGTCTGCCTGTGCGCTACCAGCATGCCGTGCACGTCCGCGCCGAGGCGTATGCGGCGGATGCTGCGCTTCGTCTTCGGCGTGTCCAGCACGGGCTTACCCACGGTGCGCAGCGCTCGCCGAACCGTCAGGGTGTCACCTTCTAGGTCGTGCCACATGAGCCCGAGCGCTTCCCCTATCCGCATGCCGGTGCCGAGCACCAGCAGGAAGAGCGGACCGTGCTCGAATCGCTTGGCGGCCTGCACGAACCGGTAGGCATCTTGCGGTTCCCAGCGCCTCAGGTCCGCGCGGGGCGTGGCCGGCGCCTCGGTCACGGCCACCGGGTTACGGACTATGCGTTCCTCGAGTCGTGCGCGCTCCAGGGCGTTGTGCAGCACGCTCCGCGCCTTCCTGGCGACTGACGCGCTGGACTTGTTTGTGATGGTGCCGATCATGTGGTTCACATGCGCTGGCGTCAGGTCGCAGAGGCGCACGTTGCCGATGCTTGGGATGATGTGGTTCTTGATGTCGGCCTTGTACGTGTCGCGAGTGCGCTTCTTGATGTTCCGGCCTTCGACCCACGCTAATAGGTAGTCGCTTAGGCGCTCAGTGTCTGGCGCGATGCCGAGGTCGCCTTGAGCTCGAAGCGCCTTGAGGTCGGCTAGGGCTTCGGCTCTGGTCTTGCGGAGTGGCCCGTTGGGCCGGTTGCGTTTCCCGTCCGGCCCGGTGCCGAGGCTTATGACAGCCTGGTAGCGAATGTACTCGGTACCGTCACGCCGCTTCCGGATGCGCTTAGTGACGCTGCCCTCGTTACGGGCCCTCATCGGTTCCTCCTACAGCAGAGAGCGGGGGTGTTCGCGAGGGCCTAGGCCCTATGGATGCGGTCCGACATGTAGAACAGGCCGAGCAATGTGGTAACAACGAGATTAGCGGCTGCGAACAAGTAGACGAATAGCCCCAGCCAGCGGGCTGTCCATTCTAGCCACCAAGTGAAAGGAATTGCGGCAGCTATCTGAGGCGCAAGTAGGTTAGTGAATGCTCCGACGAAGTATAGGCCGATGCTGGCGAAGGCCAAGTAACCGAACATCATGCTGAGGAACTGGCGTCTCGTTAGGTTCCGTTGGATGAGTTCCCCTCTGCGCCTGTCTCTAAGAGTAGGCGGGTCCCCTTGCATGAGGTCATCCATTGCGGGGCGGTTGAATGTGGCCACGGCAGCAAGTGAAGCAATGTAGAAGCCCACCAGGATCTGCAGGATTCCTGTGAAGATGCTGAGGAGGCCATCAGGGCCCAATATCTTTAGGTCCCCTGGGAGGAAGGCTAGAAGCGCCGTAAAGGTGCCTGCAGCAATGTAGGGGTAGAACCAGTCGTATCTCCCCTTGTCATCATGTTGAATCCTCAAGTAGTCCAGTGGCCTTAACAGCCGCTTCGACATCGTTTCCCCCCCCCTCCTACTTTCCGCCTAAGGGTCTTAGCCTAGCCTCCTCCAAGATATCAGCCATGCGTGATCGGAGCTGTGGGCTGATCCAAGTTCTGGGAATAGAGTGCGGAGACGAGAGTTCAATCAGATCATGCTTTATGAGTAGCGCATCGGCCGGGCTGCTCTCGGCCAAGTCGATCTCGAGAGATGTAATCCGCTTGTCGTGCTTTACGCGTACATCCAGTGTTTGGGCGCTCTTGTCACGACCTCGTTTGACGATCTTGTTTATGACACGCATAGCTATGCGAGGTGTAGCTCCTTCACGAATCTTGAAGGTTAGTTCCTCTTTGGCGTCCTGAATCCACTTCTTTTCATCAAGCCCATCGCTTGCCAGTTGTGTCTTGACGAGCGAAACATCTCTGAGCACACCGGTTTGGAGTGCATTTCGGAGCGTCAGCGAGGGTCGCGGGTTGAGCCTGATTACTGGCCTGTTCTGCAACTCCTTACCGGTGGTTGGGCTCTCGTATGTAAGCCCGACCTGTGACGAGATGTCCTTCGCAACTGCAGTTAGGAGCCGCTCAATTCTAGTGCGCGATATGCCGGGCACTGTCTCAAGTAAGGCAAAGTGGCTACAGTTCCCGGGGCTAGACTCGTCTAGGCTTACGACAAGTTGCGCAGCGGCGGCGCCACCTTCATCCTCTTCTTTGCGTGCATATCGAACAGTGAAGTTCGTGAACTTACCGAATCCCGGGTCAGCTGCTCGATTGTCATAGGCCTGGAATAGGAACGTAACGTGGCGTCGCTTCTTGCTTAAGTAGACCCGAGTAGCTCCGAACGCCACGCTGTCGCGCTCCATCAGCATGTTTGCGGAACCGTCAATGATTCTCCGGCGTAGTTCCGGGAGGATCCGCTCAAGAGGAATAGAGTCTGCTTGAGTGTCCTTCGGGCGAAGTGTCAGCAAGCAGTGACTTACCCAGCGTTGATCTTGGCGCAGCAAAGTTGGCCCCCTCTAATGATTGACTTGTTATGCGCCATTTGCGCTCACGGTGTTCTTACCGGTTCGGATAGCGACTGCCGTCGTTCTCATAGCAGGAAGAAGATGATGATGGCCAGGAAGATGATTACGCCGAGGGTGATTAGGCAGCCGATGGCCATGACTTGCGCTTCCGGGTCGGGATCGGTGCCTTTTGGGGCTGAGCTGACTTTCTTGGAGTAGCTGAGCCCAGTGCCGGGCAACCCGACTGTGGCTCGCGTGCCGGTCTTGGTGTTTGTGCTGACGCCGTACCCGCGGCCGCCTACTCTCACGCCGACGCTTGTCTTGCCGACGTTCAGGGTGACGCCGCGCGCGATCTTCACCCGCTTACGGAAACGCATGCTGTTCCCCCTTTCGCAACAGAGCCCTCCATAGTGCAGCTCATTGCCTTTCTCTCAGTCTTGAGTACGCCGAGTTGATGGTCTTCATGCGCTCTTCGGCGAGCTGCTGGAACTCAGGCGCTAGGCGTGCCACCTTGTCGGGATGGTACTGGCGCGTTAGTTCCATGTAGGCGTTGCGGATGGTGCTGGAGTCGGAGCCTGGGCGAACTCCGAGGATGACGTGAGGGTCAGCGCTCGCCCATCGCGCATCCGCATTACCTGCGGCCCTCGGGCGTTCCTGCGATCGAGCGCGCCGGCGCCTGGCCTCAGTGGCGGCCGCTTCGGCTTCAGCGGCTGCCCTGGCGGCGGTAGCGGCTTCAGCGGCGCGCCTCCACTCGTTGACGATTCGTTCTTGCTCACGCCTAGCGGCGGCTACGTACTCTTTGGCGGCTTGCTGCTCTGCCCGCTCGGCTGCTTGCTTCCGCGCTTCGGCACGCTGCTCGGCTTCGCGCTTAAGGCGCTCCTGCAGCTCTTGCTGCGTCCTTATCGCACGCCGGCGTTCTTGCCATTGCGCGTAGGCGGCGTAGAGGAACAGCGCTGGAAGCCCAATCGCGAACATCCAGGCGAGGGTTGGGCTGATTATGCGGAGGATCGTGTAGATGATCACGAACCCGAAGAGCGCCATCACGAACCTTATGCAGCCCACGAGTGCTCCCTCAAGCCGCCACTTAACACTCCAGGCTGCTCCTGTTCATGGCCGGAATTACTTGCTGGCGGCGGTCTAGGAAGCGGATACTTGCTTTGCTCATCGCGGGGTTCTGGTTGGTAATCACGCTAAATGGTGAAGACTGGCCCGGCAGGAGCGCGGTGAGTTCCAAGTAAGTCCAGTCGGACGTAATGAACTGGCCGCTGGACGTGGTGTACTCGACAAGCACTCTGGCGTACTCGATGGTCCGATTGGTGTTGTTAGTGACTCGACCTTCAGCCGTTACATACCTGCTGCTGGACCTGCTCCAGCCCCAGTTCTCGATAATCAGCTCTACCCTGGCTTTTTGACGCTGGCACTCTTCTAACGCACGTCTATTCCGATCGGCTTCGGCTTGAGCGCGTTGTTGATGTTGCTCTTCAGCTGTAGTCCGCTCCACCCACACGCTTATTGCCTTGTTTTCATCTGCAGTGAACGTCCCGACGAACGGTTTGTACAGCTTGTAATCTAAGTAGGGTTCTGCGGGCGCGACTCTATATTCGTAGTTCCTATCTGCAGCGAGTTCAAGCGTAAGTGGCGTAGTGCCGCGTTGCCTCCCGTCGATGACCACGAAGGCTCCGATGGGGTCGCTTGTTATCTCAATTGTGACTTGGCGGCTGCCGCTACTTGCGGCGCTACTTGGTGCCTGGCCCCCAGGTTCTGATGTGCGTGGAATGAACTGACTAATGCTGATGGCGGCCAGCGCCAGCAGGACGATAGCCCAAGTGATTCTCTTCATCTGTTCCCCTCCCCCCACTTGCGTTACCGAATCTCGGTGAAGTCAACCTTCCCGTAGACGTGGCCGACGATCCTTACTTGGTCAGGCCGCCACGTTTCGTCAGCCTCGGGGTTGTCGCTCATGAACAGCCACTCGCCTTGAATCCTTTTCAGGCGCTTGACGGTCATTCCGTCACCGATGATCTCAAGTAGGAACACCAAGCCGCTCGCAGGCTTCGTTAGGCTCGTGTCGACGAGCACCCAATCGCCATCCTGGATTCCGCGGTCCTCGCCGATGGCCATGCTGTTGCCCTCAACCAAGTAGGCGCGCGTGTTATCGCCCCTTACGAGTTCTGGAATGACCGGAACCCCATAATCGGAGGGTGGCCCTCCGTTGGCTACCCCCACAAGTGGCACCATCACTAATCCCCCAACCAACCGAAGTCTGTTGTCTGTTGAAACCGTGATGCGGCCGGACGCTACCGGCACGCCGACTTTCTCCTCGAACTCCTCAGCCGTCCACTTCAGGAGCTTCGCGAGCGCCCGGAGTCTGGCTGGGGAGCTGGCGCCGATCGCGGCGCCGGTCTTATCGGATTCCCAGCGTGAGAGTGTCTGCTGCGAGAACTTCGCGTATAGGGCCGGGTTCTCGAGGCTGAGCGCCTCCGACTGCGCGGCGAGGTCAGGGCCGGTCACACCTAGTACGTCGCGGCGTTCGTAGATTGCTTCCCCGTACCTAGACATTAGCCATGTGGGGAGCGCCTGGGTGCGCGCTTGTGGGGAGGGAGTCGTGGTCATGAGCGCCGTCTCTCTTCACTCATTGGATGGTACCCGTCCGTGAGTAAAGGGTGCTCGGATACTAGTGGGTTGGTATTGACAGGATTCTTACCCGCGTACTAATATGCTGGTATGACTACGCAGGAGCTAGCCGAGATCCTTGCAGAAGAGATGAGTAAGCGCGACTGGAACGTAAGTCGACTAGCGAAAGAGGCGCGTCTCCCCTTCGAGACAACCCGCCGCGCAGTGCGTGCAATGGGGAATCTAACCCTTGAAACTACCACCAAACTGTTAGTAGCTGTTGATCGCGAACTCACCACCGTCGAGGTTCAGGCATGACTCTCGAGGAGCAAATCCGTGACTTGGTGGTCGGAGCAGTTGAGTCCGCCGTGGCGCAGGCCCGTGCAGTTGACTCTCCCCTACTCCTGAGCATCAAGGACGCGCAAGCCCGGACGGGCATCGCTCGTGACCGCCTCATTCAGGCGTTCCACGCGGGTGACATCGAGGGCATCTGGTCCGCCGGTTACGGCCGCGGGCAGATCCTCCTGAAGACCGCGTCCGTTGAGCAGTGGGTCAACAACCTCATCCTCTCTCAGACCAACAACCGACCGGCGAGCCCGAAAGCCCGCCGGTAAGCCTCTGCCCCGCCCTGCCAGGCGGGAGAAGAAAGGAATCAACGTGAGTATAGCCGAAAGCATCATCTGGTTCATAAGCGGCGTGTGGGAAGCGGCGTTCCCGTTCCTCCTCCTAGCTGCCGGAACCAGCGCCCTCGTCGCCGTGCATGACGGCATCGAGCGGTTCGTGGAGCGCGGGCTACGCCGTCGTCGCGCTCGCCTAGCTGGTGACCGCTCATGAGCCGCACTAAGCCCGTCACCATTGAGGACCTCCGCTGCGCCCTACAGGCAGTTCAGGAAGCCGAGCGCAGATGGGACGCCGCGCAAGCAGCGCTCGAGGCGGCAAACCACGAGCTGGGTCGCGCCACCGCCGCGCTTGAGGACGCCTTGCTGGCCTACCCCAACCCAGGCGCCCTCGTGATCGACGGGCACGTAATCACCAGCGACCCGCGCGACGGGCTCCGCATCACGCAGGCGGTGACCGCATGAAGCGCATCGAGCTGGTCAGCTTGCGCCTGGGGAACTTCAAGGGCGCCAAGGACTTCACTCTTGAACTGGCCGGCGACAGCGCCGCCGTGCGCGGCCGCAACGCCAGCGGCAAAACCACGCTCTTCGACGCCTTCACGTGGCTGCTGTTCGAGAAGGACAGTCACGGCCGCAAGGACTTTGACATCAAGACGCTCGTGAACGGTAAGGCCCTCAGTGGTGTCGAGCACGAGGTGGAGGGCGTCCTCCGCGTCGACGGTGAGGAGATCACCCTCAAGCGCGTGTACCAGGAAGTGTGGACGAAGAAGCGCGGCGCCGCGGTGGCTGAGCACACTGGCCACACCACAGACCACTACGTGAACGGCGTGCCCGTCACCAAAGGCGAGTACACGAGCAAGGTGGCGGGCATAGCTGACGAGGCCACCTGGCGGCTCCTGTCGGACCCGGGCGCGTTCCAGGCGCTGCACTGGACCGACCGCCGCAAGGTGCTGCTGGACGTGTGCGGCGACGTTAGCGACGCGGACGTGATCGCGTCCGACCCCGCCCTGGCGGACCTGCCGGAGATCCTCGGCGAGCACACACTCGACGACGCCCGCAAGATCACGCTCAAGGCGCGGGCGAAGGTCAACCAGGAGCTGGCCGAGTTGCCGGTGCGCATCAGCGAGGTGCAGCGCAACCAGCCGGAGACCCCGGAGCAGACCCGCAAGCAAGTGGAAGCGGGCCTGGCTGCCACACGCCAGGACCGCCAGGACGCCAGCGAGGCGCTGGCAGCGGCTAAGGCCGGCGCTGGTGACGTGACAGCGGAGCGCAAGCGCTTGCGTGAGGTTGAGGATGCCCTGAGTGACCTCGACCGGCAGGCGACTCGTGCAGCCACTGAGGCGCAGGACGCCGCGCAGGGCAAGGTACTGGCCGCCAAGCGGAGCCTGGAGGACGCCGACGAGCGCCGCGCCCGCTTCGAAGGCCAGGTGAAGGAGTTCCAGGCGGACCTGGAGAGCCTGGAGGGCCGCCTAGAGGGCCTGCGTGGTGAGTGGTCGACGGTGGCTGCTCGCAAGGTCGAAGCGGACATTGACGGCACCTGCCCCGCCTGCCAGCAGGCACTCCCCGCCGATCAGGTTGAGGCCGCGCACCGCACGGCCACCGCGGAGCTGAACGCCAAGAAGGCGAAGGAACTAGCGCGCATCAAGGCGGACGCGGCCGAGCTGACGAAACGCAAGGATGCTAAGGCCGCGGAGCTGGCCCTGACCGAAGGCAAGATCGAGTCTCTGACGCGGAGCCGTGAGGGTCTCGTGGCCGGCCTGGCGAAGGCCGAAGAAGAAGCCGCCCAGACCGCCACCACCAAGCCGAAGAAGGACCCGACGCAGGGCCCGGAGTACGCCAGGCTGGCTAAGGAACGCGACGAGCTCACGGAGCGCATCGAGCGACTGAGCAGTGGTGACGCTGCCGAGATCGAGCGCCTGACGGCCGAGCTGGGGCGACTCGACGACCTCGTGAGCGCCTTCGAGCGTGACCTCGCCGCCTACCAGCAACGCCAGGCCGGCGAGGCGCGCATCGAGGAGCTGAAGGGCCAGGAGCAGGAACTAGCCGCCAAGTTCGAGGAGCTCGAGCATCACCTGTTCCTGATGGATGAGTTCACCCGCCGCAAGGTCAGCATGCTCGAGGAGCGGGTAGCGGAGCACTTCCAGGTGGTCTCGTTCCGACTCTTCAAGCCCCTCATCAACGGCGGTATCGAGGAGGCGTGCGACACGACCGTGAACGGCGTGCCGTACGAGTCCGTGAACCACGCCGGCCAGATAGCCGCCGGGCTCGACATCATCCGCACCCTGCAGCGCCACCACGGCCTCTCGGCGCCCGTGTGGGTCGACCAGGCCGAGAGCATCCATGACATTCCCGAGACCGGCGCGCAGCAGATCGCGCTCGTCGTCAGCCCCAGTGACAAGCAGCTCCGCGTCGAGCTGCAGGAAGCAGCCGAGGTAGCAGCATGAGCAAGGAGATCACCAAGCCCGAGCAGGCGCTCGCTAAGCCGAAGCCGACCCTGAGCGAGCGGTTCCTGGCCGACGTGGAGAAGCAGTTCATGGCGCAGATGGGCCGCGGCGTGCAGCTCAACGCCCTCGAGCAGCGACTGGTGCAGCACATGTACCTCGCCGTCGACCAGGCGCTCAAGGCGGCGGAAGAGAAGCGCACCAAGGGCTGGACTGAGGCGAAGCTCGCCACCGCCAGCGAGGACCCGCGCGCGTTCACCTGGCACCACGTCGACCGTCAGAAGCTAGCGATGGACACCGTGCACCGCGTCTCGCTCGGCCTCGACGCCCTCGTGCCTGGCCACCTGTGGCCCATCGCGTACTTCAACAACGCCAAGGGCCTTTACGACATCGACCTGCGCATCGGGTATGTCGGTCGTGACTTCGTGACCCGCAAGTTCGCTGTCGACTCGCCCGTAGCCATCGTGTACGAGCTGGTGCACGCCACGGACACGTTCAAGGCCCTGCCGCGCTCAAGCACACGTGAGGTTGAGGGGTACGAGTTCGAGATCAACAACCCGTTCGACCGCGGCGCCATCGTGGGCGGCTTCGGGTACGTGGTGTACGACGACGCCCGCAAGAACCGCCTGTTCATCGTCACTCCACGCGACTTCGACCGCGCTAAGGCCGCAGCGAAGACCAACGACTTCTGGGGCAGCAACGAGCACGAGATGAAGCTCAAGACCATCTATCACCGCGTCACGTCGAAGCTGCCGCTCGACCCGGCGAAGGTGAACGCCGAGGCGCTGGCCATCGTCCTGGCGGACGATACCGACCCGGTGGACGTCGCTCACCGTGAGGTTGACGTGGCCGTGCAGCGCACGGCGAACAAGCAGCTGATGGACATCGCGCCGGAGCAGGTCATCCCTGAGCCCAAGCGCGTGCCGGCGGAGACAGTCGAGCCCGAGCTGGAGACTGTGCCGGCTGGTAACGGCAGCCTGTTCGAGGGCGAGACGATCGATGTGGATCCAGAGGCGCCGTTCTGATGATGCAGTTCGAGTCGTTCGCTAGCGGCAGCGCTGGCAACCTGTACCAGGTGACGGCTGAGGGCCACTACCCGCTTCTTATCGAGGCGGGGGTGGCCTACAAGGTGCTGCGGCGGGCTGTGGGCTTCAAGGTGACGCAGCTCGCCGCGTGCCTCGTGTCGCATGCGCATGGTGATCACAGTCGCAGCGTGCCGAACCTCCTGGCGGCCGGCGTGCAGTGCTTCATGGGCGAGGAGACGGCGGAGGCGCTGGGCGTGCGTGAGCACCACAACGTGCACGTCCTGAAGCCCGGCGTGGCGGTCGTGACGGGCAGCTGGACGGTGCTCCCCTTCGAGCTGGTGCACGACGTGCCGTGCCTTGGGTTCCTGGTCGTCTCCAGGGCCGGCGAAAAATGCCTCTACATCACGGATACAAGCCATTGCGTGTACCGCTTCGAGGGCGTGCACATCGCCGCCATCGAGGCTAACTACTCCAGGGGCATCCTCGACCGCCTGGTGGACTCCGGCACCCTGAACCAGCATCACGCCGCCAGGGTCATCAGAAACCACATGTCAATCGAGCACGCCGCTCAGCTCCTGCAGACGCTGGCCGTGCCGCCCCTGCGGGAAGTGCACCTGTTGCACCTGAGCGGGGGAAACAGCGACGAGGCGGAGTTCCAGCGGCAGATCGAAAGGCTAACTGGGGTTCCTGTCTACGTCTCAGGCGAAGGGGTGAGGGCATGAAGACCGCAGCTGTTGCCGAGAAGCCGGCCAGGCCAGATGTGCTTAGCGAGTGCTGGTCGTGCAAGCACAAGCGCGAGGTGCCAGGTAATACGCACTTCCGGTGCGTCAAGCCGGACCCGCTCATGACGGGCCACGAGCACGGCATCCGTAACGGTTGGTTCATCTACCCGCACTTATTCGATCCCGTATGGAAAACCAAGCAATGCGCCAATTACGAGGCGGCAGGCAAGTGACCGCCGAACTGAAGTCTCCCGTGTACCTCTTGCTGGACGAGCGCTCGGTGTTTGGCGACTTGGACCTCGACCACTTGCTGACCGTTGTTGGTGAGAAGTGGCCGTCCGCTGCTGACTTGCGTGAGCTGAAGGACGATTGGGATGCAGGTGTGGTGGTCCGGTTGGAGAGGGCGCCTGATGGGACGGACAAGCTCACGCCGGTGGCGTACTTATGACCGCCCCCACCGAACCCCTCAAGCCCGAACAGGTCGCATCGCGCATCGCTTGGGAGTGGATGGAAGCCCTCGGCTACGCGCAGGCCGCTATCGAAGCGGCGCATCGGCACGTGTTCGATGGCATCCCGCTGGCCGACTTGCCGGAAGCGGTGAGTGGTTCTACGGCCGACCTAGTTGACGCGCATGAGTTCGTCATGTTCGTGCTGGAGCGCGTACCCCCGCCGCGTGACCCCGCCGCCGAACTCAGAGCGGCAGCGCAGCGCGTGCTGGCAGGCGCAACGGACACGTACAAGGCTCGCAACGGACGGCAGGTCGGTATTGAGGCCGCAGACGGCGAGAAGTGCTTGGTAGTCCACAGCGAGGACGTGGAGCTTCTCCGCGCCGCTCTCGCCGCGTCCGAGGAACAGCCATGAACGGTTACGACGTGAACCATTCGCCCGCCCTTGAGGGTTGCCGCGATAGGTGCGCCAGGCTTGAGGCCGAGAACGCCGAACTCAGAGCGGCGCTGGAACGTATCGAACGTATGACCTCACCGGACAACAAGGGCTGGGCATCCGACACCACGAGGCTAGACCACGCCCACCTGATAGCTCAGTACGCACTCGGGCTGTTGCCGCACCAGCAGGAAGACGCTCTCCGCGCCGCTCTCGCCGCGACCGAGGGGGAAGCATGAAGCCTACCGAGTTCGTGACCACCGACGGGCAGCGCGGCACGATTCACCACCTAATGCTCATCGTCGTCGAACACGACGAAGAGGACATGACGCGCATCAGCTTCAGGCTGACCGCTGAGGACCCAACTTCCGCAGCGGTGCTTCGTGAGTTCCTAGAGCACGCCTACGGAGAAGCCGCGACCGAGGGGGAAGAAGCGTGAGGCTCTTCGGTCCCACCGGCATCACTGCCCTAATCGCGGCCCTCCTCGTGGGCGCCGCCATCGGAATCACCATCCAACTCCCCGTCAAGGTCGTGCACGAACCGTGCAGCGTTGACGGCCTCACCCCCGGCACCTTCCCGTGCCCGCCTGATACGGACCGCGTCGTGTGGGCCGCCTGGGACGGCGGGCTACGCGTACCAGCCACCTGGAACGGCACCCGCTGGACGTTCACACAACCCGTCATGGGGCAGCACGACACCACGCACCACCCGACCGCATGGACGGAACTAGATCAGGCCCAGGAGAGGACAACCTATGCCGACTGACAAGCAGCTCTTCACCATCGACACGCTCGGGGACCTGGATGACGGCACTACGCGCCTCCTGGTCGACGCGGCCCTCTCTGAGGCGCTCGCTGATTGCGATAACCGCCCGTACCTGGATAAGCCGCGCCGCGTGGTGCTCACCCTCGAACTCAAGCCCGTGCTGCACGAGGCGGGCGGCATGAAGGGCGTGCAGGGCGACGTGGCCGTGAAGCTCAGCCTCCCGCCGCGCAAGACCCGTGGTGAGTACCTCCCCACCAACGTGAACGGCGACACCGTCGAGGCGTACCTGCCGTTCGACCGACCCAACGCCCTGTTCCCCCAACCCACCATCCCTGAGGAGAAGAACTGATGAACCAAGCCGAAGCCATCAACAAGATCGAGCAGCTCGTCAACCGCGCCAACCCAGTAATCGAGGCGCCCGACTTCGCGGCGACCGGCCGGTTCTACGTCCGTGAGGAATCAGGCAAGCTCACCCATCACTACGCCACGCACGTGCCGGCCAGCACCGAACTGTTCAGCACGCTGGACCTCGTTGCGCGCACCCTCGCGGACGTGGCCGCCGGGGACCCGGACGAAGCGCTGGCTACAGGCGCCAAGGTCTACTACTCCGCCGACCGCATCACCGCCGAGCTACTGGACGGCGCCGACATGCGCTGGCGTCACACGCTCCGCCTTCCGCTGCACCCCGCCTTCCAGGCGCTCGACGACCTCACCAAGACGGTGCCCTTCACGCAGAAGAGCCTCATCCGCTTCCTCCGCGCCACCCTCAACGGGCACGTAGCCGACCACGTCGTTGAAGAGTTCCGCGCCCTCAAACTCACCACCGACGGTGAAACCAACAGCGTCATGGCCAAAGGCCGCGAAGCTGTCGACAAGCGCATTCAACAGAAGGTCACCGCCACCGCCGGCACGGAGATACCCGACGAGATCGTGGTCACCGTGCCCGTGTACGACCTGGACGAGTGCCGCGCCGCCGTGTACCCAATCACGCTCCTCGTGGAAGCCACCACTGAGGACGGCGGTGTCGTGTTCGAGGTCACCACCGTCCTGAACAGCCTCAGGGAAGCGCAGCGCGCAGCGCTCGACGAACTGGCGGACAGCCTGCAGCTCGCCCTCGCTAACGACGACGTGCCCGTGTACTACGGCAGAGCCTGAGTCGAGAGAGCGAGAGCCATGATCACTGTCACTGACCTCTTCGCCGGCGCTGGCGGCTCCTCAACTGGAGCCATCCAGGTGCCCGGCGTGGAGGTCGTGCTGGCCGCTAACCATTGGTCGAAAGCCATCGAAGTGCATAACCGGAATCATCCGGACACGCTGCACGTGTGCGCCGACCTGAGCCAGATGAACCCGCGTTACGTGCCGACTACCGACATTCTGTGGGCGTCACCTGAGTGCACGAACCACTCGATAGCGAAGGGTCGTCGTGACGCGCGGCAACCCGACCTGTTCGGCGAAGTCCTACCAGACGAAGCCGCCGAACGCAGCCGCGCGACCATGTGGGACGTACCCAGATTCACCGAGTACCACCGCTACCAGGCCGTCATCGTCGAGAACGTCGTGGAGATCAGGCGCTGGGCGCCCTACAGCGCTTGGCTCAACGCAATGGACTCCCTCGGGTACGAGCACCACGAGGTCTACCTCAACAGCATGCACGCGAACGCGCACGGCCTGCCCGCGCCGCAATCGCGTGACCGCATCTACGTGGTGTTCTGGCGCCGGAAGAATCGCAGGCCCGACCTTGAGGGCATCCAAGCGCCGCCCGCCACGTGCCCTGATTGTGGTCGCGTGCGCGCCCTCAAGACCTGGAAGAAACCACACCACAGGTGGGGACGCTATAGGGCACAGTACACGTACAACTGCCCCAAGTGCTACCAGACCGTAGAGCCGGACTGGTTACCGGCAGCCGCCGCGATCGACTGGAGCATCAGGGGCGAACGCATCGGCGACCGCACCAAGCCGCTGGCCGAGAAGACCCGCGCACGCATAGCAGCAGGCATAGCGCGGTACTGGCGCCCCATCCACCTTGAGAACGCTGGCAACACGTACGACGCCGCCAACCCCAAGCACGCACGGCACGGCGATCCGAACGCCTACTACCGCGCCTGGCCGGTCGACGAACCACTGAAGACCATCCACACGTGGGGCGACAGCAAGGCGCTAGCCGTACCACCGCTTGCCCTCCGCTTCTACGGCACCAGCCCCAGGGGCGGTAGCGACTGGAGCCTAAGCACACCTGTCGACGAGCCCCTACGGACGCTCACGACGGCGGGCAGCGTCGGGCTGGTAGCGCCGTACTACGGCTCTGCCGAGACCGCCAAGCCCGTCGACGAGGCACTAGGCGCCCTCACCACTCGAGACCGCTACGCGCTCGTCACGCGGCACTACAGCGGCGACGACAAGGCCATGAGCACACCAGTGTTTGAGGCCATGCGAACCCTCACCACCACCGCGCAGCAAAGCATCGTCACGCCCGGCGACCTCGAAGCCGCCAAAGCGCAAGTCGACGACTGCGAATTCCGCATGCTGCAACCCCACGAAGTCGCCGCAGGCATGGCGTTCCCCGATGACTACATCTGGGAGGGCACCCGGCGTGAGCGCGTGAAGATGGCCGGCAACGCCGTAACGCCCCCAGCCGCGCGGGATCTAGTGGCCGCAGTCGTTGGAGCGTTGGCATGACCGCCGCTGAGCGTGAGAAAGCGCTCCTCAACGAGCTGAACGAGGTCAAGAGCCGCACCGGCCGCCGCTCCTGGGAAGTGTTCAGCGACTGGACCGAGGCGATGGCCATAGCCCTCGCCAACAGCACCGAGGTCAACCCCAAGGTCAGGGCAGCTCGCGAGGGACAGTACGCCAAACTCCCCGAAAAGCTCGGGGCCGAGAGCATGGAGCGCTTCAAAACCGCGTACGCGCACCTTGTCGAACTGTATGAGCTAGAAGCCCGCGACTGGCTCGGGCACCTGTACATGACCCTCGAACTTGGCAACCCCGACAGCGGTCAGTACTTCACCCCACCCGAAATCAGCGCCCTCGCAGCCCGCCTTGCCTTCAACCCCGAAATAGCCAAGGCAAGCGTAGAGGAACGCGGGTACCTCACCTTCCACGAACCCACCAGCGGCGCCGGCGGCATGCTCATCGAATTCACCAAGATCTACAAGGAAGCCGGCTTCAACCCCCAAACGCAACTGCACGCCACCCTCGTGGATATCGACATCACCGCCGTCCACATGACCTATGTGCAGCTCAGTCTCATGGGCATCCCGGCGATCGTCATTCACGGCGACCTCCTACGACTCCACGAATGGAGCCACTGGCGCACACCCTTCCACACCCTCGGCCTATGGGAGTACCGCCTACGCGCACCCAAGAAGTACGCCGACGCAGCCCCGTACCCCGTCCCGCAGCCGGTACAACCGGCGCTCTTCGAGGTGACCACATGAAGCCCGAAAGCATGGCCATCATCGAAGCCCTCCTTGACGACGTGCAAGCCGAAGGCGACGAACGCACCCTCCTACTCGGCACCCTCACCGGACTCGTAGAGACCATCCTCGACATCGAGCTGCACAGGCCCCTAGACGCCGACACCCGAGCGCTCCTCAAGAGCGCCATGCAACTGCACCCCGAACTAGGCAAAGCCCTCGCCGGAGAGGAGGCCACGCCATGAGACCCGCCCACCTGACCCCCATCACGGACGCCGAAGTCCAGCACGCCGTCAACGCCCTCAAGCGGTACCCGAACGGCCTCACCCGCGCCGACCTAGAACGCGTCTTCGGCAGCGACCGCCGCGGCCGCGCCATCATGGCCGCCCTCACCGAACGCGGCATCGCCCCGGTCATCACCACCCCCAGCGCCTACGGCGACGGCAAAGTCTACCGACTCGCCAGAACCGCTCAGGAAGTCAACGAGGCCGTGGCCACCCTTCGCTCCTATCGCGACAGCCTCGACGCTCGCATAACCGGCCTCCAGAGAGCCTGGGAAGGCGACGGGCAACCAGCCCAAGCCAACGTCTTCGAGCTCTTCGGGATGAGTCCGTGACTCCCCTCACACGCCCCGGGGGCCAGCACCGCGGACTCGCCCCAGGGGGCCGTGACGCCCTTGCCCCGGTCCTCACCACCACCCAGCATCGAAGCATGGAGGCAAACTAATGGCGGAGAAGCGCTTCATAGCCCGCCGCATCACCGAGAGCGACAAGATCCGGACCCTCGCCAACGACGGCAAGCTCCTCGCCACCACCCTCTACGCCTTCCTCCTCCCGTACCTCGACAAGGCCGGCAGGATGAACGCCAACCCGCTTCTCCTCAAAGGCGGACTCTTCGAGGGCTACACCTTCACCGTCGACGAGCTCGAAGGCGCCATCCAAGACCTCGCCCGGGTCGGCCTCATCCGCCTCTACTCCAACGGCCGATTCGGGCACCTGATCCAGTACGACAAGTTCCACTCTGAGGACGGCGGATTCAACACCCCGCACCCCAAAGAGCCCGAATCGGAGTTACCCGCCCCGGACGATTCCGGGAGCAAGCCCGTTACTCTCCCGGCCACCACCCTCAAAGCGGCGGAAACCCCGTCCAGCACGAGGCCGGAACACGACCCGGAAGAAGCCGGGAACCTTCCGGGAATCGTACGGGCTGATGTTAAGAGAGAGATAGAGATTAAGAGAGAGGTTAAGAAAGAACACTCGTCAACTTCAGAAACTGAAAACCCACTCCCCAAGAGCCTGGCGGCTACGCCGCCGCGCGAAAGCCACGACCCAGGACTCTTCAAAGAAATCTGGAACACCAACCGCGGCCGCCTACCAGCCGTCCACGCCCTCAACAACAAGCGCAAAGGCCAAATCCGCGCCCTCGTCAAAGAACACGGCTCAGCAGCAGCCGCAGACCTCTTCCGAGACGCAACCAGAGCCGTCGCAGCCGACGAATTCTGGATAACCCGCCAATACGGCTTCGACAACCTCCTAACCGGCAAAGTCCTCCAAAAAGCCGAGCAATGGCGCGCCGGCGCCATCCAACTCGGCGCAGGCAACGCCAAGCTCGCCACCACCGCCCTCACCATCGCCAACGCCATCGGAGGACTCGATGATCAACCGAACTGAGTTCACCAAACGCTTCGCCATGCTTCTCGACCGCTTCGGCCGCACCATGAGCGAACCCGGCATCCTCGAGTACTACCAGATCCTCAACGAAGAACTCACCACCGAAGAATTCACCGCCGCCGCGCGAGAAATCCACCGCCGCGACCAATTCTGGCCAACACCACAACGCTTCATCGACGCAGCCAGAGGCGGCAGCGAAACCGAACTCGCCGCCAACGCCTGGCGCCGCCTCACCACCGCAGCCAACCAAGGCCAGACCCCCAAACTCACACCCACCGAACGCGCAGCCCTCCAAGCCATCGGCGGCTTCGGAGAACTCAAAGCCGCCACGCACCACCAGCAGGACCAACTCCGCAGGGCGTTCGAAGCTGCTCACGTCGCCGCCGGCCGGAGCGCAGCCCCCGCCGCGGCGCAACTCGAAGCACCCCAGGACCAGGCCACCGACGACCTCGCCATCTTCTTCGGCGCCGGAGACGACCGATGAACCTCCCCGGCCTCCTCTCCACCAAAGAACACCAAGCG
>Ga0172382_10006084_pt1 | contig 17694 bp, 17 predicted proteins | sample Leawel138RmetaG_FD_122245 | JGI IMG/M metagenome (GOLD analysis project Ga0172382, IMG submission 122245) | Leachate microbial communities from a municipal landfill in Southern Ontario, Canada - Leachate well 138R metaG | ecosystem: Engineered > Solid waste > Landfill > Unclassified | place...
GACAATGACGGCCCAGGGAAACAGAAAGACGGTTTCGACTTCGAACATCAGGAACAAAATGGCGAAGAGATAATAACCGACACGGAACTGCATCCACGATTTGCCCCGGGTGGGAATACCACACTCATAGGCTTCCTCCTTTTGCGGGTTATAGGACCGCGGAGAGATGGTTTTCGCCGCGAGCAACGCGATCGAAACAAACGCGAACGCCGTCAAAATAACGACAACTAACAGTATAAAATTCATATTGAAGGGATCTTATTAAGGTCGGGATTGGTACCATCAGCAAACATGAAGAGGTCATACCTGATTTGTTCGATGATTTACGCGGGAGGAGATTCCTCATTGACAGAATAATCCGATCCATCCCGGGAAACATTCCGGACCGTCATCCCGGTTAAATTGAAGATGACCGTGCAGGCGATTAAAGTACAAAAATGAACGATTCTAGCCATACCATCCTGTTTGCGGCCGCAAATATAGAATTAGTTTGGCATTTTGCAATCCAGGGATAGCAAATTTTTTTTGAGGGCGAAATTGACGTTAGAAGAGGGATTTGAATCCGATCAGTTTTTTGACTTCTTTCATGGTGGCTGCGGCCGATTCACGGGCTTTTTCGGCTCCTTGTCGCGCAACCCGGGAAAGATAAGCTTCGTCGGACAGAATTTCGATGATCCGTTGCCGGATTGGTGCAGTGACCGCGATGATATCTTCCGCCAGTTGTTTTTTCATATCGCCGTAACGGATTTCACATTTGGCATACGCTTCATCGTAGTGTTTTGCCACCTCCGGGTTGGATACGATGTTCATCAGGGTAAACAGGTTCTGAATGGGTTCTGGTTTCGCGGAGTCCATCTCCGTGGGGCCGGCATCGGTAACCGCGCGCATCACCTTCTTCCGGATATCCTTCGGGTCGTCGAACAGGTTAACGGCGTTTCCTTCCGATTTGCCCATCTTCCCGCTCCCGTCAAGTCCCGGTACTTTGATCGGCTCTTTCCCGTCAAAGGTAAAGGGTTTAGGTTTTGGGAAGACCCTGGCGCCGTACATGTGGTTAAAACGCTGGGCAAATTTGCGGGTCATTTCCAGGTTTTGCTCCTGGTCTTTCCCTACCGGAACAAAATGGGCTTTGTGAATGATAATATCGGCAGCCATTAAAACCGGATAGGTCAGCAATCCTGCGTTGACGTTATCTGGTTGCTTCCTGGCTTTATCCTTGAATGAGGTGGTTCTTTCCAGCTCGCCCAGGTAGGCGTTCATGTTCAGGTACGTGTACAGTTCCAACACTTCCGGCACGTCGCTTTGGATGTAAATAGCTGCCTTTTCCGGGTCGATGCCGCAGGCCAGGTATTCGGCCAGAACCTGCCTGACACTTGCCTGCAGGTTGTCGGGGTGCGGATGGGTTGTCAGCGAATGGATATCAGCAATAAAGAAGAAACAAGTATAGTCTTCCTGCATGCTTAAGAAATTGCGCACGGCGCCGAAATAATTTCCTAAATGCAAATTTCCCGTCGGACGGATGCCACTTACTACAATCGATCGTTTCATAGTTCTTCAGATTTCAGCGGGTTGGACTGAGCTTGCAAAAATACGCTGAATCCCGGAAACAAAAAATTATATTTTAGATGCAGCTTATCTTTTTTGCAGCGAAAGTTAGCGGTGTTGGTTAACGAATAATCAGCGAACGGAGAAAAAATTTCGGTTCGCTGTAAAAAATTATTGATCGGATAAAAAATATTACGTAGCTTTGTAGCCACATTGAATGAATTGATGATCGGAACAATGTCTTATAGGAGAAATTGGTGGCGCAGCCTCAACGAAGTTGCGTAAACGTTTCCTATGGGTTAAGATATAACAGGCCATGTTGTTTACGCAGCATGGCCTTATTTTTTTGTGACAGCGTGAGAGAATAGCATCAACTAACAAAATAAAAGAATGACTATGACCAGACAAAAGAAGATTTTCCTGAATGAGGCTGATATGCCGAAACAATGGTATAACCTGGCACCTGATCTGCCAACTCCTCTGAATCCGCCTTTAGGGCCTGACGGGCAACCGGTAACGCCGGAGCAGCTTGCCCCCGTGTTTCCGATGAACCTGATTGAACAGGAAGTGAGCCAGGAACGCTGGATCGACATCCCGGAAGAGGTTCGTCAGATTCTGTGCAAGTGGCGTCCAAGTCCGTTGATTCGTGCCTATGAACTGGAAGAAGCCCTGGGAACCCCTGCCAAAATTTACTATAAAAATGAAAGTGTGTCGCCGGCGGGGAGTCACAAACCCAATACGGCTGTGGCTCAGGCCTGGTACAACAAGCAATTTGGCATTAAGAAACTGACGACCGAAACCGGTGCCGGTCAGTGGGGGTCGGCTTTGGCTTTTGCTTGCGCACAGATAGGCGGTATCGAATGTAAGGTTTTCATGGTAAAGGTGAGTTTTGAACAGAAGCCCTACCGGAAACTGATGATGCAGACCTGGGGAGGTACCTGTATTTCAAGTCCAAGTACCGAAACGCAGTCCGGACGCGACATCCTGGCCCGGTATCCGGATACGCCCGGATCGTTGGGGATCGCGATTTCGGAGGCGGTCGAGGTGGCGGTCACCGACCCGACCGGTCAGACCCGTTACTCGCTGGGGTCCGTGCTGAACCACGTCATGCTGCATCAAACCATTATTGGACTGGAAGCTAAAAAACAGCTTGCCCTGGCAGGGGTGAAGAAGCCGGATGTGATTATCGGCTGTTGCGGAGGCGGCAGCAACTTTGCCGGTATTTCGTTCCCCTTTATGGTCGACAAGATCAACGGGGCAGACATCCGGATTATTGGTGTCGAGCCGTTCTCCTGTCCCACGCTGACCAAGGCGCCTTTCGTGTATGATCACGGCGATGTGGCCCGAATGACGCCGCTGCTGGCGATGAACAGCCTGGGCCATAATTTTGTTGCCGCCCCGATTCACGCAGGCGGACTTCGTTACCATGGTATGGCGCCGCTGGTCAGCGCCGCCTTGCGCGACGGACTGATGGAGGCGCAGGCCATTCATCAAAGCGAGTGTTTCGATGCGGGCTTGTTATTCTCCAAGACGGAGGGAATCATTCCCGCCCCTGAAACCACCCATGCCATTGCCCAGGTGATCCGCGAAGCAAAGCAAGCAAAGGAAGAAGGAAAAGAAAAGGTGATCCTTTTCAACTTCTCCGGTCACGGTATTATGGATTTGGTGGGGTATGACAAATACATGTCGGGTCAACTGACCGATTATGAATATCCGGAGTCTGAGATCAGGACGAACCTGGAACAACTGAAAGGGTACCCGCTTCCCAAATAGGTTTGCAGGAACATCGTAAAAGAGGGCTTTCTCGCGACTGTGATGACGGAATTTTCCGCACAGGGTCCGGGAAAGTCCTTTTTTTCGTTTCGAGTGATCCCCGCTCCGGGGCTGATTTCCTTTAATTTGTTTAACTTTGCAGTCTACAGATTCCCGCCACGGCGGAGATCTCCGTCGGGGAAGCGGGATTTCGGCAAAGGCAGGGATACATTAAAAATTTTAAACGATGGAATCAACACGACAACAAAAGATAAACCGGTTGCTGCAAAAGGAGCTGGCCGAAATCTTTCAGCGGGAGAGCAGGACGATGTTCAGGGGTGTGATGATCAGTGTGACGGTGGTGCGGGTCACCCCCGATCTGTCGCTGGCGCGGATTCATGTGAGCATTTTCCCGGGCGACAATAAAAAGGAGATACTGAAGCAAATACGCATCGCCAACCCGCGCATCAGGGGGATGTTGGGTCGTCGTATCGGGAAGCAAATCCGGGTCATCCCGGAGTTGGAATTTTACATCGACGACAGTCTGGACTACATCGAAAACATCGACCGGCTTCTTAAGTCCTGATTATGCAATACGATCCGATCAAGCGTTCACTGGGCAAGGTTTTCGATCAAACCCCGGCGTTGAGGAAGATTTTTTATCGTTTGCTCGACCTGCTTTTATTACGTGCGTGGCATGTCAGAAAGGAACTCGGCAGGCTTAATCCGGAACAGGCTTCCATCATTTTGGATGCAGGTTCAGGATTTGGACAGTACACGTACCGGATGAGCCGGATGTTTCCTCATGCGGTGATCCTGGCGGTCGATGTGAAGCAGGAACAGATTGCGCAATGCAACACGTTTTTTAAGCAAACCGGGGAGGATTCGAGGGTTCACTTTCAGGTGGAAGACCTCGTCCGGTTTGTCAGGCCGCGACAGTTTCAGCTTATCCTGGCGGTTGACGTGATGGAACATATCGAGGAGGATGTGCAGGTGTTTGAGAGTTTTTATGAGTCTTTGAACGACGATGGTATGTTGCTGATTTCCACTCCGTCGGACAAGGGCGGGTCGGACGCGTCTCATCATGACGAAGGCGGTGAAGGATTCATTGAGGAGCATGTCAGGAATGGCTACAGCATTGGAGAAATTGCGGATAAGCTGAAACAGGCAGGCTTTTCGAAGGTTGAAGCCCGTTATTCGTATGGCGCTGCAGGTGAGTTATCCTGGCGGTTGTCCATGAAATACCCCATCTTGCTGCTGGGTCTGAGCAAATGGTTTTTCGTGCTGCTTCCGGTCTATTACCTGGTTGTTTATCCGCTGGCAGCGTTGCTGAATTACATGGATGTAAACGGGCGGCATTCATCCGGGACAGGGTTAATTGTAAAAGCGTATAAATAGATTGAAGATTGCATTTCACATCGCACAACGGTATCTGGTTTCAAAGAAGTCAGTCAACGTCATTAACCTGATCTCCGCGATTTCCGTGGTGGGCGTGGCCGTGGGAACCATGGCACTCATCGTGGTCCTTTCTGCCTTTAACGGGATTGATTCCTTCATTGGGATGATGCTTTCGAGCTTTGATCCTGACCTGAAGATCACGGTTGCAGCGGGGAAGAGCTTTTCGCTTGAGGAACCTGGCCTTCGCGAAGTGATGACGATGGAAGGCGTGGCGGCATACGCGCCGGTCGTTGAAGAAAACGCCCTGCTTGGGTATGACGGACGACAGAAATACGCGGTGGTGAAAGGCGTGGATCCCGGTTACGCGTCGTTCACGGGACTGGATACGGTGCTGATCGACGGCGGGTTTGTGCTGGAGAAGGATTCGTTTGAATACACCGTGATCGGACAGGGAGTGGCCTATGACCTTGGGGTGGGCGTGCGCTTTATCGATCCGATTCATGTGTATTATCCAAAGAAGGAACAAAAGGGGTTTTTGAGTTTACAGAATGCCCTTAACGAGGGATACCTGTTTCCCTCCGGAGTTTTTTCGGTGCAGCAGGAAATTGACAGCAAGTATATTCTTGTGCCCATCCGGTTTGCCCGGTCGGTCTTTGAACTGGACGACAGCAGCGTCACTTCCCTTGAACTGAAGCTGGACGAAGACGCCGTTACGGATGAGGTGAAGAGCAGGGTTAAACAGGCACTGGGAGCGCGTTTCAAGGTGCAGGACCGTTACGAACAGCATGAGTTCATCTACAAGGTGATGAAGTCGGAGAAATGGAGCAGTTTCATGATCCTCAGTTTGATCCTGGTCATCGCGTCCTTCAATCTGCTGGGTTCACTGACCATGATGATCATTGATAAGAAAGATGATATCTTCATCCTGAAAAGCATGGGTGCCGACCGGAGTCTGACCAGGCGGATTTTTCTTCTGGAAGGCTGGCTTATTTCTGTGTCGGGCGCGGTTGCAGGCGTCATCTGCGGTGTCGTTCTGGTGTGGGCGCAAAAGAATTTTGAGCTGCTTAAGCTTCCCGGTGAAGGGTCGTTTGCGATTTCCGCCTATCCGGTGCAACTTCAGGGAACAGATGTGCTGGTCACCGTCCTGATCGTGTTGTCGGTCGGGTTTCTGGCCGCGTGGTACCCGGTACGGTCGATGAACGATTCAGAATTAAAATGAGACCAGCGCGAAGCCTGCCGAATACGGGAACGTTTCAGGACCTTTATTTGTAATGAACAATTGCTGCAGGTCGCAGGATGCGAAGAGGTTGATCCAGCGGTAGCCGATGCGGAAAGTTGCTGACGTGCGGAAGTTGCGCAGGTAATAGTCGTCGGGTGACTTCAACTTATAACCTTTGTCCAGGTGCGTGTATTTGATCTTGGTATGCGTGGTTAGTCGTTTATGAACAATCAAACCGGCAGAAAAGTACAACCTGTTCCCGTAATGCTTCATCGGGATCTGGAATTCTGCCAGGAACGGGATGCTCAGGTAGCTGGATATAAACTTTGATTTTTGGGGATCGTCATGGTTCAATGTAACAGGTTGAAGGCGGAAGAGGCCTTTTGTGACGGTGATCCGGTTGTCCAGGTACCAGGACTGGAGTTCGAGGCCAACGCCGGTGACCAGTCCGATCGTGTTGCGGGAACGCTGCAGGCCCTTCGAGAGCTGGATCAGGTTGATGTCGATCACATACGAACGGGCCAGGTCCGGATCAAAAAATCCCTGTTCGTTTTCGGGGTACCCGGAATAATCGGTTTTTGCCAGTCCGTTCAGGCCTACGAAAATTCCGGCCCAGTTTCCCCTGAAGGCTTCTTCCCAATAGTTCGTGCCGAGTACTTTATTCCTGATGAGCGTGATCCGCGACTGCCTGCGCTCGGCGGGGAGTTGCCATTGCGTGGAATCTTCCTGAGCCCGTACGACATCCACAAAGAGTCCGGATAAGAAAATGATCAATAAGAATCTTTTCACTTCGTCTTATTTTATGGTAGCTGCACCGCTTAATGGTGTCACAAAGTTAAGCAGCAATTTGATAAAAAGCATGACTTTTTCGTCCGGAATGGGGAATCATCAAAAAGGCTTGCATTTTAGCAAGCCTTTTTTGCTGTTTTCTGAACAAGGGGGGTGAAGTGTGATGGTCGTTTTTTATCCGGATGGTGCAAAAGGGAACAGCTTCCCGGTTAAAAGTTGATGAGGCTGATCCCGATACTGAAGGGGAAGAGCTCCGGGCCCTTATCGTTCCGGAACAGCGGGGTAAGCGCATAGGAGGCATACAGGGAAATGTCCTTCAATCCGGCTCTGACGGTGGCCGAGCATTTGAACGGGTTCATATTGAAGCTGCCCCTGTCTTTTTCTTTTGAATCCTCGTATTTCATCTTGGTATGAGACCCCAGGTTAAGACCGCCAATGACCCCTGCTGCGATAAAAAGCCTGTTGGAACGCCCATTTACCGGGATCTGCAGCTCAAGCAGCAGCGGCACTGTCAGGTATGATGCGGTAAGTTTCGATTTTTCCATCTTCTCTTCTTCCGCGGCATAGCGGGGTTCAACTGTTCCCTGAGCGCCCTTGACAATCGTCAGGTCATGATCAAACCTGTAATTGTTCATGGAGAATCCCATGCCCGTGACGAGTCCTAAATATTGGTTGTCCAGCACAATGCCATATTCCAGAAAGTTCAGGTTTACCTCGGTCGATTTGGCCGGATTTAGCTCCATGAACTCCAGTCCGGCATAATCTGTTCCGGCATACAGGCTGTAATCGCCGTTGGCCAGTCCGTTTACGCCCAGTTCAAAGCCGGCCCAGTGCCCGTCAAAATCCTTGTCTTTTTTACATTTTCTTTCGTCATCTTCGTCTTTTTCGATACGATGAATGGTCACATCGGTTTTTCCTCCTTTTTCGACGATTTCAATATTGCGGCGTCCGATGCGGATGGAGGTGGTGTCATGTTCTGTGTCGTCGAGGATGTTGATTTTACCGTCAAGGATGCTGACTTCCGTTTTTCCCGAGCTGTCTGTGACTTCGACGATCTTTTTGCCGGCAACGCCGGCCTTTGCGGTGTCTTGCTGCGCCTGCACAGACAGGATGCAACAGAGGACGGGTATCATCAGGAATAAGTTCTTCATTGTGTCCGTGTTAAATTAATTCTTTTGCTGGGTGCTTCATTTAGCCCTGTGACGGGCAACCGGAAGGGAAGTTACACGCATCACCTGTTTTTTTTCACGGGAATTGAAAATCCAACCAGAAGTGAGTTAAAGTTGATCGCCTCGATATGTCCCTCCTCGCTTTTCCGGATGTGGAGCTTATTCTGGCTGATGCCTTCGGCCGCCTGAAGTCCCGCGCGGGCGATACTGGCCAGCGTAACCGGCTCTCCTTTGGGTACATCCAGCAGCTTTTGAGCCAGGAAGGCGCTCAGTTTGGTGTATTGCACGTCCTTTTGGGGATCGCCTTTGGGAAGATGTAGCCGGCGGGTTGTTGGCTGATTGAAAGTCAAAGCGCTGACTTTGATCGGACGAAGGAGTGCCGGCGTTTCGGTCCTTTCTTCCGCAACCGCAGCAACTACCTGTTTTTGCTTCGTGTCGGGTTTCCGGCGGCGTTTGGTTTCCGGATCAGGGATGCCGGCGACTTTATCGGTCAAAGGCTGCTTTTTCTCCGTCTCCTGATGCTGTACCATTTTTTCAGGAGGGGCCGTGGTGACCGGCTGTTGAGTGGCGGACCCGCGATCCTTTTCGGGGAAGATCACCGGGATCAAAAGTCCCAGCACACACACGGCAGCGGCCAATCCAGGCCAAATCCACCGGGCGTATTTTTTTTCTTTCCGCATTAACGCTGTTTTGTCCGGAAAAGTCATGGAATTGTCCGGTTGCAGCCTCATGCCGGCGATCAGGTGATAAGCCTTCTGTTTGATAGGGTCATGACGAAGCGCTTGTTTAAACGCGGCTTCCTGCTCCTTGTCGAGATCGCCTTCCATACAGGCAACAGCCTGATTGTCAAATTCCGAACTGCCGGTTATCTCGTGGCGGAACAGGTCTTTTTTCGGCTCAAAAATGAATGTTTCGGCCGGCAATTCCGGGAAGCCCTGCGCGACCGACTCCAGTTCTTCCTTCAGATCAGGGTTTTTTTCCAGAAATTCCAAAAAATCATCGATCAAATCGACAGAGAGATTTCCGTCGATGTAGTCGAGGAAGTAAATTTCATAGTCAGGCATGTCCATTGGCATCACGTCGTCAGATTAAAATATCCATACTCCGGATATAATTCTTCATAAACACCCGGGCGCGGTAAATGTAAACCTTGACCTGGGCCTCGCTGAGCATGGTGATTTCGGCAATTTCCCGGTATGAATACCCTTCGTAATCACGCAGCATCAGTACGGAACGCTGATCGTTTGGCAAAAGCACGATGATCTGGTGAAGCACTTCAGCCAGATCGGTATACTGATCAGTGTGCATATTCCCTGTCGTGGGATGACGTTCACCCAGACGAATCCTGCTGTCTTTCCGGATTACGTCGATGAGCCGGTGATAAGCCGTTGCATACAGATACGATTTGACCGCATCGGCAGCGACCTGACGATGATGGATCCAAAGCTTTTCGTAGCTGTCCTGGACAATATCCCGGGCCTTTTCCACATCCCTGATATTTTTTAGGATAAACCTGTAAATGCTGTCACTGTACTGGTTCACAGCGTCATTATACTCTTCAGCAGTCATAGGGCTTTCGTCAATCCACCCTTATACGACGGATCAAGCGCTATTTTGTTACAGCCAGAAGCTTTTTTATCTGTTCCTCTGATGCAGAAATTTCGATCGTCTTTAGCAGGGTATCATCAATTTTCCGGATGATGGGGAAAAACCCTTCTTCACCAAGCATATTCCGGGCAATGTACGCCATGATCTGCGTTTTGATGATCTTCCCGGAAATGGTTAATCCTTTTGGGTCCTTTTTGACGCCCTGGTTGACCGCGTAATCGACAAACCGATCGAGGATTTGTTGTTTTTCCAGGTAATCTTCGATGTCGGCGGCTGTTTTCAGCTTTTTCAGTTCCTGCCGGTTCTTGTCGCTGTAATCGAGTGCGAAATTGTAAACAAGCGCCTTCCCGGTGATCCTGGAGTAGTAGTCGGAGTAGCCGGAGGTATCGATGGGCACGAAATAGTCGGGCATAATTCCGCCCCCGCCATAGACGATACGGCCACTTTTGGTTTCATATTTGAGCGAATCGGCAAACTGAATGCTGTCTGCGATCACGAGTTCGCCGTGAACCGCCCTTTTCATAATGTCATGATAATACTCGTCAGTCCCTTCTTTGTAGGGTTTTTGAATACTTCGCCCGCTGGGCGTGTAATAACGGGCGACAGTGAGCCGCAGGGCCGATCCGTCATGAAAGGGGATCTGCTCCTGGACCAGTCCTTTTCCAAAAGAACGGCGACCGATAATGATGCCCCGGTCATTGTCCTGAACTGCCCCGGCGAAAATTTCGCTGGCCGACGCCGAATATTCGTCGATCAGGACAAAAACCTTTTTATTCAGCCATTTCCCCTTGCTGGTTGCCTTATAGGTTTTCCTGGGTTGCGAATGTCCTTCCGTGTACAAGATCAGTTCACCCTCGTCCAGAAACTCATTGACCATATTGATGACAGCCATCAGGTATCCTCCCGGATTGGAACGCAGGTCGATGATGAGTTTGCCGGCGCCCTGTCTGTCGAGCTTTTCCATGGCCTCCATGAACTCGGCGTATGTTTTTTCACCAAATCGGCTTACCTTGATGTAGCCGGTTTGATCGTTAATCATGTAATTCACGTCAACACTGATGATGGGGATATCGCCCCGCGTGATGTTGTACCGGATTACCTCGCGTATGCCAATCCGCTTGATTCCCACCTTGACTTTCGTTCCCTTTTCACCCCTGAGCAGGCGTAAGACATCTTCATTCTTGATCTTTATGCCGGCAATGCCCGAATCGTTAACCATCACAATCCGGTCGCCGGCCTGGATGCCCAGCTTATAGGAGGGGCCGCCGGAAATGACGTCGACCACATGTACCGTGTCGTTGTGAATGGAAAACTGAACGCCAATACCACCGAAATTACCCCTCATCTCTTCAGTGACTTCCTTCATGTCGCCGGCAGGAATATAAGTGGTGTGAGGGTCCAGGTTTTTTAATAAACCGGGAATGGCATCCTCGATCACCTTTTCTTTGGATACGGAGTCGACATACGCATTCTGGATCAGATCAACCATTGCACTTAGCTTATTGGGCGTTTGCAACGGGAAATTTTGAAAACCTGTTGGTTGTGATTGATTGAGCCGATTTCCTAAAAAGATACCCAGGATAATTGACAAGGCAATCAACAGGGGTAAATAAAGATTTGTTCGTTTGTTCATCGTTGAAAAATTAATCTTCCGGATCCACTTGTACCACTTCAATGTTTGCTCTTTTTAACAGGCTGATTCCATCTTCAAGCCTGTAGTTGGCCGTGAAGACCACCCGCTTAATCCCGGCCTGGATAATCAGTTTGGCGCATTCCACGCATGGCGATGACGTGACATACATCGTTGCTCCTTCGCTGCTGTTGTTCGATTTGGCTATTTTGGTGATCGCGTTGGCTTCGGCATGAAGCACATAAGGTTTGGTGTTATTGTTCTCATCTTCACAAATATTTTCGAACCCTGAGGGCGTTCCATTGTAACCATCAGAAATGATCATCTGGTCTTTGACGAGGATGGCGCCTACCTGCCGTCTCTTGCAATACGAGTTTTGCGCCCAGATCGACGCCATTTTCAGGTAGCGTTGATCCAGCAAATACTGTTTCTTTTCCATTGGTCTTCTTTTTCATGAGCCGTTTCTGTTTTCTGAATGCCCCGGCTTTTCCTTGCATCCGTTTCAGAAACATTCTTTTCGGCGCAAAAGTAATAAATTCAATGATTTTAAAAATGAGTTTCTTTCAGAATGAGGTGTTCAGGGGATGAAAGCAAGAATCAGCAAACATTCAGGAATCGTTCCACTGCACTGAGCAGGTCTTTCGATTTGATTGGTTTGGCCAAATAGTCATCACATCCGGCTTCAAGGGCTTTTTCGCGGTCGTCAGACATGGCGAAGGCCGTTTGTGCGATGATTGGGATACCCGGGTTTTCCTGTTTGATGATCCGGGTTGCCTCGTAACCATTCATCTCCGGCATCTGAAGGTCCATCAGGATCAAATCGATATGCGTTTCGTTCCTGAAAATATCAACAGCTTCCCTTCCGTTTTTAGCCCAAAAGATATGCGCCTTTAGCTTGCTTAACACCGCTTTCAAATACAAAAAATTGGACTCAACATCTTCTACGATAAGGATTTGCGGATTTTCGACCATTGTTGTTTTTTTTCTGTTTATGTGTAGTGAAATCCAAAGATATTGAAAGTTTTACGTAAGTTCCAAGAAAAAATCTGAACAAGGATTAATTATTTTAAGACGGGGAAGTTCCCCGCCAAAAAAAACCGCTTAAACTGTAAGCGGTTTTTTGATTATGCTAAAAATAAAATCGGTAAGTATAAGTCATTGCCGCCTTTTGACCATTAATTTTCCTGTGCGCTTATTTCTTCGGGTTCCGTTTCTTCGCTGGTCAACTTATCTTCTTCGTTTTTATCATTTTCAATGTCATCAGGTTCTGTTCCGTTTACCTCGATGACAACCACTGTGTTGGAGTTACCCAAATCAATTCCGATATAGGCCACTTCATTTTTTGTGTCGGTCGAAGCGGTAATTGCGTTTGCCTGTTCGATCGAATTCAGGCAATAACCGATGGCTGCGCACAGGTTTGGATCAGAAGGGACAATCACATCCACCACGTTTTGGAATTCTTTTTTGAAAAGGTCGATCAGTTCCGGGTAAAACGCACCGCCACCGACCAGATAAAATTTAGAAGTCTCCAGGAAGTCATTATCAGAGAATTTCTTACGCAGTTCGGGCGATATGACTTCATTATAATAAATTTCAAGTGCTTTTGACCGTTGTTTTTTCAGGTCAATTTTTTGACGGTCAACAATCATGACGCCTCTTTGGAAGGCTTTTTCAAGTTGTTTCTCTGTGAGTAAGTTCAGGTAGTGGTCTTTTTGCAACTCTTTTTCGAGAAGATTGACCGCATAGGACAGTCCTTTGGAACTGACTGTTGTTCTGTTCACAATTCCGCTGGGCGTTGACAAGGCAGCCTCAAAGGTCCCGTATCCCAGGCTCGCCACGAAAAAATTGCTTTTTTCCTGGATGTTACCATCCCTGATCGTTTTGATGCATCCGTCAAGCTCTGTCATAATATGAACCTGTTCAACGTTCACATTGACATTTTCGACCGCTTGTCCTCCGAACGTTTTTGTATCTACGGCAATCTGATGCCTTCTTTTTAAGAAATCGATCGCGTCCTTTTTATATGACTGATACGTGGTGAACGGAAATCCTGTGGTGACACGGAAACGAAAGTACCGGCCCTGTGTAGCCAACACCAAACTAACGAGCGATAAGATCCGGTAATCCAAATCTTTGGCCGAGCTGTTAATAAATTTGTGGGGGGAAGTACCTTCCGTCAAAGCAAGATTACCGACGATGTAACTTTTGCCATCCACTTCTGTAATCTTCATTCCGTCCAGAAAGGTCGTAGCCACGTTTGAAAGTTCCACGTTGCTTTCCTCGAAGACACTTGTAAAGTTGTAAATTTTTTTCATAGCATGATATTATGGAATTATTTTAAAAAGGCTAGAGGTTTTTGAATAAAAATGAACCAGGCATTGAGGGGGGTGTATCTTTCAATCCCGGGCGGCCGTTCCCTTCCGCTATTTCGGGCGATTCTTTTGTTCGCAGCTCATCATGTTCAGATGCGCCGAAAGAATGATCCAGACCGTTATCCGGAACATTTATGCGGGCATTGACCTGACTTCCCGGCAATATCGAAACGATGGGCGTGTTGAGCTTTCCCCGGTAGTCGGAAGAAGCCAGGAGCCTGGCGGACTCTTCAACCTCTGAAGCTCCTTCAAAGGAACCATAAACAATCAAGGTTTTGCATTTGAGGTTTCCCTTCAGGTGTCCGTTTTCGCCAATGATGACCGATTTGGTGGTCATCACGTTGCCCTCCACGGAGCCGTCAATTTTCACATCAGTATGGATAATAAAGTCTCCAGACATCTGCGATTGGCTGTTCAGGATGAGAGGGGCTATTCCCTCAAGATACTCCTTTGGGGCTTTATTTTTTTTCCAAAACATACGATAGACATAAAAAGCTTCATTACTAAATTATACAGGGTTCTTCTTGCATTTCTCCAACCTGATTCACTTACCCCGAACTGGTCCCTTTGATTCCAAAAATATAATTAAAAGAATGAAACTTGGTTGATCATGTTCTCTTCAACAAAAATATGAAAAATATTTGCAATCTGCTGTTCGTATTTTATTTTATTCATTTTTATTTCCAATAGGAGTAACCAGTTGAATATCAGTAAAATGTTTACAAATATGACATGTCCTTCCATTCGTTTGGGCGGTACTCAAAAATGGTGCCAGGAATGGTGAACGTTTTTGCAGCAGGCGGGAAATGGACGTCAATGAACGGCCGGATCAAAAAAAGAGGATGTTCAAAATGGTTGCGTGCGGCATTGGCCGGCCCGTCAAAAACGAGGATGGGAAAGAAAAAGTTTCTGATATAAATGTATCTTTGTGGGACACCGATTTGTCAACCGATGCAGAATTCATGGATGGGGAGCAGGACAAAAAACTGATTGAGCGGCTACAGGAGGGGTCAAAGGAAGCGTTTCACAGCTTGTTTAAAGACAATGGTCCGGGAATTTATGCCTTCGCTTTATCGTACCTCAGAAATCAGGCTGATGCAGAAGAGCTTTTGCAGGAGGTATTTTTAAAACTTTGGGAAATACGCGGGAGCCTTGATGCAGGAAGGAATGTGAAATCCTTGTTGTTCAGGATTTGTATTAACCTGATTTATGATTTTATCCGGAGGAAGAACGTTGAAAGGGCCTACCTTGATTATTCGGTCGGCAACGTTCAGGTTCAGTCGGACGATACCTGGCAGGAGGTCGTTTACCAGGATCTGCTTGAAAATTTGCGCGGACTGGTTGAGGCGATGCCTGCACAACGTCAGCGTATTTTCAGGTTGAGCAAGGAGGAAGGCTTGTCGAACGGTGAAATTGCGCGGAAGCTTGGTCTCTCGCAACGAACAGTCGAGAATCATCTTCATCTTGCCGTTTCCTGGCTCAAAGAAAAACTGGGCACCGGGTCCCTGCCGGCTTTGCTGTTCTTTTTTCTCCATTGTGCTTAGACTGTCGGAGGTTGGTCCCCCTGAAAAAAAAATCACATGGGATTGAGTATTTCGGTGAAGCTGCCCGTATTACTGCCAAATGATGGAGGAAGATGCACAAATCAATCGGAGATATCATCAGGAAAGGCAAGTCAGAACAGGCAACCCATGAGGAACGGCAGCGGTTTTTGTCGTTGTTTCAACGACCGGAGATCGAGTTTGAAGTCAAAGGCCATCTGTACAAGGACCTGGGTCAGAAACGCGCATTCCCGTATGAAACGCAGTTTTTTGAAGCAATCTTTGAGAAATTCTGGGGGAACCGGAAGATGGGAGACCGGAAAAGACCCGGGAAGGTCCGTTTGTTGTACCGGGCAGGACAGGTGGCCGCTGTCCTTGTTGTTGGTTTATTCCTGGGATACCTGCTTAATTCGGTCAGCCGCGATGTTTTGCCTGTTTATTATACGTCAGTCGTCCCGAAGGGATCTGTTTCCGAGATGTTGATGCCCGACGGGACCCATGTTTTCTTAAACTCGGGGTCAGAGATCCGTTTTTCGGCTGACGGGAAGGACGGCGTCCGCGAGGTGTTTTTGAACGGCGAAGCCTTGTTCGAGGTGGCAAAAATGAGCGGAAAGCCATTCGTGGTCCACACCTCTTCGTATGATATCCGGGTCACAGGAACAACGTTCAATGTGAAAGCCTACGCCGGGGACGCCGAGACAACGACAACACTGATTGAGGGGGCCGTCGTGGCAGAATCATCGCCAAACCTGAAGCTGACCAGCAACGTGGTACTGAAACCGGGCGAGCAATTGACGTATCACAGCGGATCAAAAAAAGTCAGCCTGCTCGAGGTGAATCCCCCGATGTATACAGCCTGGAAGGATAACCGGATGATCTTTGTCAACATGAACATGAAAGAACTTGAAACGTTGCTGGAGCGGAAATTCGGCGTGGAGATCGAGATCCGTGACCCAAGCATTTTGCAGTACCATTATGACGGAACATTCAGGAATGAGACCATCTTTGAAGTGCTGGAAGTGCTCCAACTCACGCTGCCTGTTCAGTATCACATTGAAGGACAAAAAATAATTATCAACGCAAGAAAGGAGTAGAATTTGTATGAAACTTTTATTAAGCGGGGGCATCGGTCAAACGGACTTTGAGACTGTGCCGGGCGGATAAAGATAAATGAAACGGAGTCAAATCCGTTTTGTTTATCAGCGGGAGCAGGTCGATGTGACCAAAAAAGTTGATCTGAACGTGACGGATGAAACGGTCGAAACCATTCTGGAAAAACTCTTCGTCGGACAGGATATTTCCTGCAAGGTGCTTCAGGACAACCTCATCGTGATCATGCCCGGCACCAGCGGTCAGTTGGGTGCTGCCCAGCAATCCCGCGGGGTTTCCGGTAAAGTGACCGACTCGTCCGGCGCGCCGCTTCCGGGCGTCACGGTGGTCATTGAGGGCACCACTTCCGGAACTGTGACAGGGGTTGACGGAAGCTTTCGTTTGTCGGACGTTTCTGACAAGGCCGTGTTGGTCTTTTCATTTGTCGGCATGAAGAGCCAGGAAGTTCCTGTGTCGGGGAAAAACACCATCGATATTGTGTTGGATGAAGAAGCGATTGGAATTGAAGAAGTGGTGGCTATCGGCTATGGCACTGCCCGAAAAAGGGACGTCACAGGCGCGATCTCAAGAATCACCGGTGAGGGCATAAAGGAATACAAATCCGGCTCAGTTCTGGAAGCGATGGGAGGCAAGGTAGCCGGCGTCCAGATTACATCGACGGATGGAACCCCTGGAGGAGGTTTCAACATTCAAATTCGAGGTGTAGGCACCATAACCGGAAATACCAGTCCCTTGTATGTTGTTGACGGATTTCAGGTTAGTGATATAGACTATTTGTCAAGTACAGATATTGAGAATATTGAAATATTGAAGGACGCTTCTGCTGCCGCAATTTATGGCGCCAGGGCTGCCAATGGCGTCGTGCTGGTGACAACAAAATCGGGAAAGACCGGACGTCCTTCTGTAAATTATAATGGATCAATAACGTATACGACGATGAACAAATATCTTGACGTGCTTTCGCCATACGAATTTGTCAAATTACAAAGTGAATTCGGGGAAGCATATCAGGATCGGTATTTCATCCAGGGAAATAACAGCGAAGGAATCCCTTACAAGTACCAGTCGCTTGAGGATTACAGAGGCGTAAAGGGAGTTGATTGGCAGAAGGAATTATTTAAATCAACATGGTCACGAAATCACGATCTGTCTGTCCAAGGCGGGAACGCAGATACGAAATACTCATTCGGGTTTTCGAGGTATGATCAGGATGGTCTATTTAACAACAGCGGTTATAAAAAGACCACGGCAAGAATGCGGCTCAAGCAGAAAGTTTCAAAGTTCCTTAACGTGGATGCATCGGTTTTTTACACCAATTCCAATAAGACCGGAATCATCATGTCATCCGACCAGGGCAAGTTCGGAATGTTGAAGCAACTTCTTTCCAGCCGTCCTACCGGAGGGTTAAAAGTAACTGACGAGGAACTGCTGAAAGCGGTCATTGAGGGTGTACGACAAATTCCATTTAGGCAGCATTTTTTATAGTTTCAATAACGCGGTTCCACCTGCCACTTTTGTGGTACACTCTTAGATTTACAATCTGTTGTGCCCCCGGGATAGTCCA
>Ga0172382_10006085_pt1 | contig 17693 bp, 18 predicted proteins | sample Leawel138RmetaG_FD_122245 | JGI IMG/M metagenome (GOLD analysis project Ga0172382, IMG submission 122245) | Leachate microbial communities from a municipal landfill in Southern Ontario, Canada - Leachate well 138R metaG | ecosystem: Engineered > Solid waste > Landfill > Unclassified | place...
CAGTGCTAGTGGAGTTAACTTTAAGCTAGAGCAAGATGGCAAAGCTGTCTTTGAAGCTAAGATGAGTGAAGATAGTGAAGTAACATTTAAAAAACCATCTAGTGGATATACTGCTGTTTTTGATGCTGGTGAAGGGCATCAAGTGCTTGTCAAAGGTTCAGATATAACTGAGTAAAACTTAGATGAGGGCTGTAAAAGCTCTCATTTAAACTTAAAAAAAAAGATTACTTGATGATAGTAATTATTATAACTATAATATAAAAGGAAAAATATGAAAAATATACTTTTAAAAACAGTAGCTGCTACAGCTCTTTTAACTTCGTCGGCTTACGCTCACTTTCAAATGGTTTATACTCCAAACACAGCTCTAACAAAGGGCGAGACTATAGAGTTTAAGCATGTATTTACTCATCCATTTGCAGATGAACATACTATGGATATGAGTGGAGTTGAAGAGTTTTTTGTAATAAACAAAGAGAAAAAAACAGACCTAAAAAAAGACTTAAAATCTATAACATTTAAAGGTAGCCATAATAGTGGTAAAGCTTATGAGAGTTCTTATAAAGCTAGAAAAATGGGAGATCATCTTTTTGTAATGACTCCAACTCCATACTATGAAAAAAATGAAGATGCATATATTCAGCAAATCACAAAAACTATTGTAAATGTAGCTGGTGCTCCAACTGATTGGGATGCTGAACTTGGTTTAAAAGCTGAAATAGTTCCACTTACTAAACCTTATGCTATTTGGGAAGGCGGAAGCTTTACTGGGATTGTAAAAAGCAATGGCAAAGTAGCTCCATATGCAGAGATTGAAGTTGAGTACCTAAATAGAGATGTTGATATGAAGAACAACAAAATGGGTAAATCAAGAGTAGAAGCTCCACAAGATTCATTTGTAACTATGACTATTAAAGCAAACAAAGATGGCGAGTTTACATTTGCCTTGCCAAAAGCTGGTTTTTGGGGATTTTGCGCATTGGGTGTTGGTACTGACAAAGAGTACAAAGGTAAAGAGTTAAGCCAAGATGCAGTTATCTGGGTTGAAGCTAAACCTATAAAGTAAGTTTTTAAAGAGCCGCGATATTGCGGCTTTTTATAAAGTTTACCTAAGGAGATTCAAAATGGCAGAGAAAATATTTATAGTCCTAATAGCACTAGGAGCTTCATACTTTATATATAAAAAACTTTTCAAATCAAAGGGATGCAGTAGCGGTTGTGGTGGAAGTTGTGAAAAAAAAGAGTAATAAAAATGTTATAGAGATAAAAAATTTATCTCATAGTTACAAAGATAAAATCATCTATGAAGACTTAAACCTTAACATAAAAGAGGGAAATGTTTTTGGACTTTTAGGAAAAAATGGTGTAGGAAAATCTACACTTATAAACATACTTATGGGATACCTAAAACCAAAATCTGGAGAATGCTTAGTTTTTGGACAAAGTTCTCATAACCTCTCAAGCGATATAAAAAAAGACATTGCCCTACTTCATGAGGGATTTATAACTTATGACTATATGAGCATAGAAGAGTTAGAGAAGTTTTTTGCTCCATTTTACACTAGATGGAATAAAAAACTTTTTTATGATTTAGTAGATTTGATGAATCTTGACTACACTCAAAAGATCTCTACTCTTTCTTTTGGACAGAAATCTCAAGTAGTTTTGGGAGTTTTGTTTGCTCAAGATGCAAGACTACTTATCCTAGATGACTATTCTATGGGACTAGATGCTGGATATAGAAGGCTTTTTATAGACTATCTTAAAGAGTATATATTTGGCACTAACAAAACAGTTTTAATAACCTCTCACACGATGAATGACCTTGAGAATCTTATAGATGATATGGCGATAGTTCAAAGCGGTGGACTTGTCCATCAAGATACGATGGCTAATTTTAACAAAGACAAATCAAGTAGTTTTGAAGATAAATTTTTAGACTTTGTAGGAAAATACTAATGATAAAATCCATCATAAGAAAAGAGTATCTAAAACTAAAATTTTACCTTTTTATTTTACTTCTTTTGTGTCTTGGTGCTATAGCTCACTTTTGGTATAACCTAGATTTTGCATTTTCTACCATTGAGCCAGAGTCCATGATGTGGTATAAGTTTGCACAACTTCAAATCAAACCCTACTATACTCTTAATTATATCTACCTAGCTTTTGCCGTAGTCATTTCATTTGGAGAGTTTTTACCTGAGAGAATCAAGTTTCGCATAAAGATAATGGCTCATATTCCACTAAGCATGAGAGATTCACTTTTTTTGCATCTGCTTATCGGTGCTAGTTTTGTAGCTCTTTTGTCACTCTTTTTGTCTTGTTCTATTGCTCTAATACTAAGCTCATACTATCCTAGTGATATTGTCTTAATTGGCTTTAAAGACACACTAGCCTACTCTTTTGCAGCTATAGTTCTTTATATAGTTCTAAGTTCAGTTATATTGGAAAAAAACATGAAAGTACTTCTCTTTAAAGTTCTTATCATGCTCTTTTTCGTAGTTTTATTTGTAAAGACAAGATACTTCGTGCAAGACTCTTTATGGTTGGCTTTTTTGTTTGTTACACCATTTGTGGCACTTGATAGTTTTTATAGTATCAAAGAGCAAAGACTCAATTCAACTCTATATAAAATCTCTTTAGTTGTAGTTGCTTTTAGTTTTATATATCTATCTTATACAAGTTATAAATCAAACTATGAAAAGACATTTAATCATTTTTATGTCTTTTACTCAAATGTGATCAACGACTTCGTATACCAAAAAAACTTTGCAGGTCATAATTTTGAATATGGCATCAAAAACAAAGAAAAGTTTGATAGAGCTACTTATGAGTCATATCTTCCTTTTGTTTACTATAAAAACTTAGAGATTCAAAACAAGCTCCCAGTAAAAGTTGGGGAAAAAATATTTTATAAAGAAGAGATAAAGTTTTCAAGACTAGGATTTAATTACCACCCTACTCTACTTGAAGCTCAAGAAGTAAATCTATATCCACTTCTAAACCCTCACAAAGACAAAGGAGTTATAAAGTTTAGTGAAGAAGCTTTTAGCATCAAAACTAACTCCGCTGTAGTTTATGACTTTGACCATATGAAAAATAGCACTCTTTCAAATGAGTTGACAGATAAGCTTAATAAAAATAACTTCAAGTACCCAGCTCTTTATGTTTGGGGAAAAAGTACAAATATGAAACCCTTTGATAAAGGTTACTTAATTCTTGATAGCCAAAAAAGGCTTTTTAATATCTCAAGAGCAGATGATATTATAAATGTAGAAGAAATCTCTTATCCAAAAGATATAGACATAGCCTACATAAATATCTCAGAAAACAAACAAAAAAAATTAAGCGGTTATGCTATAGATGCAAAGAGTAGATTTTATTTACTTAGCTGGGATTTTGATTTTATACCCGTAGTTTTAAAGAATTTTGATTATAAAACTATGAGGTTAAAACTCATCTCAAACCCTCTTAACTATCTTATCAGATACGATAACCAAATAAGCTATTACGCTCTAGCTCTTGATAAAAAATACAAGAGCATAAAAAGCACAAAGCTAGAGAGATAAGAGGATGGCGTATTATCTATCTAAGAAAAACAAAAGAAGGATATCTATAGCTTATATAGTTATTTTTGGACTCTTTGCACTCTACACTTATAACAGATATATAGACTTGCAAAAAAGTCTAGTTCAAAGTCAGATACAACACATCATAAGTGACTATAAGTTTTACTCTAAAGTACATGTTTCAAAGAGTCAGAAAGATATTCTCATAGACAATCCAGAATATATAAACAATGATGAACTAGTAGATGAGCATGCAAAGAGTACACCTCTGTTTATAGATAAAAAAGACAAACAAGAACCCAGATATAACCTAACTATAAAGTTTTTTAAAAAATATGAAAGACATAATATTGACATAGAAAATAAGATAGCAAAACTAGCAAGTAAAGAGTATGAATATTCATTTAAAGATGATTATATAGAACTTTTTGGGGTGGTATATGACGAGGGTTATGTAAACATCGTAAAGCAGTTTAAAAATCTTTCTTTTATAAAAGAAACTCTTAGTAATACTATAAGTATTATCGGAATAACAGCACTTTTAAATATTTTGATATTTTTTTATCTACTCACTCTTTTTGATGAACATGAAGAAAACAAAAAAGAGATGCTTAGTGAGTATGAACAACTCTCTATAGATGCACAAGCCATAGCAATGACAGACTCACTTACAGGTGCATCCACTCGCATAAAATTCAATCAAGATTTAGTGGTTTTACTAGAGTTAGCGTCTAGGTTTAAAGAGCAGACTTTTTCATTTATGATTTTAGATATTGATAACTTTAAGAGAGTTAACGACACTCATGGACATGACTATGGTGATGAAGTTTTAAAAAGAGTAGCTCAATGTGTGCAGCACAATATAAGAAAAACTGACTACTTTTATCGATGGGGAGGAGAAGAATTTGTGTTACTGATGCCTATGAGTAATTTACAGAAATCTCTCGTTTATGCTCAAAAATTAAGAGAAAAGATAAGCTCTTTAAAGTTTGAAAAGATAGAGCAAATCACTTGCTCTTTTGGGCTAGTTGAGTATAAGGCAGAAGATAATGAAATGAGCATAACAAAAAGAGCAGATGAGCTTTTATACCTTGCAAAAAACAATGGAAAAAATAGAGTTGAACATGAATAATATATATATAAAAAGTGCAACACCAAACAGAGTTAGACTAAAGTCAGATATTTTCTCTCTTAAGTCAAACTTAAATGTTATACAAGAGATGCTTGGTTTTTATGAAGTTAGAGCAAATATAAAGTGTAATTCTATAGTTGTAGTTTATGATAAAAACACAACAATAGATGAAATTATAAGTAAAATTTCAAAAAAATTTCAAAAAAAAATCGAACAATCCTTAGCTGCATCTCATGCAGTTTGTGGAAGTGATGGAGCTTGTATTAGTTGTGATAAAAAACTAAACTCTTCTCCTGCCACATTTAAAAGAAAACTTGTAGAATTTGGACTTTTGAGTGCTTACTCTGTCTATATCTTTGTAGCCAAAAATGTCTTTGGTGTAGTCATTGCATCTACTCCATTTTCTCTTATAGCCTTAGTCTCAGTAGTAGCTGCTATTCCTCTTCTAAGAGAGTCTTTAGATGATATAAAAAACAAAAAGTTTACACTTCAAACTTTTATGAGTTCAACACTCATTCTAGCCATTTTTATAGGCGAGGCTACTGCTGCTTTTGAAATTATCTACATACTTAGAGGTGGAATGTTACTCGAAGAGTACATAGCAACAAGATCAAAAAATGAGATAAAAAACCTCATAGAACTTGATATAAAAAAAGTTTATGTCTTAGTTGATGGGGTTGAACTTGAGACTGATATCGATGAGATATCTTTGGGTGATGTCATAGTTAGTAGAAGTGGAGAGAAGATTCCAGTTGATGGCATCATCGTAGATGGAGAAGCTGAGATAGATGAGTCACTTATAAACGGAAGAAGTGAGAGTGCTAATAAAAAAAATGATGATGAAGTCTTTGCAGGAACTCTTTGTGAGGCTGGGAGAATCTACATAAGAGTAGATGCTATAGGTGAAGAGACTTATATAGCAAGAGTTATGAGGGATGTGGAAAAATCACTAAAACTAAAATCTCCCTCAGAAGTTCAAGCAGACATACTAGCTCAAAAACTCCTAAAACTAGGTTCAGTTATGACTCTAGGAACTTTAGTTTTAAGTGGTTCTTTTATAAATGCTTTTTCAGTGATGATAATCATGTCGTGTCCATGTTCTACCATTTTAGCAGCAAGTACAGCTATAAGTGCAGGAATAGCCAATGGAGCAAAACAAGGTATCCTCATAAAAGGTGGTGAGTCTTTAGAAAAAGTCTCACAAAGTGAAGTTTTTTGTTTTGACAAAACTGGAACTTTAACAACTGGTAAACCACTTGTAAAAGAGGTTATTACTTCTAAAAAAATAACCGCTAAAGAGCTTATGGAGTATCTAGCCATTGCAGAATATAGAAACACTCACCCTATCGCATCTGCTATCGTAAAACATGCTAAGAGCATGGATATTTATATTGAGCAAAATGCAGATACTTTAGTTTTATCTGGACTTGGAGTAAAGTGCAAATATGGAAAAAAAACTATCCTTGCAGGAAACAAAAAACTGTTTTTAGAGCAAGATATCTCACTTGGAAGTTTTGATAAAAAAGCAAATGAATTTTTAGAAGATGGAAAAACAGTTGTCTTTGTAGCAGTAGATGCAAAAGTTTTTGGTTTTGTAACACTGGAACATGAGGTTCGTGCTGGCACACAAAAAATGATAGAAGACTTAAGAAAAAAAGGAGTTAAACACATAGCTCTAATAACTGGAGATGATGAAAGAGTTGCAGCTTCTTTTTCTAAAGAGTTTGACTTTGATAGAGTCTATGCAAACCAATCGCCACATGACAAAGCCGAAGCAATAGTGAACTTAAAAAAGGAGTACAAAAATGTTGTAATGGTTGGAGATGGGGTAAATGACACACTTGCAATGAGTAAAGCTGATGTAGCTATCTCCTTTGCAGCTGGAGGAAGTGAAGCGGCCATTGCTATCTCAAATATCGCCATCACTCACTCGCATCCAGAGGATGTAGTAAATCTTTATGATTTGAGTAAAAAAACTTTAAAAGTAGTAAATCAAAACTACTGGATGGGAACAAGTACAAACATAATTGGAGCACTCTTTGGAGCAGTTGGACTACTTAGTCCTGCTGCAGCTGGAGCGATTCACATAGGTCACACAACAAGCATCATGGCAAACTCATCGAAGCTTGCTATTTATAAAAATTCTTAAAATAACAGGAGGTAAGGTATTGGAAATTACACCACAAAAGTTAGTTGAAATAGCATCGTATTTCAGCGTTATATCACATGTAAAAGGAAGACTTAGAGTTCGAGTTAACCCTAAGATAAAGGATGAAGTAAGTGATGTAAGTCTAGAAGACATACAAAATCTCTCTAAAAAAATAGATGGTATAAAAAATATAAAAGTGAACAAAATCGTAGCATCTGTAACCATCGAATATGATAATTCCATTTTTGCTAAAGAGCAATGGGATAACCTCATAAATGGCGAGAATTTAGACGAAGTTATAGAGATAATAACAAATTTACAAAAGGAGATAATATAAATGAATGAAGAAAACTTTGATGAAGCTCTGCTTATAAAGCAAAGAGTAGATCCATCATACGATGAACCCATTTTACATCAAGTTCTTCGTATAGCTGTATATGATGAATTTCACGCTTATGAGACATATAGAAAAATCATAGATACCTTTGGTAGTGTTGCACCATTTTCCAACATAATACAAGCAGAGATAAGACACTACCAAGCTCTAACTCCTCTACTACAGAAGTATGGAGTAGCGATGCCATTTGATAACTGGTATGAAAAGATTGAAGTGCCTTCTACGATATTAGAGTGTTGTGAAGTTGGAGTTGGTGCAGAGATACAAAATATCCAAATGTATGATGATTTACTTATGTATGTAGAAGAGTATCCAGATGTACAAGATGTACTTTTTAGACTTCAAGCCGCCTCGTATAACAACCACTTAAAGGCTTTTAGAGAGTGCGTTATCTCTTATTCAAATGAAGCTAAAAGTGTTAACTCTTTTGCTGGGCAAACCAATGTTCAAGATTCTCAGATGTTAAACAAAGTAAATGATTTTAGAACACTTGCTTCAAAGTTTACAAGCGGAAATGTAAGTGAGCAAGACATAACGAAACTACTTGGTAGCGTAGATATTGCCACTATAGGCGGTGTTTTACTTGGTGGTATGGGTGCTATGCAATTAGTCAAAATGATAAACGAAGATAAAGGAGAATAAGATGATTCCATTTGTAATAGGAGCTATTGTTGGTGCAGCTGCAGTTGTAGCAGTAAACAACAATGAAAAGATAAAAAAACAAGTAACTGATGGTGCTAAGAAAATAAAAGATGCAGCTCTTGATGGTGCGTCAAAGATAAAAGAGAAAATCGACTCTAAGAAGCCTGATGAAGAGACTTTAGAGGTGAAAAAAGATGACTAGAGTTGCGATAAACACTGGAGCTGAGAGAAGTATAGTAGGTCACTTTGTGAGTGGTGGAGTATTTTCAGCAGTTTTTGCACTAAGTACAAACTATACAAAATACAAAAAAAATGAGATAAACAAACAAGAGTTTTTAAATAAGACACTAAAAACTACAGTTCAGGGTGGCATCGCAACTGCAAGTGCTATTGCAACTGCAAACTACATAGGAAAAGCTAACTACTTAGGAGCTTTAAGTGCTGCTAGTATTGGTGTTATGGGCGTATACGCAACAGATAAGGTTTACGATAGATTAGAGATTCAAGCAAACAAAATTAAGGAGATAGAAAATGCAAACTAAAAACATAAAAAACCAAGGACTACGCAATAATCCTTACATAAATGACAATTCTCAAGGGTTAAATAACTCAACATCACAGACAAAACAAAATCCATACTACAACCTAGATGCAAATCAAAATCTAAACCAAACAGCTAAACAATTAGCTAACTTTGACACAGCAAACTTTTTAAAAGGCGCTCTTATCGGTGCGATCGGTGCTTACCTTTTAACAAATGAAAATGCTCAAAAAACTATCTTTAAAACCTTTGCAAAAGGTAGCGATATGTTAGGTGCTGGCATAGAAGAGTTAAAAGAGAGAATGGAAGATGCAAAGGCTGAGCTTCAAGCAGAACAAGAAGCAAAAGCATAGTAGAGTCTGATGAATAATCATACTAAACTACTTCACGCTACATCTACTAGAGCTAGGTTTTTTTGTGATATTTTAGAGCAAGATATAAACCTTACAAACCTAAAGAATGAACTCCTTTGCATCTTAGGAGTTTTTGAAGTAAGGATAAACAAAAAGGCTAAATCTATAATCTTTGAGTTTGAAAAAACCAAACTAGAGACAATGGAGCAAAAACTTCAAAGCCTAGATGCAGATAAATTTAGAGTTTGTGATACATTTTTAAGCGATAACGCTTCGTGCATTAGCATCACTAAACCATCAAAAGCTGGTGTTATAAAAGCAACGACTACACTTTTTGCAGAGAGATTTATCAAAAATAACACTGCTAAATTAGCTCTTACTTCTTATGCCTCTTTCCCACTGTTAATAGAGGGAACTAAAGAACTATTTAATGAGGGTTTAACTTCAAGAGTCTTAGAAGCTACGGCAGTTGGAGTTAGTTTAGCAAGAGGCGATTACTTAACAGCAAATGGTACAAATGCAATGCTTGAACTTGGAGAGTACATAGAAGAGACTACAGTTCATAAAAGCGATGATCTCATAAAAGAGTTAGCAAAGCCAAATGTAGCCGAAGCGTGGCTAGAAGTTGACAAATATGGCAAAAAAGAGCTAAAACTTGTAGAGACAAATAGTCTTAGAATTGGCGATATTGTAGTTGTTGGCGCTGGAGACACTATAGCTATAGATGGGCATATTATAAGTGGAAGTGCATCTGTAAATCAAGTCTCAATGACAGGTGAGTCAGAGCCAACTAAAAAAAGCAGAGGCGATAGAGTGATTTCTGGAACTGTAGTTGAAGAAGGTCGCATCAAAATTTGGGCTGAGAGAGTCGGAGAAGAAACTGCAACTGCAAGAGTAAAAAACTATATAAGTAGTTCTTTAAGTGAAAAGTCTTCCATAGGTTTAAAAGCTACAAAACTAGCAGATAAACTTGTTCCAATTACACTTAGTTTAGCTGGCATCTCTTACCTACTTAGTCGTGACTTTGAGAGGATAGCTTCAGTTTTACAAGCTGACTACTCATGTGCCTTAAAACTAGCTACTCCTGTTGCTTTTAAGACAAGCATATCTCAAGCTGGAAAAAATGGAATCTTGATAAAAGGTGCAAAATCCATAGAAGCTCTAAGTGAAGCAGATACCTTTGTTTTTGACAAAACAGGAACACTCACTTACGGCACGCTTGAAGTTGAGAGCATAAATTCTTTTGATGATGAGTGGAGTGAAGATGAACTTTTAAATCTAACAGCTAGTGCAGAGGAACATTACTTTCATCCAGTAGCAGAAGCGATAGTAAAAGCTGCTAAAACTAAAGGTTTTGTTCATATGCATCATGAAGAAGTTGAGTTTATAGTGGCTCATGGTGTAAAAACTATAGTCAACGAAAAAGAGGTTGTTATAGGAAGTAGACACTTTTTAGAGGATGATGAAAAAATCGACTTTAAAAATCATAAAGACAAAATACAGAAGTGTTTGCTAGATGGCAAGACTATTCTTTATATTGGTTATGACGGCAAACTTCTAGGAACAATTGGGATGAGAGATAAACTCAGAGAAAACACAAAAGCTACACTTCAAAGGCTTAAAGAGTTAGGAGTAAAAAGAACCATCATGCTAACTGGCGACATAGAATCAAAAGCAAAAACTCTAGCAAAAGAGATTGGCATCGATGAAGTATATGCAAATATGAAACCAACTGACAAGGCTGCTATTATAAAAGAGCTTCAAGATAGTGGTGCAAAAGTAGCATTTGTGGGCGATGGCATAAACGATGCACCAGCTCTTATAAGTGCAAATGTTGGTATTAGTATGAGTAGAGGTGCTGACATAGCAAAAGCAACAGCCGATGTTAGCCTTTTAAAAGATGATATTTCGAGCATAGCAGAACTAAGAGAGTTATCTCAAAAGACTATAAAGCTCATAAACACAAACTTCAATGCAACAGTGGGTATAAACTCTATCATACTTTTAGGTGCAACACTAGGAGTCTTCAAACCACTTACAACAGCTATCTTACACAACAGCACAACCATAGGGCTTCTTGCAAACTCTATAAAAGGTGTAAAAGTAGATTAAGGTCATACTTTTACTTGCTTACCCTTTCTCATAAGAGTTGAGCAAGTAAAATATATTGTCTTTTAAAGTTTACATGAATATATCAGTCCACCAAACTTTTAACTAAAATTTGGAGACAAGAGTTTTACAATACAAAAATAATGCAAAGAGATACAATTCATGAATAAAATAGATGTAGTTAATTTTAAAGAGTTGGCTAAAGTATCAAAAAAAATATCTAACCCATTTTCCAGAGAAACTTTTATATCTATAGTTAAAGAAGAGTTTGGAGAAGGATTTACTATTTTTTATGATATGGGAAATGGAATTGCACTTTTTGTAAGGAAGATTACACCTAAAAAAGATTTGTTATTAGTTGAGGAGTCTGAAATTTCAGGAGCCAGTTTAATATATAACTTAGCTTCAAATATCAATTTTGTATTTAAAGATAAACAAAAATATTTGCTAAAAAAAGATAACTTTCTTATAGGACTATCTTCTAATAAGTTTTATGTTGAAACACTATTGCAAAAAGACAATCCTTTAATAACAATTACAATAGGATTGAAAAAAGAACTTTTTTTAGAAATGGCGAATTCTATAAAGAATATTAAAGAGTTTATGGATGAAGCTATAGATAAGAGTTATTATATTCTTCAAAGAAAAAATATAGATTCCCAACAGTTTGAATTGCTTGATTTTTTTAAAGAATTAAACTTATATGAAGATGTATTAAACAGTATTTATTTAGAATCAAAAACTACTGATTTATTACACTACACTATCAATAAGCTATCTAAAATTTTAAACAACCAAACCAAAAGTATACTAGACAAAAGAAGAATATCTAGCTTAGAAAGGGCTAAAGAAATTATTCAAAAAGAGTACAACACCAATCTTTCAATAAAAAAAATTGCAAATAAGTCAGCTACTAATGAATGCTACTTAAAAAAAGATTTTAAAGATTATTATGGAATGACCATTTTAGAAATGCTACAAAAAAGGAGACTAGAAGTAGCGAAGCAACTACTCCAAAAAGACCTTAGCGTTAAAGAGGTTGCACTAAAAGTAGGATACAAGCATACTGGCAATTTTAGTAAATTATTTTTGAACAACTTTAATATAAGTCCCTATCAATACAAAAAAAATTCTACTTAAGTTAACTTTTCCCTTTTGTATCCTTTTTTTTCCTCTTTATGCTTGGTGCAATATTGATAATTATAATCATAAATGATAAGATGCCAAAAAATTTGGAGTCATCATGAAAGAAAAAAATATTATCAATAAGTTATCAATTGGGCTTTGTGCTTTATTATTATCCAATTCTGTCTCTTCGGCTAAAGAAACAAAGGAAATAATTAATTTACAAGAACTTAGTGTCTTATCTGAAAAACAATCAGATTATAAAACACAAAATACTCCATCATTGCTGAGAAATAATCTAAAGTTAAAAGACAGTGCTAAATCTATACAGATTTTTAATGAAAATCTTATAGATGAAGCTAAACTTCAAAATATAGAAGACATTATTAAAATGTCATCCAACACAATCTATATGGGGGATAATCATGGACGAAGTACTGAGGTATCTATGAGGGGATTTTCAGGAGTCCCTATTCTCTTTGATAACCTAAGGATTACTAATAAGCTTGCTCATCCTGAAGTTTATAATCTCTCATCAGTTGAAGTAATAAAAGGTCCAGATTCATTAGAATATGGACAATCAAGCCCGGGAGGATTAGTAAACTTAGTGACTAAAAAGCCTACAAAAGAGTCTATTGCTAAAATAGATTTTGATGTAACAGATAATCCATCATACAGCCCAAAACTTGATATAGGTGGTAGTTTAAATGAAGATAAATCACTTTATTTTAGACTAGTTTCTCTCTTAAAGTATGATGAGGGATGGACCAATAGTAATACAAATATAAATAAAATATTTATTGCCCCTTCTATTTCATATGACTTTAATGATAATCATACATTAACCATTATGGCTGAATATACCGATGAGACTACGCCTTCAAGCTTCGGAACATATGTAAATAACAATGGAAAACTTGTAACAGATATTTCATATGTTTTATCTAATCCTGATGAAAAGTTTAAAAAGACACAAAAGATTGCAGGTTTTGATTTTGATAGCGTTTTTAATACTTGGGACTCTAACTTTAAATATAGATATATTGATTATGTGGGAGATAATGGAGATGTTCATATCTCATCACTTGGATATAACAAAGCCACAGATACTGTAAGTAGATTTTATGCAAAACAAAAACAAGAGTTTCAAGAACATGCACTACAATATACTCTAAACAAAGAAGTTGATATTTTTAGTTTGAAAAATAGATTTACTGTAGGAGCTGACTACAACAAAGCTTATTCTAAATTAGATTTTTTTACCCAAAGACCACCTTTTTACCCTTTAAATGTATCAAATCCTCATTACGAAAATCTTACAAGTTTAAAAGATCACCCTGGTGCAATGGATATGTCATCTCCTAAAACAAATATAGAGTCTTACGGGATATTTATACAAGACAACATAAATTTAACAGATGATCTAATCTTTAGTGCAGGAGTGAGATATAGTTCGTCAAAACCTAAAGATAGCCAAAAAAGTAATGCAACTACTCCTTCATTTGGTTTAGTTTATCATCTAACACCTCAAACTACATTTTTTACAAACTATTCTGAATCTTTTACTCCTGCTACTAACCAAGATAAAGATGGGAATATTTTAGACCCAGAAAAGGGAAAAGGTGCGGAACTTGGTATTAAACAAGAGTTATTTGACAATCAACTTAATTTAACAGCATCAATATTTAAAATAGAAAAAGAGAATGTTGCTATACTTGACTTGGCTAATTCTGGGGCTACTTATGTATATAAACAAAGTGGTGTGCAAGAGAGTCAAGGATTTGAAATAGACTTAAATGGAGACATAACATCAAACTGGTCTATCGTTGCTTCTTATGGATATACTCAAACAAAAGACAAAGATAGTAATGACAATGATTTAAAAAACATTCCAAATCACACAGCAAATATTTTCACTAAATATTACTTTTCAGTATTTAATCTACATAACATCTATATTGGAGGAGGTGCGAGATATGTAGGAAGTAGATATGCTAATGACACAAATACAATAAAGCTTGATTCTGAACTTATTTATAATGCAACTCTTGGATATAAAAAAGGAAACTGGAAAGCAAATTTAAGTGTTCAGAATTTAACTGATGAAAAATATGTTGAAGGTGCAATTGCTAATGGCACAGCAGGTGGATATGAATGGGCAAGAGTTTATACAGGAACACCAAGAACTTTTTTAGCGTCTGTTGGTTATGAATTTTAAGAGTGAAAAATGATAAGTAACTTTTATAATTATTTAATTCTTCCCGAAGAAAAAGGGAAGAAGATTGGATTGTTTAGAACTTTAAGTGCCATATTTGGTGGCTTAGCTGTAGCTTATTTGGGTATGACTCTACTTGCTTTTACTCTTCCTATGGAAGTAAAACAATCAGCAATAATCTCCATTATGCTAAACACCTTTGTATGGGCAGGTATGGCTACATGGATAGCCTTATCATATACTAGACTAAGTGCTTTGTTAAAGTTTTTGATACCTACTATTGTTTTTTCAATAACACTTTACATTTTATATTAAGGATTTTTTTTGAAAGAACCAAAATCAAAGTTATTTTCACAAAGACTCTTTAGACTTCATGTTGCTGCAGGTATTACTTTTTCAATTATTATGTATATCACCATATTTTTTGGTGTTTTTGCCATATTTTTACCTCAAATTCAAGCATGGGAAAAACCATCAAGATATATAGAAAAAGTTGATATTAAAGACATTGATTATAACGATATTATCAATAGTGTTTTAAAAAATCCCGATTTTCCAAAAGATAATATTTTAGTAAATCTTCCTGGTCGTATGGGAGATCCAGCTGTAAGTATTGGTAATCGATTTGTTAAACCTGTAGTTTTTAATCCAGCAACGCAAAAAGAGATTAAAGATGAAGACAAAAGTATTACTAATTTGGCTGCTTTTTTAAATGAACTACATTATGGACAACCATTAAAACTCATTGGTAGGCTCTCTTTTGGATTTGTTGCAGTAGGGACAATGCTTTTAATTATAACAGGGTTAATACTTATTTATCTCTTTAAATTTAAATATAAAGCAACAAATCAACAAGCAACATTCTCTACTGTTCATGTTAAAGTTTTTACATGGACTTTTATTCCATTTTTACTTATTACCTTAAGTGGTGCAGTTATGAATGTTGGTCTTGTTAGTGCAGGTCCTATGTCAAAGATATTGACAAAAGGTGAAGCAAGTTCTATAGATGGTGTTGTAGGAACTGTACTCTTCCCTCAAAACAGACCCGTAAAAAAAGAAAATATTGAAGCTAAAATGCTACCACTATCAGAACTTCTAAAAAAAGCTCACGAAGCTAACCCGCAATTAACATTTAAACAAATCAAACTATTGAACTGGAATGACACCACTGCTCGTGCGGACTTTATTGGATATAACCCTTATAAACCTTTTTTAAATGGTGGTATATTCAACATACCTTATGTCTCATTTAATATACATACAGGAAAATTAATTGAAAACAAAAAAGTACTAGATAGTGTTGTCCCTGTATTTATTGCCGAAGGTATATTCTTCCTACATTTTTTATTTGGTATTGATATTTTTTCAAGAACATTAATAGCACTCATGATGGCAATGTGTGGAATTGGAATTGGATTTGGGGTGATGCTATGGCTTGAAAAAAAGGCAAAAAAATTTGAAGGCAAAATCACCTTTTATCATTGGATGGGAAAAATCTCATTGGCAACAATGATTGGCGTTATTCCAGCAACAGCAATACTTTTTTTACTGCAATGGGTATTGCCTTTCGAATTAGAAGACAGAGTGTTATGGCAACAAGGGATGTTTTATAATGCGTGGCTAGCCACACTTTTTTGGTCATTTTACAGAATAAATTCATATCAAGCATCTAAGGAGTTTTTTATCTCAGGAGGGATTTTATTTATACTCTCAGTACTATTACATTGGATTTACTACAATCCTACACTATTACCTTCAACTATCTTAAGTGTTGATATTGTTCTTCTTTTCTTAGGAGTATTATGTATGTTTATAGCAAAAAAATTACCAAAAAATAGAACAGATGCCAAAATATTTTGGTCATCTAAAAAAAGGAGAAACTAACTATGAGAAATAGTATTAAAATTATTTTACTTATTTTATTACAAATAGAGTTATATTCACATACTTTAGTAATGGATATGATGGATAATGGTGATAATACAATCACAGTTGTCGGTATGTTTAATACAGGTGAAAGTGCAGCAGGTGCGATGATAATAGTTGAGGCTTTAGATTCTGGTGAAATATTATTTCAGCAAAGATTATCAAATGATAATGAAATTATCATTCAGATTCCTACACTACCTTATAAAGTAATCCTAGATGGAGGACCTGGTCATACGGTTGAAAAAGCAGGAATAGCACCAAATAATGGATTTAAAGAAGTTGAAAAAATAGTACATACAAAAACAGAGACTAAAAAACAACAAAGTCCCAGTAGAAGCTTAATGCAAATTTCTTCTAGTGTAGCTGTTACAGTCAGTATTATATTGGCATTTATTTTACTTTTTGCAACTGTTGTCATAAGTATTATAAACACAAACAAACTAATGAGCAATTTAAACAATTAATTGAGTTTTTATTTAAATATAAAAGTATAGACTCATCTCTTAAAATGAGTCTATATGAAAATTAAAACAGGGGATTTTATATATCAGCACAAATTAGGAGGCTTATGCTCTTCATAAGATATATAAAAGAAGGCGTAAATGCAACACTGTCTCAAATGTCATCATATACATTTACTATTTTTTTTGCAAAATTATTATTTTTCTATATCATGTAACTCCTTATAAAATTTATTTAAACTCTACTTTAAGCTTTCTAACAAGGCTTACCACTAAGTTCTTTTATGGATTTTTTGTTGTTTAACTCAAACATTTTTTTCCTCTAAAAATTTACTAAATTCTATCTCCACACTGCTAGTTCCTCTTCTTGTACATATCAAAGGAATACTTTGCTTTTTAGCAGATTTTTTAAAATAGCTCATGGTATTATGTTTTAAAAAATCTGTTAACATTATTACCGCATCCGTATTCGCGGGAATTTTTTTGTGTGAAGTAGAATTTTTCCTTGAATCCCAGTGTGTTGTTTGTGTTACACCAAGAGACTTCAATAACTCAGTTATAGCATTAACTTTGTCACCACCGATAAGTAAAACTGACATCTAAACTCCTTTTTGATAATTGTTATTAAAATAATACATGAAGGAAGCTTAAAGAATTATTATATTGATAACTAATATCATAATACTATTTGTACGATTTATATTTATAAATAGCGGCTTTACTTGCATTTTATATCTATATAGTGTATATAGTAGGTTTTTATATGATTATCTGCATATATCATTATAATGTAAGCTTTGAACTTTAGATGGCTTCAAGATGCAATGTTTTTAAGGATGCTAGCATATTGCATACTCCACTATGAACTTCGTCTTTGTAGCTTGCTAGTTTATAACATTATAGAAATTTCAAAAATTAGTTGATAATGATTACTAATTTAAATAAAATATAAGTTTTTCTTCCTATAATTATGATATTGACTTTCAAAACTAACTTTAAGAGGAAATTAGAAAATATGAACAAACTTATAAAGCTTAGCTTAATAACCACTATAGCACTAAGTACAGTTGC
>Ga0172382_10006086_pt1 | contig 17691 bp, 22 predicted proteins | sample Leawel138RmetaG_FD_122245 | JGI IMG/M metagenome (GOLD analysis project Ga0172382, IMG submission 122245) | Leachate microbial communities from a municipal landfill in Southern Ontario, Canada - Leachate well 138R metaG | ecosystem: Engineered > Solid waste > Landfill > Unclassified | place...
ATAGTGATATTGCAAGGCGGTTTTCACCGTTCCGATATTTTAACAGCAACTATATTATGGAAAATACACAATACGAAAGCAGTTACTTGATATTATATATCGTATTGCTTGTAATTTCCATAGTAGCAAGCTATATGATTTACATGAAAAAAGATATAAAGATGGTACTTTAGAAAGGGGGTACAGATATGAAAGCAATTGTTTTCAGAGAGTTAAAGGCAAACCGAAAAGGCCTTTTTATGTGGATGTTTGGAATGCTGTTCATGGTGGCGATTGGAGCCGCAGAATACGGAACCGTTGTAGAAAATGCGGTGTCTATTATGCCGATGATGGACGCGCTGCCTCGCATTGTAAAAGTAATATTCGGCATGGATATTCTGCCCATAGATACACCCCTCGGTTACTATGTTTGTATGTACTTATGGTATAGCATGGTGGCTTTTGCTCATGCGATAGTGTTGGGGGCAACCATTATAGCAAAAGAAGAAAGGGACAGGACCGCGGAATTTATATATACAATGCCGTATTCGCGCAAAACCATTATCAGTGGAAAAATCATCGCAGCCGCAATTAATGTTCTATGTATGACAATTTTTACATTTTTGTGTATTATCCTTACATTGGTCTCTCAAATGAACGGCGAGAGTATCATGCCCGAAATTTTGACGACTATGATTGGTATGTTTTTTGCACAAATGTTATGCCTTGCTCTTGGATTGTTTTTTTCGTCTCTGTTCAATTATCACCGCACAGCAATGTCAATGGCGATTTCATTCTTTGCGTTGTCGTTTGTTTTAGCAACAGTTATTGAATTTGTAGGAAATATGGAGTTTTTGAATTTTCTGACCCCATTCCGATATTTCTTTGCTCCATATGTTGTGACAAATGGGATCAGTTCAGTATATCTACTACTAAGCCTATTCTTCGCTGCAGTTTTCGTTTTCCTCACCTATAAGCTATACAAAAAAAGAGATATACATTGCTAAATGAAATGGCTTTGACAAAAAAAGCTGAATGGATACTTTGTCCTGCTTGCCAAAACAAGACTCGGATTAAAGTTCACGAGGACACAGTATTGTTAAATTTCCCATTATTTTGCCCGAAATGCAAACATGAAACTTTAATTAATGTACAACAAATGAATATGTCAGTTATCAAAGAGCCAGACGCAAAGACGCAGAGCCGATAGTATGCAAGGTTAGAATTGCAGTTATCGGTTCTTTTTTGGCTCTACAATATAGCACCTAAACACAAAACCGTTGCCATACAACGATATTGCGTTTTGAGATGTTGCAGCGGTTTGAAACACTACATTTCGACTGCTGTTTTCCCTTTTTTAAAAATTGGTTTTCGGGGGGTCTATTAAATTTACCCTTTTTTAGGACACGGCGGTATCGAAGGAGGTATTGCCGTGTATATTTTTACTTACTATAGGGCATACAAATTCTATCCATTAAAAAAAGGCTATATCCCCCAACGAGATATTATTGCCATCTATATGAACACATACATCATTCAATAAACATAAACAGTTCCACTAATGCTCGACTGCATTTTCAGTCGGGCATTTTTGCGTTTGTTTTTAATTGTTTTCAAAAACTTTCTCAAAAGTTTGGCAGTTTTTCATTTCTCACCGTAATAGTGGTGAAAGGGGAAAAAGGAAGTCACCGCCCGAAAGGGGGTGAGAATGTGAAACCTAATAACCATGAGCAAGACAAGCAACACGCCTTTGATAGCTTTTGTAAAAAAGTATTGAAGCATGAAGCAAGGGATTATTACGATGAATTGAAGCGGCAACGTAGTCGAGAAACAACTTTTTCAGATTTGTCTACAAAGGAATTGGAACAGCTTTATACAGTGGATAAATACCTTGTTACTGAGCAGATTTTTAATGTTCTAGGGCTTGATATCATTGTTACAGATGATGCTATCATCGAGGCACTACAAAGTTTATCGGAGCATAAAAGAGATATTATCCTGCTTTCCTATTTTCTTGAATTGTCTGACCGAGAAATTGGGGACAAGCTAAATATGCTACGTTCTACTGTTCAGTATCAAAGGACACGAACCTTGCAACAGCTAAAAACCTTTATGGGAGGAGATATCTATGGGCAACAAGACAAGAAGTAATCATCTGCTTTCCTACCCTCTTATCGTATTGGCTGCAAGTGGTGATGTGGATGCTATCAATGCCGTTCTGAAACATTATGAAGGGTACATAGCTGCATTGTCCACGAGGCAGCTTTACGATAAAAGTGGTAATCAGCATTTGTGCGTAGATGAAGCATTACGACGCAGATTAGAAACTAAGCTAATTACCAAAATCTTGACTTTTAACGTAGCTTGACATAGGAAATATGCTCCCCTTTCCCTATTTTCTATTAACAGTTTTGTTATTAGACAAATGTTCCTTGACAAAGAAAGCAGGTCAGATAACGGCTTTGCAGTATAGGTTAAAACGGATACATTCCATTTATATCGAGCCAAGTGATTGATACGCCATGACTTCTATTTAGGGTGAGCGAACAATATCAGATCGCAATGCAAATATAGCAGTTTGTAGGCGATGACATATAAATGGGACAATGATACTCCCCTATAGCCACAGTCCGAGCGTTAAAAGCGTCGCAGGCAATGGGTAGGGTTTCGGCAGACCGTCGAAAGGGTTAAATTCCCGTGGAGCTGTGCCAACAGCCGTCCGTCTTTACTAAAAATAAACGATATATTTTAAATAAAAATCTAAATTAATATAAAAATGAAATGTAGGCTAGTGGTATTTTTGCTTATGCGAGTTGTATGCGTATTAAATTATTAGCCTACTCCTAATTCTGTAAATTTAAAAGTACTGGAGATAAAAGGGGGATTTCCATGAAAGATAGATTGATTCGATATAGTATGCAAATTGCCATGTTGGGACAATTATTGTCTCTGGCTTTGATAACAGAAAAAGAATTTACACTAATCAAAAATAAGCTTATGCATGATTATGGTATTATTTCAGACCTGACATCTTAATTGACATAATTGTCATCTAGACAATAAATTATTATACTGATTCCGTAATGATGAAATCTGAAAGGAGGAGGTTATAATGCATGAAGTTGAAGTAATCAGAGCAAATAAAAAAATATCTGAACGTACAGCTGGAAAGCTAGAGGACATTTTACGTGTTGCTCCTTATGCAAGGGTTAGTACGGATTCAGAGGAACAATTAAGCAGCTATAAATCTCAGGTTATGTATTATGAGGATTTAGTAAATAGTCGTAAAGATTGGATACTTGTGGATATTTATGCTGATGAAGCTATAACCGGTACACAGGTGACAAAGCGTGAAGATTTTCAGCGAATGATTAATGATTGTATGGATGGAAAGATCGATATGGTTATTACTAAATCCATATCAAGATTTGCAAGAAATACTTTGGATACATTGAAATATGTACGTATGTTGAAAGAAAGAAATATTGCTGTATTTTTTGAAGAAGAAAACATTAATACTATGACAATGGACGGTGAATTACTGCTTGTCATATTAAGTTCTGTAGCACAGCAGGAGGTTGAGAATATTTCAGCCAATGTTAAAAAAGGCTTAAAGATGAAAATGAAGCGTGGTGAACTGGTTGGTTTTGCAAGCTGCTTGGGGTATGATTATGATATTATTGATAAGAGCATTTCTATTAATGAAGCTGAAGCAGAGATTGTGAGATATATATTTGAACGGTATACAGAAGGTGCTGGTGCTTATGTAATCGCAAAAGAGTTAACCAAGCTTGGATATAAAACCAAATATGGTAACAGTCAATGGCATGATACAGGAGTTTTAGGAATTATTAAAAATGAAAAATATAAAGGTGATGTTTTGCAAGGCAAAACTTTTACAGTTGACCCTATTTCAAAAAGAAGGCTAGATAACCATGGTGAAGAGGATCAATTCTATGTAAAGGACCATCATGAGCCTATTATCAGTGAAGAAGTATTTGATAAAGCACAGGCAATTCTAAGTAAAAGGGGTGCTAAACATCGTGGCGTTCAAAACGGAAAGCGTGAAAAATACAGCAGAAAATATGCCTTTAGTAGTATGTTAGAATGTGCCTTTTGTGGAAGTAATTTGTCTCGTAGAAACTGGCACAGTGGTACTAAAAATAAAAAAGTAATCTGGCAGTGTGTAACCGCCACAAAGAAAGGCAAAAAATATTGTCCCCTTTGCAAAGCAATCGAAGAAAAGATTATTGAAGATGCTTTTGTAGAATCATATAAATTGTTATGCTATAATAATTCTGATGTGTTAGATGAACTTCTAAAAAGAATGGAAAGTGTTTTAAGTGGCAATGATTTTCAAAAACGACTGACTAAGATTGAAAATGAAATCCAAGCCATAGAGCAGAAACGCAACAGGTTGATTGATATGCGTTTGGAAGAAATAATAGATAAAGCAACCTATGAAATGAAATATGGTGAGATAGAATCAACTTTAGAGGAACTGTCAAGTGAAAAAGAGCAGTTGGAGAAGTCGTCTAAAGAAGAAATTGACTTAGAAAAAAGAATTGAACACTTTAAAAAGGTGCTTGAGAAGAATGAAGTTTTAACAGAATTTGATCGCTGTGTATTTGAAAGTATTGTAGATAAGGTTATTGTTGGTGAGATTGATGAGGACGAAAATGCTAATCCATATAAGCTAACTTTCGTTTATAAAACTGATTATTCTAATACTGTTCAGAGTAAAATGCACAAGCAGGCTAATAGAAAAAGAACTCAAAATGATGTGAAAGATTTGTCTTCCTATTCCTCAACCGACACAGACAGTGGCAGTAGGTGCAACTTTTACAGCTCCATCAGGAGGAGGAGAAGGTTCTAAGGATTTAACCGTAGATCAGAAGGCAGGGAACCCTTTTATTGTACAGCGGGATACTGATGTTCAGACAACTGTTAGGACCTTAACCGAGAAGAGTGCAGATGCCGGTGCTAACATCTTGAGAAAAGAGGATGTTAATATCTTAACAGCTCTAATTGGGGATATCCCGGTAGGTCAGAAGGTAGATTTTGCAGGGAGTGGAACCACTGCTAACAAGATTACTTTAGATGACTTTGTTGCGGCAAGAAAGGCTTTAAATGAGAAAGACGCTCCTATTGATGGGAGGTTTTGTTTTATTGGTCCAGAGCATGAGTCTCAATTGTTTAAGATTGAGCAGTTTGTTAGCTCAGATAAGATTGGTCAGCAGAGCAAGATGCCTATTCCTAACGGGTTCATAGGTAGATTAATGGGCTTTGATGTTATTCTATTAAATCATCTTCCAAAGGTAGATAAAGCAGGTGCTATTAACGCTTCTGCTTTCAAAAATGACAGTACCCCTGTTATTTTCGGACACAAGTATTGCTATATGTATGGTAATCAGTTAATTGAGACTCTATCAAGCACTAATGACTTGTCTGCTACAGATAGATATGTTCCTTATAGAACCTTTGGTAGAGCGAAATTAGAGGATAGCTGGGTTTATCAGATTTCAGATAAGAAAACAGCAGATCCAACAGAATAAGGAGGTAGATTATGAGTGGAGTACCAACACAACCTAACTTGCCTACAGGTGTAGCGAGCTTTAATGATCAGTTGGCAGCCTTTCAGCACGGTTCTTGCTGGTTGGGAGATGGAGGTTTTGGCTCTAAGGCTGATATTACAGCCGAGGATATGGCAACACAAGCTGCGTATCGCACTTTTTTAGAGGGTGCTTTTTCTGAGATTTCCGACTTGGGCGAGAACCCGGGTAAGGAGAGTTCTACGGTGGTCAAGCTAAAAACCTCTAACTATGTGGTTGAAGGCAAGCGAACTAACACTATTGAGTTGACCTTAATCGGACTTAATCAAGAGCGTAAAGATTGGTTGGAGTCAGAGCTAAACAAAGAGATTCGAACTATTATCCTGCTCTCTGCAGACGAGGCAAGCAGTCTTGTTTTTAGTGGGATGAGATGGACTTACGAGCGTGAGTCAGAGCTTAACGGCTTATATACAGCTACTATAAGCACAGAGTATTCGGGTCCGACTAAGAAGAGATACTTTATTATTAAAGATATTCCTGTAACAGCTACTTAGAGGTTGTTATGGGAGTATGCGAACAACATGAGAATATGGCAGATGATTTGAAGTGCATTAAGAATAAGTTAGATGGTAATGGTCGTGCCGGAGTGTTGGAGCGACTGAGCCGTTTGGAGACGAAAATGAATATTATAATTTGGCTTAATGGTTTTATGGCATCGGCAATGATAGCCAGTATGTTAAGACCATTGATTGGGTAGCCCCTAAATCCCCTAAAGGGGACTTTAAGAGCTTTTACCCGAATTATCGCAAATTAACACTAATTAACACGAATTAAGAGAAGATGGAAATATAAAGAGAAAAAATATAAGAAGGAGAAAGATATGTGGAAATGGTTTTTAAAACAAGCCGTTAAGGCATTAGCTGAGCCGATTGTAGATGCTGTTATCATGGCATTAGAAGAGTTTGCAAAGCGAACAGAGAACAGTATCGATGACGCTCTGGTACAAAAGATTAAAGAGTTCAAGGAGGCCTTAATTGGTTTCATCCTTGGTCAAGCTGATAATATAGCCAAAAAAGCGTAAGCTGTAAGCGGGGGAAGTTTTCTCGGCTTCCCCTCTATCTTAGGAGTAAATATGTTAAGAAAAATAGCTGTAGAGATGCTAAAAAAACATGAGGGACTAAGGCTAAAACCATACAGATGCACTGCAGGTAAGTTAACTATTGGGTATGGTAGAAACTTAGAAGATGTTGGCATTTCTGAAAAAGAGGCACTGCAGATGTTAAAGCATGATGTTAATAGCTACAGAGAGTTATTAACGGCACGCTATCAATGGTTTGAAAGCTTATCTACTGATAGAAAAGCAGTGTGTATTAACATGGCTTTTAATCTTGGAATGAGAGGTTTTCATGGTTTTCGCCGAATGAGAAGATGTCTTAAACAGGGGGATTATCCTCAGGCTGTAATAGAGATGCTTGATAGTAAATGGGCTAAGCAGGTAGGATATAGAGCCACAGAATTAGCTCAAATAATGGAGGAAGGTAAGTTATGAAGGTATACAGTAATATAAACACATTAGTTAAGGTAAAGAGATTATTAGATGAAGTTGGTTTAAATGGGGTTCTTGATGGAGCTGCCCAGAGCGAAAAGAACCTGAATGACCTGCTTAATGAGCTTTTGACAGGTGGAAAAGCAATAGAGTTTTTACAAGTTATTACTCGAAACAATGATGTAGATTTTGGAGAGATGGAGCCGGCAGAAATAAAGGAGATAGTAACAAATTTTTTTACCGGTATCAAAGAGTACTTGCCAGAATCCCTGCAAACAAGACTTCAAAACATGGTAACAGCAAAGGGAATGTCTTCTTAGACTATGTCTATGTGCTAAAAAGATTAGGGTTGTGGGATGATGAGATTGAACTTGATGAAGCAGTATATTTGCTGTCAAAATATCAGAAAGAAAATAAGGATTAGGGTGAGATAATGGAAGTAAAGTGTATTTATAAAAATCTAACTAAAGTATTGATCATACCAGTTTTTCCCGTATTTTCGGATGCGTTCTTGTCTTCGCTTACCTATATCTTCAAGCCAAGTAATAGTTTTTCCCCATTTATTTGCAATAAGGCATGGCAGTACTATGAAAGCGATACCTAATAAGATGTTAAGCCAATCATTTAATGTCATTTTGTTCACCTCTACTAATAAAATAATGTAGGATATAGTTATGTCAAGTAATAAATTAGGATTTGAATTAGAAGTTAAGGCAAATCAGGTAATACAGGTCTTTGATTATCTGAATAAAGAGCTTAATAAGATGCGAGAATTTTTGGGTAAACCTTTCAATGTTGATGCAGATGCTTCAGCTTTAAAAGAAGAGTTGTTAGATGCAGGCGAAGCAATGGAAGGTCTATCTGACGGAGATGTAGTAGTAAGCGGTGATGCTTCTGATGCTGTAGATGCTTCGGAGGATGCCCAGAGTGCTGTTGACCAGATCCCTGATAATAAGCATGTTGATATTACAGGTGATAGTGGCAATTTGGTAGCTGATCTGGGGAGAATCGGTCTTGCTTTAAATACAGTTTCTATGGCATATAACAAGGTACAGTCTGTTTTAGGTGGATATATTACCTTCTCCCATGTACAAGAGAAGGCAGAGCTTGACTTGATAAACTCAATGAGGGTTAAAGGTACAGCTACAGAGGCTAATATTGCTTTATTGATGGAGTTAGCCGGAGAGACTCAAAACCTTACAACCGTAGGTGATGAAGCAAGTATGCAGTTGTTATCTTTAGCTACTAACATGGGTATTAGTACTGATAAGATGGAAGAGGCACTTCATGGTTCAATTGGATTAGCTACTGCTTTTGCCGCGGCAGGATTATCTCAAGAGACTGCGATGAAAGGTATAGCTCTTGCTTATGAGGGTCAGTTTACCCAGCTTTCGCGCTATATCCCAGCTCTTAGGTCTGCTAAGGATGAGACAGAGGCGATGGCAATTTTGCAGGAAACAATGTCTAATGGGTTTAAGCTTGCTAAAGCAGAGACTGAGAGTGGTGTTGGAGCGCTGACTCAATATCAGAACCTGGTTGGAGATTTACGAGAGAAAGTAGGTGATTTTATAAATCAAGCCTTAACTCCTCTAATTCAGGTACTTACTAAGGTAGTTAGTTTTTTAAATGATTATCCAGGGTTGGTTAAACTGGTAATCTCTGTAACGGGTGTATTGGCAGTAAGGATAGCCTATTTAACTATGAAGCAGGTTGCTTTAAATGCAGCTAAGGCAGTAGGTGCTGCTTTAATGGGTAACTGGGTGTCGCTTGCCGCAGCAGCAGTAGTAGGAGCAGGAATATATGCAGCTTCCTTGGTTTTTGCAGGTGATAAGCAGGTTGATTTTAATGATGCAGTTGATGAGTCTAACAGGAGCTTGGAGAGTCAAGAGGAGCGGTTTAGAAGAGTTAAGGATGAAGCTATGGCTTATGCTGCTGCTTTAGATTATGCAGAAGCTAAGGAAGCTTTGGAGGGTGTAGCAGAAGCAATAGATAAGCTGTATGCTTCTGTTGGAGCTAAGAGAGATGCAGAGGTTATATATTTTCCTAATGATGATGCAGATGAGTTTTATGCAAAACTAACTGAGTTATCAGCGCGAGAGGCTGTTTTAAAGCAGAAGATTAGAGATGCAGATGTAGAAGCTACACGAGATTATTACCAAGAGAGAGAGTGACTTGAATATGAGGCAAGCCTTTCTGGGATGGAGCTTTTTCAATATAAATTAGAGCAGTTGCAAGCAGAATATGATGCTTTAGGTGAGCTTGATGCTGAGAATGTAGAAGCTAAGTTAGAGTTAGATAAGCAGATGTTAGATTATAAGAAACAGATAGCAGAAGCTGAAAAAGGTATTTTGGCTGAGACAGAGGCCGATAAGACAGCAAAAGAGGAGGCTTCACGCCAGGCCTTGATTGATTCTTTGAATAGTAAGAAGTTGGAGCTGGTTCAGTATTATGCTAATTTGCAACAGTTATCAGCAGTAAATTATGATAAAATGAAAGAAGACTTTGATGAGTACCTTGTTTCAATGAAAGATGCTTTTGGTGAAGAAAGCCAAGAGTATCAAGCTACACGAGATGAACTGAAGCGGATTCAGAATGCTACTCACATGCGAATGATCCAGGAGAAAGGTAGCTTTGCGTCACGGATTAGTGCCTTAGATAGAGATTCAAACTTCACGCTTTTGAACCGGTATGAGAAGTTAATGGAAGATCTGAAGAGGCTCTATGATGAGGATAGTGAAGAGTATGAGAAGTATAGAAAAAAGATAAACGAGCTCTCTTCTGAAGAGGTGTTAAGTGCTTTTGATGGTAGTGATGAAGGGCTTGAAGATAAGATACAAAAGGTTAAAGATTACTTCGATATTTACCATGATATGCTTATTGCTTCAGGTAAAACAGAGGAGGAGATTGAGAGGGCTAAGCAACAAGCAATACTTACATTAAGACAACAGCAGTTATCGAGTGCGGTGGCAGTAGGTGCTAAGTTGATGAATGTTTATCAGGGGCAGTCTAAAGCTATGTTCTCCATGGGTAAGGGATTATCAATAGCACAAGCAACGATTAGCGGGTTTGAAGCAGCTGCAAGAGCCTTTAAGGATTATCCATGGCCATTAAATATAGCAGTAGCAGGTATTCAGGGAGCTTTAGTAGCTGCAGAGATTAAAAACATAAAATCAACAAAGTTTATGCCAAAGGCTGAAAGTGGTGGCTTGCTAAGAGGCAACTCTCATGCAGGTGGTGGGGTGGTTATTGAGGCTGAAGGTGGAGAGTATATCACTAAAAAGAGTCGGGTTGCTGAATTGGGTTCTGGTCTGTTTAGCTTTTTGAATAATGCTCCGCTTGAGGTGGTTAAAGGAGCTTTAGCAGGTATTCAGATGCCCACAATGAATATACCTGCTGTGCCACAGGTGGCGTATGCTAATGGAGGTCAAGTGGCAGGCAACTCAGTGTTGGGAGAGTTGATAAGCGAGGTTAAACTACTTAGGGAAGAATTTAGAGAGAAAAACATGACTGTGAATAACTATATCTCAGCTAATGATGTGATAGATAAGGCTGACAGTACCAAAATAAACGAAAAGAATGAAGATGGTGGCTTTGTGAGGTCGAGATGGTAAGCTACAGGGTAGAGTTTTTAGTTTCCGGATATGCGGGTGTCCCTGTGCTTTATAATGAAAGCAATGGACTTGTGGGTATAGCATCTTCAGCTCAAAAAACAGGGATGAATAACAACTTTGATCAAGAGCCTGATAGAGTGGAAATAGAGATTTTGCTTGATGACTGGTTAGAAGAGAATTTAGTTAATGCTCCAGCGATAAGAGAAAATATAGGTGTTTATGATGTTAAGGTTTATAGTGACGAAATCCTTGATTTTAGAGGTGTTATTGCCCTAGATAGCCTGGAGTATGAATACCCTGCTAAGGTGCTTAAAATGCGGGTTTATTCTTACCTATATTTGATGATATTAGAGAAAGATGCTACTTACTTTCCTGCCAATAGAACGCTAGATGTAATTATGAGTGGACTGAGCCAAAAAGTAAGCCAGCGGTATGACAGGACCCTTAATTTTATGGATAAAGACCTACATTATACTTTTGTACAAAAGGTTGATTACCCTCTATATGAAATAGCTTCCACTTTTGAACTTGGTTATGTCGAAAGAAGTTGTGATGTGGGTTTTGATAGCTATAGGTTACCGTTTCATGATAATGCAATAATAATCAGGTTTAGGCGAATAGATTGGGGTATTTCCCAATACCAAGGTAGGTATTTTTTGAGAATGACAAGCTTTGTGGCTGAAATATCTAACCAGGTATGTATCGATATGGATATACAGCGTAATAGCATAGGAGAATATAGTTCTCTTGCCGGAGCTAGGGCAGCTATAGAAACAACTAAAGAAGAATACCCGGAACACTATGAATCTACTGCTTGGATTGGTAGAAGAGAATATTCTTTTTTAGAAATATATGGGACCTCCTACAAGGTAAGCCCGGATAATAGAGAGATCACAATTACTGGCAAAGTATTGCCTACCTCTTTAGTTCTTAAAAAAGAGGATAGAACATATCTTAATGCTCTTAAGTGCTTCTTGGTGATACATAATTTAACTATAGTTAAGCGGGCATCAGATGGGTATTTGCGGATAGTTCGAAACAACTGGAGTGGTGTGGATCATGGAGACCTAAGCCAGAGCGTGGTTAGCTGTAAGGCAATAAGAAACTTTAAACAGATAATGCCTGACTACAAGGCTTTAGATAGTCTTTATAACTCGGCAGATGTGCTGAAAAGACTTTTAACAGAGTACTATACATCTATCGCTAATAACTCATTGAAATATCAAGTAGTGATTGATGATGTTTCTACGCATAATCTACAACTTTTTGATAAAATAAGGATTAATGGAGAGCAATTATTCATCACTGAACTGGAAAAGAACTATAAAAAAGATGAATATAAAATAATCGCCTGGAGGATCAATGATTAAATTAATAGCTATAATTGACGGAGAATTCACCATAAAAGAGTATCCTGCTGAGGTGCGGTATGTCCCCAAACTGAAGTATTTAATTGATAAAACACTTGCTTTTACTCCAACTGTTTCTATACAACGAAAACCATACCATGAGGACTCCATAGAGGTGGATGCTATTCTATCTCCAGGTGAATATGATGAGCTGTATAGTCTGCTAAATTCGCCTGTAGGAAACGGCTTAAATGGTGCTATCTTCTATGTAGAGTTTTTATGTAATGACCAAATAATGCAGAGGAAAGTGAAGGTGGATAAACTGCCAGCTATGTCAGAAAATCAAAGATTTTGGAACGAAAAGACAAAGTTCTCACTAATCTCAACTTTTGAAACCTATACCCCAATAGACTTTGAAAACATTTATGGCTATGGCAATAGCTATGGCGAAAACTACGGATTTTAAGGAGAAAAAATGAGTATAACACTAACTAAACCTGCAGCTGGGTCTTCTGGCTGGGCTGAGGTAATTAATCAGAACTGGCAGATAATTCAAGATGCTCTTAATGGGAATAGCGGGGCTATTGCAGCTCTTGCTGAGGTTATCGGGCCTCTATCGCAAAAATTTAATCAACCCATTACACCCAGCACAAAACCACTAATTAGCTACGATGCTGATGGATTCGTGACTGCCGGTGCAGACCTAACACCAACTAATATTCCTGAACTACCTATCTCGAAGATTGCGAACTTACAAACCAAGCTCACCTCTCTGGAAAATATTATCCAAGCTCTAAGTCCAGACCTATCTTCAGTAGCTATTAAAGCCACTTTTCAGAGCTCCAGGAATGGCTTATATATCAAATGTTCTACCAACCCGCTTAGTGCTGTCTTTGACTGGTCTATAGAGGTGAGAAATAGTGGAGGTGCTGTAGTAGAACATGTTATCTCTTCCAGCTCTAATGTGCTGATTGATGGTGATTCTCTGACAGATAATACAACTTATACTATTAAGGTTTCGATTAGGTCACCTAACTCAAACTGGTATAGTGAGACCTTCCAACATACATATATTTCGGCAACTATCGATGTGGAGGATATTGTAGACGCATTAGTTAAAAATAACGATGCTATGACATTATTCGCTAACACCTTGGCTGGCTCGAATATCTTAGCTCAAAAGGTTGCAGAGGCTGGGCAAGCACAAAGTAGTAAATAATGAAGATTAAAATAACTAAAAGAAGAGGGATGAGCCTAAAGGCTGTCTTGGATGGGACAACCAAACTAACACATCTAATCGACTTGGACCCAGCCTATATCCGACCCAGAATGAATTACATAACAGACAGAAAAGAAGACATTCACATCTTTGATAAGAATATTATTGTTTCAGCTGAAGAGTTTCCTGAAACTCCTGTAGCTGGACAAATTGTGCGTAAAGGTAAAGAAACATACATATACAGAGGAGAAGAAAATGAAGATTGAAGAGTATCTAAATAAGAAAAAAGAACAGTTGATTGAAGAAAACAAAAAAGTATTGGAAGAAAAACTAAGGATTGAAGGTGCTTGGTTGGTGCTTGGAGAGATAGAACAGGCTTTACAAGATGTTGAAAAAGCTAAAGATGAGAAGGAAACAAAACAAACAAAAAAAGGTGGTAAATAATGGCTGGAACATGGAAAAAGATAATAGATAGTGGGTTTAAGATTAATAACAAACCCTTGGGAGAATCCAATAGTCTAAGTCTAACTAAAGGTGATTTAGGACTTGGAAAAGTAGACAATAGATCTGAAGCAGACATAATTGCTGCAATGAAAGGTAGTCTTGTTCTGGGCGACCTTCCTGCTATAACTATTGCCAAAATTACAGGCTTGCAAATTGCTCTTGATGGCAAGGTTTCTACCTCCAGAAAAATAAATAACAAGCCCTTAACTGCCGATATTACCTTAAAAAATTCAGATGTAGGACTAGGGAATGTCGAAAACAAATCTTCTGCTACTATAAGAGGTGAGATTGTAGAGGCTAATATCCCCAAAAATATGAGTAGGGACAAAATCGTTAATCTTGCTACTGATCTAACAACATTAACTTCCGATATTAGTGATATCTTAGGCTACCCTATTAATGGGAAAAAGATGAAAGACGGTACTTCCATAATCTTAGACACAACTGATATTATCCGCGTTGAAACCACACTTCCATCTACAGGTAGATCAGGAGAGATGATTAGAATGGGACAATTCCTTTATGTGTGGCAGGATGAAGTATAATGTGGGTGAAAATAGCAGAACCAGCTGATATCGTTAAGCAAGAGCTTGATAGCAATGCTCATCTTACTGTTACTAGACTAGGCAAAACCTTTAGCTGGAACGATGCAGTAGGAGAGAAAGACGATATGGGAACCTTCTTTAGTGTTAAGACTCCGCTTAATATCATCAGAATCAAGACAGCACTTAAAAACGCTGTTAGTGTAACTGTTACCATATATAAGTATTTATCTCCCATTGCTACAGAAATAGTGCATAGTAGCACCAGAAACGGCACTGCTGGAATTAACGCTCTGCCTATTATGTGTTACATTCCACCTGGAAATTATCTCATCAGGCTACAAGCTAAGGACATCTTAATTAGTGATGATAATACACAGACTGATAAACATCAGTTTCTTAGTCTCATTGGTGGAACAACTATTAGTGGTAATATCCCTTCTTGGCAACAAGATATCGACCCACGATTTTCTTTCGGCTTGTATGGTATACAAATCGCCGTGCCGAATAAGTCGCTCTATCTTGGTATTCATGACCATCAGATAGACGACCAATACCTAATTGCAGGTGCTTTTTACTTTCTTAGAGATAATAACAAGATGTATATGTTTGTCTTCGATGGGCAGACTCAACACCCTTTGATGACATATTAACTAATATAGGGGTTAAAAGCTTAGCTCTAACCCCTATAAACCCCTAATAACTGGTGGGGAGCATATAACCTTTTGATAGACTTCTCTCCTAAATCCCTTTATCTGGGGGTTGAGGATGCAATTATAGGAGATGAGTATCTTGTTAAAGGTGCTTTTTACTTTTGGCTTCGCTCTAACAAAATGACTATGTGTGTCTTTGATGGAGTTGGTCAGAAGTTTTTTGAACAGGCGTAAAAGGTAAAAGTCCGCAAGAATTAAAGAGAAGTTTCTCATTTAATTCTGCGGACTTTTAAATAAATAAAGGTCTTTGTCCTTTTTTCTCGTTTAATCTTGCGAACTTTTAAACACTGGGTGACTCAATTTCTCGCTAATTGTTGCCGAATATCTCGTTATTTTTTGCGGATATTAAGAGCCTAAACCGATTGAATAATCGGGGTTGTGGGACTACAATGTAGAGAAGTATGAGATAGACGAACCGATCTGGGAAGTTCGACCGTAGAGGGTGAAAGTCCTGTAGTTGAAATCTTGTATTATCTTAGTAGTATCCCGAGTAGGTCGGAACACGAGAAATTCCGATTGAATCTGCGAGGACCATCTCGTAAGGCTAAATACATTTGGTGACCGATAGTGAAACAGTACCGTGAGGGAAAGGTGAAAAGGACCCCGGGAGGGGAGTGAAATAGAACCTGAAACCGTGTGTTTACAAGCAGTCAGAGCTTAATAGCGATGGCGTGCCTTTTGCATAATGAGCCAACGAGTTAATCTATTCAGCAAGGTTAAGTATTACAGATACGGAGCCGAAGCGAAAGCGAGTGTTAATAGCGCGCTAAGTTGATTGGATTAGACCCGAAACCAGGTGATCTACCCATGTCCAGATTGAAGGTTAGGTAACACTGACTGAAGGATCGAACCGACTGATGTTAAAAAATCAGCGGATGAGGTGTGGGTAGGGGTGAAAGGCCAATCAAACCTGGAGATAGCTGGTTCTCTTCGAAACATATTTAGGTATGGCCTTAGGTTAATTTATAGGAGGTAGAGCACTGAATGGGCTAGGGGACTCACCAGTTTACTGAACCCAACCAAACTCCGAATGCCTATAAATGATACCTAGGAGACAGCCCGTGAGGGATAAGCTTCACGGACGAAAGGGAAAGAACCCGGACCATCGGCTAAGGTCCCCAATTTTATACTAAGTGATTAAGGATGTTTAATTGCACAGACAGCCAGGATGTTGGCTCAGAAGCAGCCACCATTTAAAGAGTGCGTAATAGCTCACTGGTCGAGTGGTAATGCACCGAAGATGATCGGGACTAAAGTATAAAACCGAAGCCGTGGACTAGCACTCACTTATATATTTGTTATTAATTAATGAATAAAGTAAGTGAGTATATAAGTGAGTGCTAGTGGTAGAAGAGCATTCTAAACAGCAACGAAGGTGTGATGTGAGTCATGCTGGAGCGTTTAGAAGAGACGATGTTGGCATGAGTAACGATAATGTGAGTGAGAAACTCACACGCCGTAAGTCCGAAGTTTCCTCAGTAAAGATAATCTGCTGAGGGTAAGCCGGCCCCTAAGACGATGCCGAATGGCGCAGTTGATGGGAACCAGGTTAATAATCCTGGGCTTGAGATATCGAGTGATGGAGTGACGCAACTATACTGCACAGACTACTGTTGGAATAGTAGTTGAATGTATGTAGGTGAGACTATAGGTAAATCCGTAGTTTCAATCCGAGGTACAGGACAATAGCTTTTAGCTAACAAAGTGTGTTTAAGGTTGCCAAGAAATAGCTTCTAAGCGTTGACGTATATCAAACCGTACTGTAAACCGACACAGGTGGACGAGGAGAGTATCCTCAGGCGTTCGAGAGAATTCTGGTTAAGGAACTAGGCAAAATCACCCCGTAACTTCGGGAGAAGGGGTGCTACATTAGTGTTAGCATGTGCAATGCAAAGCATGAAGTAGCCGCAGTGAAGAGGCCCAAGCGACTGTTTATCAAAAACACAGGTCTATGCAAAGAGGTAACTCGAAGTATATAGACTGACACCTGCCCGGTGCTGGAAGGTTAAATGGAGAGGTTAGCCGCAAGGCGAAGCTTTGAAATGAAGCCCCAGTAAACGGCGGCCGTAACTATAACGGTCCTAAGGTAGCGAAATTCCTTGTCGGGTAAGTTCCGACCTGCACGAATGGTGCAACGACTTGGGCGCTGTCTCAACCAGGAACTCGGTGAAATTGTAATAGCGGTGAAGATACCGCTTACCCGCGAAAGGACGGAAAGACCCCGTGAACCTTTACTGTATCTTGGCATTGTAACTTGGTTTTGTATGTGTAGGATAGGTGGGAGGCTATGACGCATGGTCGCTAGATTGTGCTGAGCCGTTGTTGAAATACCACCCTTACCAAATTGATTTACTAACGACATGAAAACATGTTGGACATTGCCAGGTGGGCAGTTTGACTGGGGCGGTCGCCTCCGAAACAGTAACGGAGGCTCGCAAAGGTTCCCTCAAGATGGTTGGTAATCATCTGCAGAGCATAAAGGTATAAGGGAGCTTAACTGCGAGACCGACGGGTCGAGCAGATAGGAAACTAGGTCTTAGTGATCCGGCGGTTCTGAATGGAAGGGCCGTTGCTCAAAGGATAAAAGGTACTCCGGGGATAACAGGCTGATACCGCCCAAGAGTTCATATCGACGGCGGTGTTTGGCACCTCGATGTCGGCTCAACTCATCCTGGG
>Ga0172382_10006087_pt1 | contig 17689 bp, 17 predicted proteins | sample Leawel138RmetaG_FD_122245 | JGI IMG/M metagenome (GOLD analysis project Ga0172382, IMG submission 122245) | Leachate microbial communities from a municipal landfill in Southern Ontario, Canada - Leachate well 138R metaG | ecosystem: Engineered > Solid waste > Landfill > Unclassified | place...
GTAGCAACCGTCGATCTTGACTTAAGCGGCAAAACGGTATTTGGAGGTGCATCTGTGCAACAAGGCAACGGTACAGTAACTGTTGCGGATATCTCTAGTGCAGCAGGCGCGACAAATATAGAGCTAATCATAGATGGTATAAACAGTATGATAGGGGCTACAAATGGTAGCGATATTGGTTCCATAAATCAAGCACTTGTATCTATTGGCGCAACTCCTCAAGCACTTGTTGTTCTTAATGATTATGAGCTTAGCGTAGGAAATCTAGCGGCTGATACAGTGATTCAAGGGCGTGCAGGCGTTCAAAACTTCATCGCAGGGGGATTAGGAAGTGATACTCTTATAGGTGCAGACGGTGCAAGCAACTTTATCTATGGAGGAGCAGAAGTAACAACTAATGCAACTGATGAGAACACTATCATAGGCGGTAACAATCGTGACTTTATCGCAGGAGGAAATGAGAAAGATACTATCTCAGGAGGAGATGGTGATGACTTTATCTCTGGCGGATCTGGTGATGATATTATCTCAGGAGGTGCAGGTACAGACTTTATACATGCGGGAGAGGGTTCAGATACTATTACAGTAGATAATGGCGCTGACTATATAGACTTGGGAGAGACTACGAAAGTGCTAGATACAGTAAAGTTTAGCGAAAAAACAACATCTACAAGCTTTATCTTAAACTTTGACATAAGCGGAACTGGTACAGATGACAATCTGGCTTTCCTTGAGAGTGAGTTTATAAGTGGTAATGCTGGAGCTAAAAGTGTTTTAGGAAGCGGTACAAGCGGAGTTAAATTTGATTTAGATACAGCTGATTTTATGGGAGTTGTAGCAATAGTTGATGTTGCCGCAGCTAATTTTTCAAATGCAGGAGCAGAAATAGCCGCTGCCATTACAAATACTGCAGTAGATGATGCCTTTGTTTTCTTGATAAGTGATGGATCCAATACTCTAGTTCTAGGATGGGATGACAGAGTTGCATCAGGCGGAAATAGTAACGGACTTATGGATGCTAATGAAACTACTCAAATAGCTATGCTTGTCGGGGTAACTAGTGTATTTACTATTGATGCTGGAAATATTTCCATATTAGCATAAAACATAAAAACTCTACATTAATTAAGAGACGAGGTTTTAACCTCGTCTTGCTTTGACAAGGTTAAAACCTTGCTTCCGATTACATACAATTTCGCAAACAAAAAAGCAGCTTATCTAAAATCTTACTCTTTTTGGTCGATATGTAGCCTATATTAATTATCAGAGAGAAAATTATGAACACTTCTTTTGCAATGGATACTTATAGAGCACATGACCTCAATATCGCTATGAAAACTTCTAGTGGCGATGTTATAAAGATGGACTTTGCAAACCATCAGAGCGCATCTATGAGCCACCAACAAAATCAAAACGGCTCACGTACCTCTATGAGTTTCTCATCTATGCAATCATTTAAGTTTTCAGTAGAGGGAAATGGTATAGATGCACAAGACCAAAAAGAGATTGAAGCTTTTATGAAAATAGCTCAACCTTACATAGATAACTTTTTAGAGGAGTTAAGCGCTGAAGCACCCTCTTCTCCTGTTACAAAGTTGGCACATGATATAGCCTCTATTTTTGAGCCAAATAAAGCAAGAGATGAAAACAGTAAAAACTACATCAAAACAAATATAGTAGAGATGTTTGACAACTCTATAAAAAAGTTAAAGATACCAGAGATGTCTGAGCAGATAGATGCTACTGAACTTATGGATAAGATTTTCGAGCAAACCAAAGAACTTTTAGAAAAAACTCTTCAAGAGTTTGATGAATTTAACAAAAAATTATATGCTTAAAGTATCAAGAACAAGGCGCTCAAGAAAGAGAGTGTAAACTTACTCACTAGAGGATAAAAAAATGGATATATTTTTAAAAGAAGCTATAAAAGAAGCAAAATTAGGTTTAAAAGAGGGCGGAATTCCTATTGGTTCGGTATTAGTCATTGATGGCAAAATAGTAGGACGAGGACATAACAAGCGTGTTCAAAAATCTAGTGCCATCTTACATGCAGAGATGGATTGTCTAGAAAATGCAGGAAGACTCAGTGCTAGTGAGTACAAAAAAGCCACTATCTACTCAACACTATCTCCTTGTGACATGTGTAGCGGGGCGATACTTTTATATGGCATAAAAAGAGTCGTTGTAGGAGAAAATACAACATTTAAAGGTCCGCAAGATTATTTGCAATCAAGAGGCGTGGAAGTAGAAGTTTTAGATGATAAGGAGTGTTGTGAGCTTATGGGCTCCTTTATAAAAAAATCCCCCCAACTATGGAATGAGGACATAGGCGAAGAGTAAAAATGTAGAGTTTGAGTTGATGTCTAAAGATGGGTTTATACATATTTATGTTTTGTAAAGAACACTATTTTATTCTTTAAATCTATCTTTATAACTGCATTTTTTGCAAAGTTCTTCTACTGCAAAACCCTCTTTAAAACTATCTATAATATTGGTAACCCTCGCTGAAGTGAGTATATTTTTTAAACTCTCTTTGTGCAGGTTTCCAAGATTTATAACACCATCTCCATCTAAGCAACATGGCACTACGGTTCCATCTGAAAGAATCCCAAAATGAGAAGACAAACCATAGCAACTTGCATGACTATTGTGATTACTTTTTAATGCCGGCCACTCAAAATAGTTATCTAAGTTTAGTAAGACTTTAGAAGCAAGGCGAAAGAACTTTTTTTGCTCCATCATTTTAGTGTCGATGTTTACACCAAAAAAAGAGTTTAATTTTTCAAAAATAAGATTGTTGTATGGCTCTTCAGCAAAAGTAGCATCAAGGTTCCAAAGTCGAAGATTTATAAAAGGTTTTGGATAGCTAGCTATCTTCTGGGAGCAGAGGTCTAAAACATCTTTCATATACGCATCAAAACTAAGGTTTAAGCTATTTTTATTGAAACTATTTAGCGAGATATTTAACTGGCGAACTGAGTCATGAAAGAGCGTTTTAGCATCATGCTTGGGTAAAAAGTAGCCACTTGTTGTAAGTTCTATTTCAAAGTTGTACTTTTTTGCAAGTTCTAAGTAGGCATCTAGATTTGAGAGAAGCAGAGGATCTCCCATAACATGAAAGGCAAGAGTTTTTGTGTATGGAGTGAGCTGTTTTAGAATTTTTTCAAAAAACTCTAATGACATAGACTTCGATGGAGTTACTTTTGGAGGGCAAAAGCTACAAGCTAAACCGCAGATATTTGTCACTTCAACATGAACACGATGAAACTTCATAACACCTCCTCAAATTTATTCGCAACTCTAACATAAAAAAAAGCAAACGAGGTTTTAACCTCGTCTTGATTTGGCAAGGTTGAAAGCTCTCTTTAGTGCCACACTCCCTCTAACATGTAGCCACAATACGGGCACTTACCATTTTCATCAAGTCTGTTTGTTACAAATTGTCCGATATTACCGCTTCTATCAATTACCCTATTTTTACAGCTTGGGCAATAGGTAGATTCATAGTCCCCATTATCGACATTACCGATGTAGAGATATTTCAAACCCTCTTCTTGACCTATTTTATAAGCACGAAGCAGAGTTGATTCTGGAGTGCGAGGAACATCTAGCATCTTGTAAGTTGGATGAAACGCTGAGAGATGCCACGGTATAGATTTATCAAGGCTTGCTATAAACTTTGCTATATCTCTTATCTCTTCATCAGAATCATTTTTGCCTGGAATTAAAAGCGTTGTTATCTCTATCCAAATCCCTTTTTCATGAGCATACTTTACCGCTTCAAGTACAGGCTTTAATCTTGCACCGCAAATCTCTTGGTAAAATTCATCCCTAAAAGCCTTAATATCTATGTTCATCCCGTCTAAATAAGGCTCAAGCAAATCTATCGCCTTTCGCGTCTCATAACCACTTGTAACATAGATATTTTTTATCCCTTGCGCGTGAGCGAGTTTTGCTGTGTCATAGGTGTACTCAAAAAATACAATCGGCTCATTATAGGTGTATGCGATTGATTCACAAGCATTCTCAACTGCCGCTTCAACAATTTTTTGTGGAGGAAATTCACGACCGGCTATCTTGTGAGGAGGCTCTTTTGGATATTGAGAAATATCGAAGTTTTGACAAAATTGACAAGAGAGATTGCACCCAACCGTTCCTACTGAGAAGACTCTAGTTTTTGGCAAAAAATGAAACATCGGTTTTTTCTCTACCGGGTCAATATTTACCGCAGCAGCAAGTCCATAAACAAGAAGTTTAAGCTCCCCATCTAGGACTCGTCTAACTCCACATATACCGTACTCGCCCTCATCAAGCTTACATGCATGTGCACAAGCCTGACACAAAATCTTCCCACTATCTAGCTTCTTACTAAGCCATGCTGTTTGTGACATATTTTGCTCCTTAATTTTATAAAATGAAACTCAAGCTTATCAATAAATCAGCGGAACAAAGGCAAAGCCGTAATGCTCGTTAGCATCAAAACTCCCATCCTCTTTTTTTATAATTTCAAAAACCGAACTTTGAATTGGAATGACAAGCTTTCCACCGACTCTTAACTGCTTTATTAACTCATACGGAAGCTCATCCGCAGCTGCTGAGACTAAAATACAATCAAATATATCGCCAACGATGCCTAATTCATCCCCGGCTTCCACTATTTTAGCATTTTTAAATTTATATCTCTTCAAGTTAGAGCTTCCAAACTCTACAAGTTCTTTAACTCTCTCAACTCCAACTACAGAACCACTACCACCCACAATATAAGCTAAAAGTGCCGTTGTCCATCCAGAGCCGCTTCCTATATCTAAAATCCTCTCTCCCTCTTTTGGCGAGAGCATCTCTAGCATCATAGCTACAGTTCTTGGCTGAGAGATTGTTTGTCCATTACCTATGCCAAGAGGATAATCCCCATAAACATCTATAGAATTTCTATCTACTACAAAATCCGCTCTGTCGATATTTCTAAAGGCTTCTATAATTCTGTTTGAGCGAAGTGTGCCGACCTCTATAAGATAGTCAACCATTTTATTATTTGCTTCTTTAAAATCCCTATCAATCATGCTCTTTCCTTAAAAATTATAAAACCAATCCTTTGATTTTCTTGAGAATGGGTTTTGTGTGTAAAACTCCTCCTCATCTAAAGAAAATCTATAGTTTTGCATATATTTATGCACTAACTTATATGCTTCATTTATCTCTTTAAACTTTTTAGCATCTCCATCTGGCATATCAGGATGGTAGATTTTTGAAAGCTTCAAATACTTATCTTTTAGCTCGGCTTGCGTTATGCGCGTCACAATGTCTAAAACTTCAAGAGCCTTCTCTAAAGTTTCATACTTCATAGAGCGTACTTTTTAAGGTTTTTATCCAACGAGTCGCTAAATATATAATTGACACCAATCTCAAAGAGCGCACGAGAGCGTTTTGCACTATTAACCGTATAAACACCCACTTTGTACCCCGCTTCTTTTATCATGCGAATCCTTTTTTCATCTACCGACGCAGCATCCAAATGGCAAGCATCTACCTCTAACTCCTTTAAGCATTCAAGAAGATTATCAAAACTTCCACCCTCAAACAGAGCACCCCTAAGTATATTTGGAACTCTCTTTTTTGCTTCCCTTAAATACGAATGTTTAAAGGAGCTGAGCAAAACACGCTCTCCTACCCCCACATCTTCTATCTCTTTTGCTACTGCCTCTACGACAATTTTATCTTCAAAACAGTTAGAAATATCTTTAATCTCTACATTTATGTACATATCATTCTCTTGTATAAATTCTAGCGCTTTTTTGAGAGTCAAAAGCGGCTCCTTGTGCTTTTTATCTTTATAAAACCAGCTTCCATAATCAAGCATAGAGAGTTCATCGAGCGTAAAGTCGCAAACTCTATACGGTTTTTTATCTCTAAAGGAGTCGATTTCAACTATATTTGTAGTTCTTTGGAGTGTATCATCATGAATCACAACAACCACTTTATCTCTACTTAAACAAACATCTACCTCAACAAAATCAAATCTTCCTCTGCTTTGTTTAAGTGCTAAAAGAGTGTTTTCAGGAGCAACTCTGCGCGCCCCTCTATGAGCAACAACAAGATACCCGTGATTTAATAATTCTAATAATTTCATATACTATTCTAGCATTTATTTATCCAATCTCTACTTTTGCAATAACCCTAATCATTGCAGAGATATATAATTTTTAAGTAACTATGCTATAAATTTGTGTAGAATAACTCAGCTAAAGAGATATGCAGCGCAGGTGATATAGATGTTACAAGAAAATATAAGTGTTTTAATGGTTGAAGATGATGAGATATTAGCGGAGTTGATTTCCGATTATCTTCATAATTGCGGAATACGTGTTGAGATAAATGCTGATCCCACAATCGTAATCGAGCATCTTAAAAAAACTTGCTTTGATCTGATAATACTTGATTTAACTCTTCCTAAAATGGATGGATTGTTTCTTTGTGAAAAAATATCAACATTTTTTGATATACCTATAATAATATCCTCTGCAAGAGATGAAGTTAGTGATAAAGTCTTAGGTCTAGAAAAAGGGGCTGATGACTATCTACCAAAGCCTTATGACCCCAGAGAACTGGTTGCTAGAATACATGCAATGCTAAGACGTAAAAAAGCACCTTCGTCCGTGCTAAAAGAGGAGGTGTTTGGAGATTTTAAAATCGACAAATCAAAGATGATTGTATATCACAAAGATGTAGCTCTTAATCTGACTGTTGCAGAGTACGGTGTTTTGAGTTTATTTATAAATCAAAGAGGTATAGTCTTAGGCAGAGGAGCAATTCTAGATGCGGTAGAGGGGCTTAGCTGGGAGAGTGATGAGAGAAGTATAGATGTAATTATAAGCCGTCTGCGCTCTAAACTCTTTGACAATCCGAGAAGCCCTACATACATAGAGTCAATCCGCGGAATAGGTTACAGGATGAAGAGTTGAATAAAAATTCAATCATTTTTAAAATAAGCCTCTTCTTTTTACTTGCATTTTTTGCGATGACCTTCCTTTTCAAGATGATGCATGATTATGAGTTTATATCTGTAAAAGAGAATTTAAAGGTTCATTATCACAATATTGCTAAGTTTGTAATGTTGTGGCACACAGGTAAAGATACAAAAGAGCAACTTATTTTAAACCTTAAAAATAAAAATATAGAGATAATAGATGATGAAAAGCTATATAACGATATCTTAAATACAAATAAGTTTGAAACCATCTCATGCGGTATGCAAAACTTTGACCTTTATGAAAAAGATAGATATAGATACATGACTACTCCTGAGAGTACGGGTAGAATGATTTTAAAAGATTTAGATACAAAGCCCATAGATGTCCACTATATGTGGTGGCTTTATGGAGCTTTTATCTTGGTACTTTTTGCTCTATTTCTCTCAATAACAATCAGCATTTATCCGCTAAAACATCTTCAAATTCAGATTCGTCGTTTTGGGGAAGGCGATATGGACATAGATTTAATCTCAAAAGGCAAAGATGAGATTGCAGAGGTCTCAAACGAGTTTGACAAAGCAGTTAAAAAGATAAAAGCCATGATAAATTCAAGGGTTATCTTTATAAGAAATATAACACATGAACTAAAAACCCCTATAACAAAAGGGAGACTCTCATTAGAGTTCCTAGAAGAGTCTCGTACAAAAGATATTCTTACAAATGTTTTCTTGCGTCTAAATCTGCTAACCAAAGAGATTGTTCAAATTGAAAATATTACCGCATGTGACTGTAGTATTGAGAAAAAAAGTTACCATCTGGCTGATATTTTAGATAATGCTGTAGATTTACTATTTTTGGAGCCACAAAGCATAAAAAACAACCTTGATAACAGAGTCGTTGAGGTAGATTTTGATCTCATGAGCATAGTATTTAAAAACCTAATTGATAACGGCATCAAGTATTCGATAGATTCAGAAGTTTATCTTGAGCTTCAAAATAGCGAACTTGCATTTTGCAGCAAGGGCGATAAGTTGCAATATCCTCTTGAATACTATACTCAGCCTTTTATAAAGTGTGATTCAAGCATAAGTGAGAGTTTTGGACTTGGACTCTACATCGTAAACTATATCTTAGACAAACATAACTACTCCCTTTCATACAGACATAAAGACGGCATCAACTCTTTTATCATAAATTTTTGAGTGCCTTTTATTTTATATTCGTTAACAATTCGTTAACAAAAAATTAACATCTTATTTATATAGCTTTCTTATACTATTACTATGCAGTTTGAAATGTAAAAGTTGCTACTATTACATTGTTTAGGCTACAGATTAAATTCTAAAGGATTATGGATGAGAAGAGCGATAAGATTGTCATTGGTGGCAGCTTTAGCAGGTTCTGCAATGCTTCAAGCAGCAGATGTTGTAATAGATGGTTATAGAGGCGGAACTATTGACTTTATGTTAAAAGGGATGACTGTAATAGATGATAAGAAAAATGGCTGGGCTCCAAGTGAAGGCAGTGGCTATTTAGTAAAACTAAAATATGAAACACCAGATACTATAGTAGATAATTTAAAAGTCGGTGTTGGTATGTATGTAAACGGTGATGCAGGCTTAACCGACTGGACTCCAGATGATGGCGGCAAGCCGGCTGGCGGCTTAGTTGTTGATACTAAGGGCAAATCAAAAGCACTAATGGGGGAATTATACTTATCATATAAACATAAATACTTTGACGCAAAATTTGGGCGTCAAACACTTGATACGCCACTTACAAAGATTTCTACATCTCTTATGCCAAACTTCTATGAAGCATATATGTTGGGCACAAATGTGATTGATGGTCTTCGTTTAACTGCTGGACAGATTACAAAAATGTCTATGGGTTCTCGTGCGGCAACTGATTTTGGTCTAATCGGTGAAGGTACAACCACTGGTGGAGCAGCTGTAAAGTTTGTTCAACAAGGCGGAACTGTGGAACAAGCTAAATTTTTAAACATGGGTGAAATTGCTGGAGTATCAGGAGACACTGATGGTCGTACGGTTATTGGGGCAACATATACCGGTGTAAAAAATTTAAAAGCCGATCTTTGGGTTTATCACTCAGATGATATAGCAAATGATTACTATGCAGAGCTGGGTTATAAAATACCTGTTGCAAAAGATATAGCAGTAAAATTAAATGCTCAATATTTAATGCAAAAAGATACAGGTAGTGCTCTTGCAGGCGAGAAAGATTTTAATATGCTTGGAGTAAAAGTTGCTCTAGAGGGCAAAAAGTGGGGCGTTTATGCAGCGGCAAACAAATCTGGCGATGAGAGCAACGCTGTAACAGAAAAAGGATACTTTAATGCTTGGGGAGCTGATCCGGCATACACAAGTACAATCTTTTCAAGAAATGCATATAGAGACGACGTAGATGCTTATAAAATTGGCGGTCACTATGTAATCATGAAGGGCTTAAAGTTTTTGGTTGATTATGCAGAGTATGGAAAGTCAGATACAAAAGCTGCTGCTGGAGCTCTTCAAGCGACAGATGATGCGTATGAAATAGATATCGCTCTAAACTACAAGCACAATGAAAATTGGTTTTTTAGAGTATTTAACTCAAGACGTGTAAGTGAGTACAATGGCGATACTGCTATGGGAATCACAGATAGAAGACAAAATCACTACCGTGCTGTTGTAGCATACAACTTTTAGTTCTTAACTACTAGGTTATTTTAACCTAGTAGAAATTCTCATGTTTTTATTATTCCATTTCCATTGAATCTTCAATAGCTTTAGTGACTTTTTTCTCTAATTGAACAAGAGATTTGTACGCTTTAGAGTCTTTTGGAGCAGATGTAGGACGAACATACAGAACCGTTGTTACACCATCTTTTTCAGTAAGTGTTATACGAATAGGGCAATATGCCATCATATCAGCATCAGCATTGATAATATCGTTACCAAATTTTCCGTTACATGCAACTAAAGTCCTAACTGCAGTCAATCCAGCTTTGTTGAAATTTTCACCAAATTTCTTATCTAAGCCCTTTGCTTTAAACTCTTCTAAAATATCCAGTTGCCAAGCAACAACAAGCATCTCTGCTTTAAATTTGGCAAGAATGTTTTCTAAAACTTTATCAACAGGAGCATTGTAGCTTACCTTATAAACATTACTCTCAGCCGCCCATACAGACAAACTTAACAAACACACCAATAGAATTTTTTTCATAACACATCCTTTGAATATAGCCTTATCTTAGGCATTAATATTAAACCCCTTTTTCAAGAAATTTACCGTTATAAGTATATGTGTTTTATATGAATTAGATGTTAACTTTTTGTTAATGCAGTGTTAACAATTTTTGATAAAATGTGATCCCCTAAAGTGTAGGTTAAAACAATAGCAAATTTTAAATATTTATAGTAAAATTAAAAAATGATAAATGATTTGGTTTTAAACTATGTACTTCTTTTTGTACTACTTGAGATGTATGAGATAATGTGGCAAAAGGCGCCTAGCATTATGGGAATGCTCCTAAGGATGCATAAATATTACTCAAAAAGCATATTTCTCTTTTTAATAATGCAGCCGACTTTTTACTTTAGTATTGGGTTTGCTATGCTTAGTAATCTTAATATATATGCGATGATTTTGCTCTTTCTTAAAACAGCTGACGTTGCAACCAAGATTCTTCTAATAGAGCAGATTTTTAAGAAAAAGGAACTCTCTAAAGAACTAAGCCAGCTTCTTCTAACGCCGATAAATAATTTTTTACCATATATGGGGCTCTTTATCTATCCCACACTAATTATACTAGCTCTCTGAGTCATAGTATCTGTTTTTTAACTGCGCTTGTTTGGACAAAAACTTTACACTCTGAGATATATCTTCCTTAGCCACGTGATAATCTTTATGAAGCTTCTCTAAGGAGCTATCTATTTTATCATTAAGCGTGTTTCCTAAAGACTCTATCTGCTCTTTTGTGCTCTTTGCTTCACTCTCTTTTATCTCTTTAAACTCTTTTATAATTATACTAAGCTGTGATTGTGATTTTACATACTCTGATTTTACACCCTCTATATCTTTTATCAAATCTCTCATAGTCGCGTAGATGTCATGCAAAGAGGCGTTTTGAGTCCGTAGTTCACTCATCTTATTTGAAGATAAAATCATCTGCTTCATAATCATTTCACTCTGCTCTTTTATGCCACCGAGCCTGTTTTCACTCTCATAAAGGGATGTTTCTACTCCCTGTGCATGTGATTTAATAGAGAGCAGCTCTTTTTCAAACGGTTTTGTAACGCTTGAGAGTTGTCCGAGTGTCTCCTGCGTTATCGTGTTAGCGATTGTCTTTGAGATAGTGCTCATAGCGTGCAAACTCTCTTTTAACTCCTCTATCTCATCAACTATCTCATCTCTACTCTCTACTGCTCTTGTGAGGATTGTTTTTACTTTGTTGAAATGATCTTGCTCTGCCACTCTTAGTATGTCAATATGTTTATGAACAATTTTGTCAAGAGATGGAAGTTCAACCTCGGTAAAATTCTCAAAAGAGTTCTTTACACTCTCATGCAAACCGTGCAACTCTTGAAATTTTTCTAAAAATTTATTTTGATTTATCAGCAAGGAATCAAGCGCTTTTATATCATGCTTAAATCTCTCCCTACTCTCTTCTTGGAGTTGCTTATCTTGATTTTGATTTAAAATCATCTTTCTATCAAACTGCGAACTGAACTCTGCTAACTCCTCTAGCTGCTTAGTTAATACTTGAGAAAATTTATGCTGCATTTTCGCCTGCTCGGCTTGTTGCGTCTGATGCAAGATATTCATAATAATATATAAAATCAAAGAAACCAAGATGGGAATAAAACTCTCTTTTAACGCCATAAACATATCCATAGATTCAGGATGAATTATAAAATGAACAACGGCACTAATAGCACCGATGCCTAGCATAAGCGGTGCATAGTTAATCTTATTTGGCTCTTTTAATATAGATATTTGTCTAAGAAAAAGAAGCGCCATAAATGCAAAAGCCAGCAAGAAATCAGCATCAAACACAATATATCCTTAATATAGTCTCTGGCTATTCTATCATAAACTTTTATAAAACTATATCTAATATCTCGGAAGGTTTTTTTATGATTATTTTTGCATTGCCTTTTGGACTAAATCCCCAGGTTGCGAAAATTGAGTCGATTTGCGCACTTGCTGCGCTTAAAATATCCTTAGAGTTATCTCCAACCATCCACGCTTTATGACTTTTGGCATCATATCCGTAGTGATTAAGTACATAGTTAAGCATCTCAGGACTCGGTTTTGACTCACAAACCATGTCTGCGCCTATAATAACATCAAAAAGAGGCTTTACTTTCAAATGCTCTAGCATCCTAAGGGCAAACTGAGTAGGGGCATTTGTCGCAACGGATATTTTTATATCTGCCTCCACTAGTTTCTTAAGCATCTCCTCTATCCCCTCATAAAGGTAAACATTTTTTGTGCACTGAATCTCATAATGACTCTCAAACAACTCCCTATCTTTTGGATGATAAACCTCTGTTTCATAAAAAAGCATGGCGAGATTTCGCACCTCCATGTTGATAACTTCAACTACATACTCTTCACTAAGTGGCTCTAGATTATAATGCTTCTCTCTTACATAATTGGCAGAGATTGTAATATCTTTTTTTGAATCAAGAAGCGTACCGTCCATATCAAAGATAACAACTTTCATCTCTTTTTTTATCTCATCTTCTCATATATTTCAACAAGAGCATCAACAAAAAACTCACTATCATTTGGGCATTCACAAACTCTATATTCTTTAAATCCTAGTTCATGTGCAATTTCTCTATACTCTATCTCAAGCTCAAAATCAGTCTCTGAATTATCAATTGTAAAAGCTATAGGATAGATAAGCACACCCTTGCCTTTTACCTCTTTTAACTTATCCCCAAGCGAGGGTTTTAGCCACTCCATCGGTCCGACTTTTGACTGATAAGCAAGATGCACCGCATTAAAATTCATCCCAGCTTCAAGAAGCATCCCCTTTAAAATCTCAACATGTTTTTGCACATGTCGCTCATAAACATCGCCTTTTTCAATCACTTTTAGAGGAAGTCCATGAGCTGAAAATATCAGGTCAAAATCCCTGCACTCATGAGCGCTAATGCGTTCTTGAATCCTTTGAAGTATCGCTTTGTTGTAGTTTGTATTTTGAAAAAAGTGTTTAATCTCAACTAAAACAGCATCCCTGCCTTTTGTATGATACTGCTCCTCAAAATCCTCTAAAGATGATTTGGTGGTGGTAGTTGAGAACTGAGGATAAAGAGGAATCAGATAGATTTTTTCAAGATTGTATTTGTTTAGTCTCTCTATAACCTCTGCGGCAAACGGAGGCGTATAACGCATGGCAAAATCAACTATAATCTCATTACCGACTCTACTTTTAAGCTTTTGAACCAAATTTTTAGTATGCCCAACAATAGGTGATTTTCCACCAATTTGTCTATATATTTCTTGTGATTTTTCCGCTCTTGAAAAAGTTATCATAGTCGCTATAAATCTTCTCAAAAGAGAGCTTTTTACAGTTATGATATTTTTATCATTAAACATATTAGTCAAAAAAACTTCAACCTCTTCTAGGTTGTTTGGTCCGCCCATATTTAGTAAAACGATTGCTTCTTTTTTCACAACCTACTCCTCTTTAGCTCTTAAACTTATCTCATATACAATACGCTGTAATGGTAGCATCTCTTCATATATTTTATAAAGCGTATCTATTAGTCTGTCGCCATCTTCTATGAGATTTGGCTCTAAAATTTTATAAACCGCCATCCCTTTGTAAAGACTCAAATCTACGCTTGGCATATCAGAACTAAAACCCCGAGGATATCTTTTATACTCTTTTTCAATCGTTTTATATCCCTTTGCTTCAAGGCTATTTAAAAGTTTATCAAGAGCAACTCTTCGGCTTTCATCTTTTATATATTCACGGTAAGCATCTAACATAGGCTTTTCAAACCATCTTGCCCCAACAGACACAAAAAGCTCCTCAGGGGAAAAGTGAAGATAAAACGAGGATTTTTGAAGCCTGCCTCCACTATTGCCTTGCGTGAAAATAATTCCGATTTTCGATTTTAGTGGTACTTTATTTGCACCCATTCTGCGAGTATCTCTATATATTCTAAAGAGTGATTTATTGATTTTTGGCTCAAAGTCGATTGTTGGCTCAAGCGCCATAAGATGCTCGCCCATCTCAACTACAAAAGCCTTTGATGGATTTAAAATAACTCTCTCATACTCGCTTTTATGCGCCTCAAACCACTCTTTATTGTTATTTTTGCGAATAGCTTCTAAAAAAGCAACCGCATCTTTAAATCCGCTAAACTGTATGATAATGCCTCTTATATTGTAGTCTCTCTAGCAAACTCTTCTCCAAAATCAACACATGACTTTGTGCTCTTTTCATTAGACACGCACTGTATGAAGAATCTTTGTGTGTAGAGTACCTGTAACCTTTATAATGCTCTATTTTCCAATCGACATTGCCGACATAGTAGATTTTGCCCTTTATATTAAAGTAAATCTCACTTACATCTCTTCAAAATCATCTTTTGTAACGCCACAAACTGGGCATCTCCAATCATCAGGAATATCCTCAAAAGCCGTTCCAGCCTCAACCCCAGAGTCAGGGTCTCCAATCTCAGGATCATAAATATAACCACATACCGTACATACATATTTTTTCATGACTTACTCCTAATGCTTTTAAATACTCAAATCTTATAAACAAATCTTTTTGTATAGGTAAGTTTGAAAGATTGTATATTCTATCATCTTTGTATTTAAGCCAGCTTTCTATTTCTAAAAGCAACCGCTATTACTATAAATAAAATCGTATATGTCACAGGTACAAAATCAGGTATCGGCACAGGGTCGCCTTTTGCGTATGAGTGCATTCCCGCAAGGTAATAATTTACCCCAAAATAGGTCATAATAACTGAAGTATATGCCAAAAGTGATATTACACTATAGTTAAACTCACTGTAAATTGATTTTATAAATCTAAGATGAGCTACAACCGCATAAACCAAGATAGTAACAAGTGCCCAAGTCTCTTTTGGATCCCAGCCCCAGTATCTGCCCCAGCTCTCATTTGCCCAAACACCGCCTATAAAGTTTCCAAGCGTCAAAAGTGCCAAACCGACCATAATACTCATCTCATTAATTGAGTTTAACTCTTTGATGGAGAGAGAGATATGTTTTTCATTGCTTTTTGTTTTAAATACAAACAGAAAAATCGTTATAAAACCTAAAAGCGCCCCTAGCCCTAAAAAACCGTAACTAGCAGTAATAATGGCAACATGGACGCTAAGCCAATATGAGTTAAGAACAGGTACGAGATTTGTAACTTGAGGGTTCATCCAATTCAGATGCGCAACAAATAGGATAAGACCGGTTAAAACAGCAGTAGAAGCCATAGTCATAGAGGAGCGTTTTGAGAAGAAAAGACCTGCTAGGATAGTTGCCCAACTGATATATATCATAGATTCATATCCATCAGACCACGGTGCATGTCCTGAAACATACCATCTAAGTCCCAAACCAAAAGTATGCGCTACAAATAGAACTGTTAAAAACCACAAAGAAGTTTTCTCAAGCGCTTTTATGTTGAGCGCTGGTTTTAATATTTTTATAAAACTCGCTATTAATAGTATAAAACCGATTATAAAATAAAGAGGATAGATTCTTTCAAATATATTTGCATCATTATAAAAAGTCTCCGCCTTTACTCTCATATCTGAGGGAATTACAGATACGCCGTAAAATTTTTGATACTCTGCTATTTTCTCTATCGCACTACTTGCATCACTCCAATCTCCCGTATTTATAGCTTTGTCCAGAGCTGAAAAATACTCAAAAGCAATTTCTCTAATCTTAAGAGCGTTTTCCTGTGAAAATGTTTGAAGCGCTTCTATGCTTGCATACCATTTATTATTAAGATCATTTGGTTTTGGCCAAATTCTTATAAGATCCCCGGTATAAACCGAGAATGCTATATTTACTCTCTCATCTACCTCTAAAACAGCCTTGTCAAAAAGATCTCTACTCTTTGGCTCTTTTCTAGCAGCAGTATCAATATACTCTGAGAGTTTATAGCTTCTTAAATTTTGCGGATCTACAAAAAATTGAGAAAAAGAGGCATGAGTTGAATCAGTTTTTGTTCCTAGTATTTTATTAATCTCTTCATTTTTTGTTCTAATAATTTTGAGATCTTTATATGCTTCAGGCTTAGACATCATTCCTAAAATAACCTGATTTGCATTAAGAGACTCTTTTCCTATTTTTATATATGAGCCTCTGTATATCTTTGCCAAAATCTCATTTGAGAGCGTATCAAGCGGTTTCATCCTTCCCGCGCTATCTTGAATAATCAACTCCCCGAATTTTTTAGCATGCTCTTTATCAAAGGAGAGCACTATTTTTATTGTCGGATCAACTTCATCTGCATAAGTCGGCGCTACACTAAAGAGTAAACCCAATGAGAGCAAGATGCCAAGAGCTTTTTGCTCGCTGGCTTTTCTTGCTCTTTCTGAGAGCTGTGCAAATCTATTGCCCTTTGAAAAAAGAGACCAAAACATACCTAATCCTAAAAGAAAGTAGCCTATATACGATGGAAGTGTTCCCGGGTCATTGTTTACAGATAAAACTGTTCCCTGTTCATCTTGATCATACGAGGATTGGAAAAATCTATATCCGCGATGTTCTAAAATATTATTCATGTATATTCTATAAGGCATATGTATCTTTTTCTCTTCATCTATCAGCTCTACTTCACTCGCATAAGAAGCAGGAGACATGGAACCCGGATATCTCTCTAGTTGAAAATCTAAAAGTTTAATCCCAAAAGGAAGTTCAAGCTTCTTTGAACCATATGCTATGTGAATATTAACACCATTGACGGTGCTGATATACTCTTTTGCTTTTCTTCCAGCTTGACCAAATACTCTAACTTGTTCTAAGACATCTGCAACTTTAACGTTAAAGATGAGCGCATCTTCTTCAGGCGACATGGACGAGGCATTTGGATTTGAGATAAGTTTCGTGCTTGCATGTTTATAAAAAGTTCTAACTACAAAATTGCTGCCCTCTGCCCCAAAAAGAGTTCTAAGCGCAACTGCACTTTTTTCATTCGGAGCAACTTCTCCCTCCAAACCTCCGTCCATTTTCATAAACTTAAGTCCAAAATCATGCTTCATAAAAAGTTCACTGTTTTGAGTATATAAAGAGATAGTAGGGACTAAAAACATCTTTTTAGAGTCAAAATCTATTGCTATGTTCTCATTTTCATAATATTCGCCTCTGCGAAGTTTTATAGATTTGCTTCCTTGGCTGTCGGTAACCATCATATCAACCATCTCAAAGCCGCCTTCTTTGCCTTCAAAATAGCTCTCTACAACATCAGGAATATACTCCGCTAACTCTACATTTACCTTTTTTTCATCTATTTTTAAAGACGAGGCAAGAGTATTAGTGTTTTTTTTAGAGAGATATACCGTTTGTTCACTCTGAATCATCTTGTCACCTACTTTAGCACTAACTATAAAGTAAGTATCTGCACTTAGCATACTGTTTGCAGTTTCGCCCTCACGAATGTGCATAGTGCCCTCAAAGCCTATAAAGCGGGTTACTGCTGCTCCAAAAAGTATAATAAGAAAAGA
>Ga0172382_10006090_pt1 | contig 17687 bp, 14 predicted proteins | sample Leawel138RmetaG_FD_122245 | JGI IMG/M metagenome (GOLD analysis project Ga0172382, IMG submission 122245) | Leachate microbial communities from a municipal landfill in Southern Ontario, Canada - Leachate well 138R metaG | ecosystem: Engineered > Solid waste > Landfill > Unclassified | place...
AAGAGCGTGTCGCCTTGCCGGTCGCGCTCCACCGCGCATACAGGCTTCAATTCAGCGGCACCGCCAAGCGCGCAGGAAATGGCCTCACCCCCTGCCACGGAAGCCTTGTCAGGCACGCTTCCATCATTCTCCGAACACCCGACCGCGAGCACCAGCGTTGCCGCCAGCAGCCGGCTGCGCAAGGGGAGCATCAACGGCGCTTGAGCTGGGTAACGTCGCGCACCGCGCCGCGCGCCGCGCTGGTGGTCATCGCCGCATAGGCCTGCAGCGCCGCGGAAACCTGCCGCTTGCGCGGCTTCGCGGGTTTCCAGGCGGCAGCCCCTTTGGCTTCCATCGCGGCGTGGCGCGCAGCCAGTTCCTCGTCGCTAACGGCAAGCCGGATGGACCGATTCGGAATGTCGATCTCGATCCGGTCGCCATTCTCCACAAGGCCGATGGCGCCCCCTTCCGCTGCTTCGGGCGAGACATGGCCGATCGAAAGCCCCGAGGTGCCGCCGGAAAAACGCCCATCTGTGATCAGCGCACAGGCGGCCCCAAGACCTTTCGATTTTATATAGCTGGTGGGATAGAGCATTTCCTGCATCCCGGGCCCGCCACGCGGCCCCTCGTAACGGATGACGACGACATCACCCGCAACGACCTGGCCGGTGAGAATGGCCGTCACCGCCGCGTCCTGGCTCTCGTAAACCTTGGCGGGGCCAGCGAAGGTCAGGATCGATTCATCGACGCCCGCCGTCTTCACGATACAGCCGTCGCGCGCAATATTGCCGGAAAGGACGGCAAGACCACCATCCTTGCTGAAGGCGTGATCGGCGGAACGGATCACCCCTTTCTGGCGGTCGAGGTCCAGCTCGTCCCAGCGGCGGTCCTGGCTGAATGCGGTCTGCGTCGGCACGCCGCCCGGCGCGGCGAGGAAGAATTCCCGAACCGCCGGATCATTGCTGCGGCCGATGTCCCAGGCGTTGAGCGCATCGCCCAGCGTCGGGCTGTGAACCGTGGGCAGATCGGAGTGAAGCAGCCCGGCCCGGTCGAGTTCGCCCAGGATAGCCATGATCCCGCCAGCCCGGTGGACATCCTCCATATGGACGTCCGCCTTCGCCGGGGCGACCTTGGAAAGGACCGGAACCCGGCGCGACAGGCGGTCGATGTCGGTCATCGTGAAATCCACCCCGGCCTCATAGGCGGCGGCCAGCAGATGCAGCACGGTATTGGTCGACCCGCCCATCGCGATGTCGAGGCTCATCGCGTTCTCGAAAGCCTCGAAGCTCGCGATGGAGCGCGGCAGGACGCTTTCGTCGTCCTGTTCGTAATAGCGGCGGCACAATTCCACGATCAACCGCCCCGCACGCAGGAACAGGTTCTTGCGATCCGCATGGGTCGCCAATGTCGAGCCATTGCCTGGCAGGGAAAGGCCGAGAGCCTCGGTCAGGCAATTCATCGAATTCGCGGTGAACATGCCCGAGCAGGAGCCGCAGGTCGGGCAGGCGGAGCGTTCGATGGTGGCGACTTCCTCGTCCGTCATGTTTTCGTCAGCGGCGGCGACCATGGCATCCACCAGATCGAGCGCATGTTCCTTGCCGCGAAGCACGACCTTGCCTGCCTCCATCGGGCCGCCGGACACGAAGACCACCGGAATATTGATCCGCAAGGCCGCCATCAGCATTCCGGGCGTGATCTTGTCGCAATTGGAGATGCAGACCATCGCATCGGCGCAATGAGCATTGACCATATATTCCACGCTATCCGCAATGAGGTCGCGCGAAGGCAGGCTGTAGAGCATGCCGTCATGCCCCATCGCGATACCGTCATCGACGGCGATGGTGTTGAATTCCTTGGCGACGCCCCCCGCCGCCTCGATCTCGCGAGCGACCATCTGGCCGAGATCCTTCAAATGGACATGGCCCGGCACGAACTGGGTGAAGCTGTTGACCACCGCGATGATCGGCTTGCCGAAATCCGTCTCCTTCATGCCGGTCGCGCGCCACAGGCCACGCGCACCCGCCATGTTGCGGCCGTGGGTGGAAGTGCGGGAACGATAGGCAGGCATGGGTCGAACTCCAGTCGGGATATGCTCGGTCAGGCAGCAATGCTGCGCCCCTACCGCAGGATCACCTTCAGCCGAAGCGGAAAATGGCCGAATGCGGCCATCGCATTGTCCTACTCGCCAGCCTCGAGCGCAACCCTGTTGCAGATACGCACGAGGCGTTTCGCCCATTCCGCCTGCTGCGCGGGAGTGACGATGCGATCCTGCCTTATCTCCAGCCCTAGATAGGGCCGTCCCTCCGCTTCCGCATGGCGATCCATCGTCGCGTTGAGCAGCTTGCCGGAATAGGGCTGCTGATCGCCAACCTTCAGCCCCTCCTCCCCGAGCAGGGCGATGGCCAGACGGGAGGCTTGCTCGTTCGTATTATACAGCACCCCGCAATCCCACGGGCGCTCCTCGTCCGGCCTGCTCGCCAGCATGGGAGTGAAGCTGTGCAGCGAGAGGATCAGGGCTTGTGGAAATCTGTCAAGAATGACTGACAACTCATTGTGATATGGATGAAAGAATCGGTCTATTCTCGATTGGCGCACATCGCCATGATTGCCCGGTATGGTGTGGCCGTCACTTGCATGGGGGATAAGCCCATGATGATCCTCCTGCCGATTGAAATCGCAGACCAGGCGGCTGACATTTCCCAGAAAGGCGGCGATGCCCGCGTGTCCGGCCATATGTTCGGCCACTCCGGCCACTCCCAGGTCGACCGCAATATGATTGTCGAGCAGGGCGGGATCTATACCGAGGTCAATATCCTCCGGCACCCGATTGGACGCATGATCGGCAACGATAAGAATGCCGCCAAAGCGGGGCTGGCCAACCAGCCTGAATGCTTCGCTCATCGCAGGCTCCCTTGCATCCGCCACCAGCCGGGATGGTCGCTGGCAAGCCTTTGCGCGGCTTCGCGCATGGCGTCATGGCTTCGGAACAGGGCGAAGCAGGTCGCGCCCGAGCCGGACATGCGCGCAAGGAAGGCATCGGTTGCGTGCAGCGCGGCCAGCACATCGGCAATGGCCGGGCAAAGCGAGATCGCCGCGGGTTCCAGATCGTTGCGCCCTTCTCGCGCGATCCGGCTGGCGGACCCGCCGGGGAGACCGCCCCGGTCAACCTCGTCCCAGGCGGAGAAAACCGCCCTGGTGGCAAGCGATACACGCGGATTGACCAGCAGCACCGCCACGCCGGAGAGGTCGCTTTCGATCGGCGTCAATTCGGTGCCGGTACCCCTGCCGATGCAGCTGCGGCTCTCGACACAGGCAGGCACATCGGCGCCCAGCCTCGACGCGCGCCCATGCCAATCATCCGGCAGACCGTGGCTTCGCTCCACAAGGCGGAACACCGCTCCGGCATCGGCCGAACCGCCGCCAAGTCCGGCCGCGACCGGCAAGCGCTTCTCCAGATCGATCGCCATTCCTTCCGCGCGCGGCAAGGCCGTAAGCGCCCTGGATACGATATTCCCGAAAGGATCGTCGAGGTCCGGCGCGAACTCGCCCGAAACCGACAATCGATCCTCCGCGCTGTCATGCGCGGTCAAATGGTCGCCGTCATCCAGGAAGGCGAACAGTGTTTCGATTTCATGATAGCCATAGTCCCGCCGCTTGCGGACATGCAGCGCGAGGTTGATCTTGGCGTAAGCTGTTTCGCTGAAGGCCAATTCGGCCCTCACATATTCGGATAGTTCGGCCCGCCGCCACCTTCCGGCGTAACCCATTCGATGTTCTGGGTCGGGTCCTTGATGTCGCAGGTCTTGCAATGGACGCAATTCTGCGCGTTGATAACCAGCTTCGGATCGCCTTCCTCGATGCCGACAAACTCATAAACGCCGGCGGGGCAATAGCGAGCCTCCGGCCCGGCATAGATCGGCAGGTTGATCGCTGTCGGAACCGTAGGGTCCTTCAACTGCAGGTGGCAGGGCTGATCTTCCTCGTGATTGGTGTTCGAGAGGAATACCGAGCTGAGCCGGTCGAAACTGATCACACCGTCCGGCTTCGGATAGGAAATGGGCCTGAACAGGTCGGCCCGCTGCGTCGCCGAGGCGTCGGTATGATGCTTCATCGTGATCGGCAGGCCGATCTTCAACACGCGCATCCACATGTCCATACCGGCCAGAACGGTACCGAGCGCGCCCCCAAACTTGGCTACGGCAGGCTCTGCGTTCTTCACGAGCTTCAATTCGTCGGCGATCCAGCTGGAACGCACCGCCGCATCGTATTCGCCGAGCGAATCCTTTTCGCGGCCAGCCGCGATCGCGGCGGAAATGCTCTCAGCCGCCAGCATCCCGCTCTTCATCGCGGTGTGGCTGCCCTTGATGCGCGGGACATTCACGAAACCGGCCGCGCAGCCCACCAGCACGCCGCCGGGGAAATCGAGCTTGGGCACGGATTGCCAGCCGCCCTCGTTGATGGCGCGGGCGCCATAGGAGACGCGCCTGCCGCCCTCCAGGATCGCGCGGATTTCCGGGTGTTGCTTCCAGCGCTGGAACTCCTCGAAGGGATAGACATAGGGATTGGGATAATCGAGCGCGGTGACGAAGCCGAGCGCGACCTGCCCGTTCGCCTGATGGTAGAGGAAGCCCCCGCCCCAGCTATCGCTTTCGGAGAGCGGCCAGCCCTGGGTATGGATCACCCGGCCCGGGACATGCTTTTCCGGGTCGATATCCCACAATTCCTTGATGCCGATGCCATAGACCTGCGGCTCGCAGTCCGCCTCCAGATCGAACCTGTGCTTGAGACGCTTTGTGAGATGTCCCCGCGCGCCCTCTGCAAAGATTGTATATTTCGCGTGAAGTTCCATGCCCGGCTGATAATCGGGCTTATGCGAACCGTCGGCGGCCACGCCCATATCCTGCGTGGCGACCCCCATGACCGAGCCGTTCTCGTCGAACAGCACTTCGGAAGCGGGGAAGCCGGGGAAAATCTCGACCCCCAGATCCTCCGCCTTGGAAGCCAGCCAGCGAGCCAGATTGCCGAGCGAACCGGTATAATTCCCATGGTTCGAAAGGAACGGGGGCATCAGCAGATGGTGGACCGAAAATTTCTTGTTCCGCGTCAGCACCCAGTGCCAGTTATCGGTCACCGGGGTTTCCGCCATCGGGCAATCGTCCTCGCGCCAATCGGGCAGCAGTTCGTCGAGGGCCTTGGGGTCGACGACCGCCCCCGAAAGAATGTGAGCGCCGATTTCGGAACCTTTTTCAAGGATGCAGACCGCGGTATCTTCGTTAAGCTGCTTGAGCCGGATCGCCGCGGCCAGGCCAGCCACACCGCCGCCGACGATCACCACGTCGTAGGGCATCGATTCGCGTTCGCTCATGAATCCGTCTTTCCTAACTTCTTTTCTAGGTAAAACGCCTTGATTGCTGTGCCCTTGCAGGTCAAGACCCCGTTTTGATCAGCGATGAACAAGCATACGCATCTTTCCTTCGCAGAAGCGCTCTCCGCCACGCAGCAGTGGTGGATGGATGCGGGCGTCGACCTGATCTTCGAGGATTCCCCCCAGGCCTGGCTGGACAATTCGCCGGAGGAGGAAGCATCAGCTGCCGCGCCGCAAGCACCGAAGGCATCCCCGCCGGCCGAAGCCGAACCGCCAAGGCCCCGGCTGGGCGGCGAGCCCGGCGACTGGCCCGGGGATCTGGAGAATTTCATCGCATGGTGGCGAAGCGATCATTCCTTCGACACCGGGGGGATCGGCCCGCGCATCGGCCCGCGTGGACCGGCTGCCCCGCCACTGATGGTCCTGGTTCCGGAACCCGAGCCGGAGGATCAGGAAACCCTGCTTTCCGGCCCGCAAGGGCGATTGCTGGAAAACATGCTGCGCGCGATGGGGATCGCGGCGCAGGACGTCTATCTTGCCTCTGCCCTGCCCCGGCGCACACCGATGGCAGACTGGGCCGGCCTGGCCGATGCGGGGCTGCGCGAAATCACCCTGCATCACATCGGCCTTGTCTCCCCGGAACGCCTGCTGGTGCTGGGAAGAAACATTCTGCCGCTCACGGACAACGATCCGACGAAAAACAGCGCAATTTTACCAGAAGTTAACCATGAGGGTCCGAGCCCTGTGGTATTCGCCGGATGGGATCTCGCCACATTGCTCACAAGAGCAAAGGCCCGTTCCACTTTCTGGCGCGGGTGGCTCAACTGGACGGAAGGCAAAGCGTGAAGCCGAAGGTTTGCGTGCGTTTCACACTGGGTTTACTCGCGGCGGGTTCCCTCGCGACCCTTGCATTTCCGGCGCAGGCACGGTCGGCGGCGGAATATTTCCGCGCCCGCTCGGTCCAGAACAACGTGCCCAACGTCCTGAGCAGGAGCGAGCAGGAATATTACGGCGCCGCTTTCTCGGCTATCGAAAAGCAGGACTGGAGCACAGTCCAGCGCTTGCTGGGCGAACGCCAGGACGGCCCGTTGCACTCCGTGTTGCGCGCCAAATATTACCTTGCCCCCAACTCGCCGAAAATCGAGCTTGCCCAGATCCAGGATTGGCTGAGAACCGGCATCCAGCTGCCCGACGCCGCGCAGCTCGGCCGGCTGGCGCTCAAGCGGGGCGCCACCGAAATGCCCGTGCTCCCCGCGGAGCAAAGGTTCGTCTCCCAGCCCTACGCGCCGAAGCGCGTGCGCCCGCGCTCGGTTGAAGATGGCACCATGCCGTCCTCCATCTCTTCCGCGATCCTCGACCGGATCAAGGCGGACGATCCCGATGGCGCGCGGCAATTGCTGGATGGGATCGACGCTTCGCTCAGTTCCGCCGCGCGCGCGGAATGGCGGCAGCGCGTGGCGTGGAGCTATTACATAGAGAACAAGGACACCGCCGCCCTGGCCATGGCCCAGACCGTTTCCGACGGAAGCGGGGCATGGGTGGCGGAAGGCGAATGGATCGCCGGGCTGGCCGCGTGGCGGCTGGCAGATTGCGAAACTGCGGCGAAGAGTTTCGAGCAGGCCGCCCGCCAATCGACCAATTCCGAGCTGACCGCCGCAGCCTATTACTGGGGAAGCCGGGCCAGCATTCGCTGCCGCCAGCCGGAAAAATCGGCCGGGCTGCTGCGTGCCGCCGCGCGTCTCGATGAAACTCTCTACGGGATGCTCGCCACCGAGCAGCTTGGCTCGGCCCTTCCCAAATCCTATTCCTCGCCGGACTTCTCGGAGCAGGACTGGCTCCAGCTGCGCGACACGCCGAATGTGCGCGTGGCGGTGGCGCTGGCCGAGATCGGACGCACCAGCCTTGCCGATCAGATCCTTCGCCATCAGGCGCGGATCGGCAATCCTCAGGACTATGCGGCGCTCACCCGCCTTGCACGCGATCTGGGCCTGACCTCCACCCAGCTCTGGATGGCCCATAATGCCCCCCAGGGCGGCCAGACGGAACCGGCCTCGCGCTATCCCACGCCGAACTGGACCCCGGTGAACGGCTGGCGCATTGATCCGGCGCTGGTCTATGCCCATAGCCTGCAGGAATCCAATTTCCGGCCCGATGCGGTCAGCCCCGCCGGCGCGCGCGGCCTGATGCAAATCATGCCTGACACCGCGAAATATCATGCGCCCTCGCTGAATATGAGCGCATCCTACACGGAACTGTCCAAGCCTGAAGTGAACATGGCCTATGGCCAGCAAACGCTGGAATCTCTGCGCGATTCCTCCGGCACCCAGGGCCTGCTTCCGAAGGTCATGGCAGCCTATAATGCGGGCCTCAGCCCGGTTACGCGCTGGAACAGCGAAGTCCGCTGCCAGGGCGATCCCCTGCTCTGGATGGAATCGATACCCTATTGGGAAACGCGGGGGTATGTCTCCATCGTGATGCGCAATTACTGGATGTATGAGCGGCAGGCCGGTGGCGAATCCCCAAGCCGCAGCGCTCTTGCGCAAGGCATGTGGCCGAAGTTTCCTTCAGGCACCCAAAGCGGCGCGATCCGCCTGACCGCCAACGATGTGTCCGGGCATGGCTATTGATCCGGAACGGCAATTCAAGCCGATCAATATCGCGATCCTGACCATCTCCGATACGCGAGGCCCGGAAGACGATACATCCGGCGATATTCTTGCCGGGCGTGTCGAGAAGGCCGGGCACAGGCTGGCGGCCCGTGCGATCCTGCGGGATGATGCGGATATCATCACAGCCCATCTGAACGATTGGATCGACGATCCGGACATCGACGCCATCGTCAGCACGGGCGGCACCGGCCTGACCGGGCGGGACGTCACTCCGGAAGCGCTGGACCGCGTGAAAACCCGCGACATTCCCGGTTTCGGGGAAATTTTCCGCCTCATCAGCTTCAACACGATCGGCACCTCCACAGTGCAATCGCGCGCTTGCGCGGTGGTGGCGCGTGGAACCTATATCTTCGCCCTGCCCGGCTCCAACGGCGCGGTGAAGGATGGCTGGGACGGAATACTGGCCGAGCAGTTGGACAGCCGCAACCGGCCCTGCAACTTCGTCGAACTGATGCCGCGATTGAAGGAACGATAGCGCCGGGCACGGTTGCCGATGTTCTCTAAATGTTCTAATTTCGGCATATGTCGAAAAGAAAGCCGCCTGCCGTTCATGGGCGTGGAGCCCAATCGGATTCTCTCTCAAGCCGCTTCGGGCTTCCCGCGAGGGAAGTGGATGGCGACTGGCTGGATGCGAGGACGGAAATAGATGGCACGGCACCCAAACTGCGGACCAGCGTTACCGAAGAGCATCCGAAAACCATCCTGACCTTCAATCAATCGCCGGACATTGCATTCGATCGATCCATCAATGCCTATCGGGGCTGCGAGCATGGCTGCATCTATTGCTTTGCGCGCCCCACCCACGCCTATCACGATCTGTCCCCCGGCCTCGATTTCGAGACCAGGCTGTTCGCCAAGCCCGGCGCCGCGAAATTGCTGCGCAAGACATTGGCGAGGCCGGGCTACAAGCCCCGGCCGATCGCGATGGGGACAAATACCGATCCCTATCAGCCCATAGAGCAGCGCTACCGCATAACGCGCGCCATTCTGGAAGTCTGCCTCGAAACCCGGCATCCGGTGACCATCACCACCAAATCCGCGCGCGTCCTGCGCGATCTGGATCTGCTGGTCGAAATGGCCCGGCATCGGCTCATTGCCGTGGCCTTGTCGGTCACCACCCTCGACCCCCGGCTTTCCATCCTGCTGGAACCCCGCGCTTCGGCACCGCTCAAGCGGCTCGATGCGCTGGCGCATCTCGCGGAAGCGGACGTGCCGGCGCATTGCTCCATCGCGCCGGTCATTCCAGCCATTACCGATGAATTCATGGAGCGGGTGCTGGAGGCAGTGGCCGCGCGCGGCATCCGCTCCGCCAGCTGGATAGCGCTGCGCTTGCCGCATGAGGTTGCGCCGCTGTTCCGGGAATGGCTCCAGGTGCATTTCCCCGAACGCGCGGCCAAGGTGATGGCGATCGTCCGTTCGATCCGGCAGGGGAAGGACAATGATCCCAACTATTTCAGCCGGATGCGGCCGACCGGGGTCTGGGCGGACCTGTTCCGCGCCCGCTTCACCCTGGCATGCAAGCGATACGGCATCGGCAAGGGCAACTTCCACCTCGATTGCAGCCAATTTCGCCGCCCCGCCACGGACGGGCAATTGCAGTTGCTTTGACGGTCAGGATTCCAGCCGATAGCCGGCGAACCGCGCGCGCAAATCCTTCTTGCTGATCTTCCCGGTGCCGGTGTGCGGTATCTCGTCGACGAACTCGACGGCATCGGGCAGCCACCATTTCGCCACCTTGTCCGCAAGAAAGCTGCGCAATTCGGCCTCGCAGACCGAACACTCGGGCTTTTTCACCACCACCAGAATCGGGCGCTCGTCCCATTTGGGATGCGGCACCCCGATCGCCGCCGCTTCCGCCACCCCCGGATGAGCGACAGCGGCATTTTCCAGCTCGACCGAGCTGATCCATTCCCCGCCGGACTTGATTACATCCTTGGTCCGGTCGGTCAGCTGGACCGTGCCGTCGGGATGAATGACGGCGACGTCGCCGGTATCGAACCATTGGCCCGCCTCCTGCACGGAGTCCGTCTCGGCCTTGAAGTAGCGCTTGATGACCCACGGCCCGCGCACCTGCAGCGCGCCCGCAGATTTTCCGTCGCGCGGCAAGGTTCGGGCTGGATCGTCGAGATCGACCGCACGCACTTCGGTTCCGAACAAGGCGCGTCCCTGGCTGGCCTTGAGCCGGACGCGATCTTCAAAGCTCATCCTGTCCCAATCCGCAGGCTCATAGGTAGCGGTCGCGATCGGCGAGGTTTCGGTCATGCCTCAGGCGTGGGCCACTCTCACATCAGCGCGCATCAGCCGCTCGATCAGCGCGCGCGGCAGTGCCGAACCGCCCGACAGGGCCTGCCGGATCGGGGGCAGCTCCTCGCCCGCCGCGTCGAGACACTGGAACAGGCTCAGCCAGACGGTCGGCACGCCCGCCACATGGGTTGCCCCTTCCGCGCGCATCAGCCGGATCAGCCGCTCCGGCTCGTTCACCGCGCTGAACACCATCTTGGCCCCCATCGCCGCGCTGGCCCAGGGAAGCCCCCAATTATTGGCATGGAACATCGGAACGACCGGCAGCACCACCGATCGCGCATCCATCGCCATCACCGCGGAAGAAGCCACCGCATAGGTATGCAGGATGGTGGAGCGGTGTTCATACAGCACTCCCTTGGGATGGCCGGTCGTCCCGCTGGTATAGCACAACATGCAGGGATCGCGCTCGCTACCCCGTTCCCACTCCGCCTCTCCCGTCTCGGCCCCGATCCACTCCTCGAACGACATGGGCTGCTCGCTGGCGGAGGGCGGCGGATCGCCTGCGGGATCGAAGCAGATGTAATGCTCGATCGTTTTCCAGCGCGGGCGCATCCTGTCCACGATAGGCTGGAACGCCGCGTCGTAGATCAACACCCGGTCCTCGGCATGGTTGGCGATGTATTCGAGCTGATCGTCGAACAGCCGAGGATTGAGAGTGTGAACGATCGCACCGGCGCCCGGCACGCCGAACCAGCAGACGAGATGGCGGCTGTGGTTCATCGCCAGGGTTGCGACCCGATCCCCGCTGCGGATGCCAAGCCGCCGCAAGGCCTGGACCAGCCGCAGGGCATCGCCGCGAATGCCGGCCCAGTCGGTTCTGGTTTCCCTGCCGTCGGCCCAGGCGGTGACGATCTCGCGGCTGCCGTGTTCGCGCGCGGCATGCTCCAGCAAACCCGTGACGCGTAGCTCCCAGTCCTGCATAGCACCCAGCATCGATGTCTCCCCAGTCCGCGACCGCCATCATGCGTATGTCGCGGATTCCCGCAAGCCAGGATCAATCAAACGAACAGGATCCGGCCCCCTGATATAAGCTTGTACAAGCAGCGATTTTCCTAAAGCGATTTCGCAGCGAGTGGAATCCCTTGTTCACTCCGAAATCGCGGAAAAACAGGCAAATCCCGGACTCCGGTCCAGCAGGGAGCGAAACCAGCCTAGGCCACCAGGCGGAGATGTCCACTGGCCGGCTTGGCTCGCAATGACACATTGGCGATGCCCGGAACATCCTGCAAGCGTTCGGCCAGTTCCCCGTCAAGGCGAAAATTTTCACCCAGCCGCAGAAGCGGATTTTCCCCTGCTCCCGTGCGCAGGCGAGCCAGCACTTCCCCTCGGGATTCCGGATCGGGCATCAGCATGGCGGCAAGGAGCGCCAATCCCTCCGCATCCGTGATCTCGAGGCTGAGTTGCATCTGCGCCGCGCTCTTGACCTCGGCGAGCGGGCGCGCGCCGCGAACCGTCACCCGAGGCGGCTCATCCGCGCTCGGGCTGTCCAGCTCCACATTGAGCAGGATGCAGGTGCCGTCCTTCGCCCATCGCACAAAGGATTCCACCAGGGATTCCTCGAAACATGCGGCGCTGAACTGCCCGGAACTGTCCGAGAAATCCGCCCGGACGAAATCCTTGCCCTTGCGGGTCTTGCCCCTGTTCACCCCTTCGACCATCGCAGCCATCACCGCCTGCTGCCGGCCCCCGCCGGGAACTCCGCCCTGCATCAGGCTGTCATAGCTGCGCGCGCCGTTGGCCGAAGCGATGGCGCGGTATTGTTCCACGGGATGCGCGGTGAAATAGAACCCGAAATTTTCCCGTTCCGCCGCCATCCGCTCGGACCGCGACCATTCGGCGGCCGGCGCCAGGCGCATCGAAGGTTCGGCATGATCCTCGCCGCCGAACAGGCCCACCTGGCCGCTCGATTTCTCTCTCGCCGCCGCATCCGCCACCGCCAGCAGCATGTCGGCATTGGCCAGGATCAGCGCGCGATTCGGCTCGATGCTGTCGAACGCGCCTGCTCCTGCCAGCCCTTCGAGCTGACGGCGGTTCATGGAGCCGGGCGGAAGCCGGCGGAACAGGTCTTCAAGGCTGGCAAAGCGGCCGTTGGCTTCCCGTTCCGCCACCAGCGCTTCCATGGCCTTCTCCCCAACATTGCGAATGCCGGCCAGAGCATAGCGCACCGCATATCCCTCGTCCGTCTGCTCGACCGTGAATTCGGCTTCCGACCGGTTTATGTCCGGCCCCGCGATTTCAACCGCCAGGGGCTTTTGCCGTCGCGCATCGTCGATGAAAACAGCCAGCTTTTCCGACTGATGCATGTCGAAGCACATCGAGGCGGCGTAGAACTCTTCCGGATAATGGGTTTTCAGCCAGGCCGTCTGATAGGCCAGCAATGCATAGGCGGCGGCATGGCTCTTGTTGAAACCGTAGCCGGCGAACTTGTCGATCAAGTCGAACAATTCGTTCGCCTTGGCCTTCTCGATTCCCGAAACGTCCTTGCAGCCTTCGACGAAGCGGGCGCGCTGGGCATCCATCTCGGCCTGGATCTTCTTGCCCATGGCGCGGCGCAGCAGGTCCGCATCCCCAAGCGAATAGCCGGCAAGGATCTGCGCCGCCTGCATCACCTGTTCCTGATAGACGAAGATGCCGTAGGTTTCCGCCAGAATGCCTTCCAGCTTGGGATGCGGATATTCGATCGCCTCCAACCCGTTCTTGCGGCGTCCGAACAGTGGAATATTATCCATCGGACCGGGCCGGTAGAGCGAAACGAGCGCGATGATATCCGCGAAGTTGGTGGGCCTGACGGCGGCGAGAGTGCGCCGCATTCCTTCCGATTCCAGCTGGAACACCCCCACGGTATTGCCGGACTGGAGCAATTCGTAAACCTGCGGGTCATCCCATGCGAGCTTGTCGAGATCGACCGTAATCCCCCGCCGGCCCAGCAGATCCACCGCCTTGCGCAGCACCGACAGCGTCTTCAGCCCGAGGAAATCGAACTTCACCAGGCCGGAATCCTCGACATGCTTCATGTCGAACTGGGTCACCGGCATGTCGGACCGCGGATCGCGGTAGAGCGGGACAAGCTGCGCCAGCGGCCGGTCCCCGATCACCACGCCAGCGGCATGGGTCGAACTGTTTCGAGGCAGCCCTTCCAGTTGCATCGCCAGATCGACGAGCCGCTTCACCTCCCCATCGGTTTCATATTCCCGGCGGAACTCCGCGACGCCATTCAATGCACGCGGCAAGGTCCATGGATCGGTCGGATGGTTCGGCACCATCTTGCAGAGCCGGTCGACCTGGCCATAGCTCATTTGCAGAATACGTCCGCAATCGCGCAGCACCGCCCGGGCCTTCAGCTTGCCGAAGGTGATGATCTGGGCGACGTGATCATGGCCATATTTGCGCTGGACGTAACGGATGACTTCGCCCCGCCGGGTTTCGCAGAAATCAATATCGAAGTCCGGCATCGACACGCGCTCGGGATTCAGGAAGCGCTCGAACAGCAGGCCCAGCCTGATCGGATCGAGGTCGGTGATGGTCAGCGCCCAGGCCACCACCGATCCGGCGCCCGAACCACGGCCAGGGCCGACCGGAATACCCTGTTCCTTGGCCCATTTGATGAAGTCGGCAACGATCAGGAAGTAACCGCCGAAGCCCATGCGGTTTATGATCTCGATCTCGAAATCGAGACGATCTTCGTAAGCCTTGCGCTCCTCGGGCGACAGTTCGCCATAAGGCTCGAGCCTTTTCGCAAGTCCGGCCCGGGCGTCTTCCGCCATCATCCGCGCTTCGCCATCCTTGTCCCCGGCCAGGCTGGGCAGGATGGGCTTGCGTTTCGGCGGAGCAAAGGCGCAACGCTGGGCGACAACCAGCGTATTGGCGAGCGCCTCCGGCAAATCCGGGAACAGCTCGGCCATCATCGGCGCGGATTTGACGAAGGAATTGGCGCTGGACCGGGGGCGGTCCACAGCATCCACATGGGTGGAATGAGCGATGCACAGCATCGCGTCATGCGCCGCCGTGAAATGAGGGTCGGCGTAATTCGCCGGGTTGCTGGCCACCAGCGGCAACCCCCGCTCGTAGGCAAGCGCGATCAGCGCATCTTCGGCGGCCTCCTCAACCGGATCGTTGCGGCGGGCGATCTCGATATAGAGCCGCCCGGGAAACAGGGTTTCCAGCCTTTCCGCATAGGCGAGCGCCGCCCGCTCCTGACCCTCCGCGAAGAGCCGGGCCAAGGCCCCCTCGCCCGCGCCGGTCAAGGCGATCAGCCCGTCCGTCCTGCCTTCGAGATCGGAGAGCAGGACGTGCGGCTCTTCATGCAGCGGGCGATCGAGATGCGCGCGGCTCACCAGATGGCACAGATTGTTCCAGCCATCCTCGTCCTTGGCGTAGAGCGGCAGGAAATCGATCCGGCTGCCTGCGTCCCCCTCACCCGTCGCGACGCCGAGCAATGCCCCCACGATCGGCTGGATGCCCTGGTCGCGGCAGGCAGCCGCGAAGGCAACCGACCCGTAAAGGCCGTTCCGGTCGCAGATCGCGATGGCGGGAAAGCTCCGCTCCTTCGCCAGCTTGGCGATTGCCTTAGGATCGATCGCGCCTTCCAGCATCGAATAGGAAGACAGGAGCCGAAGCGGGACAAAGGGCGCATATGCCATGCTGCGAAATAATAAGATTAACGTCGTCCGATCAAGCCATCCGCCGCTTCCTATTGGGGATAAGACCGTCTTACTCCTTGAATAATCCGCAGATTATGATTTCATCCGGGAAACACGCAGGATGGGGATTAGAAATGTCGGAAGAGCCGGTATCCACGAACTCTGCGCATGGCTTGGTTGATCGGGCCAAGGCCATCATCATGAAGCCCGCTGAAGAATGGCCGGTGATCGAGGCGGAACCCGCCACGGTCGGCGACATCCTCACCAAATATGCCATTCCGCTGGCGGCGATCACGCCTGTTGCCAGCTTCATCGGCGGGCAGGTCTTCGGATATGGCGCCTTCGGTCTCAGCTATCGCCCCAGTCTCGTCGGCGCGCTCGGCACGGCGGTCATCCAATTCGTCATGGCGCTCGTCTCGCTTTTCCTGCTGAGCTTCATCGCCAATTTCCTGGCGCCCAAGTTCGGTGGAACGGAAGACAAGCTCCGCGCCTTCAAACTTGTCGCCTACAGCCTCACCGCAAGTTGGGTCGCCGGAATCTTCGGCCTCATCCCCGCCATCGGCTTCCTCGCCATTCTCGGGCTTTACAGCATCTATCTGTTCTACACCGGCGCCACGCCGCTGATGAAGGTCCCGCAGGACAAGGCAGGCGGCTACACCGCGGTCACGGTTCTGGCGACCGTGCTGATCTATCTGGCGGCCATGGCGATCACCGGCGCGCTCACAGCCATGTTCGTGGGCAATCCTCTTAGGGACGTGACCTACAGCAGCAACGACGGCGACTTGTCCGGCAGCGTGAACGTGCCCGGAGTAGGGACTATCGACATCGGCAAGATGGAACAGGCCGCGAAACGCATGGAAGATCAGGCCAGCGGCAAGGTCAAGCCGGTCGAGGCCGCGTCATTGCAGGCACTTCTGCCGGCATCCATCGGCAATTATGCGCGCACCGCGCAGCAAAGCACCGCGGCCGGCGGAATGGGCAATGTCGAAGGCACCTATGAAAGCGGCGACAATCGGTTCGATCTTCGGATAACCGACACCAACGCGCTTGGTGCGCTGGCGGGAATGGGCGTTGCGATGGGCGTGGAGCAATCCCGGCAGGATGCCGAAGGTTACGAGAAGACGGGCGTCGTCGATGGCCGGATGCAGACCGAAAAATGGAACAATTCAGGCAATCGCGGCACATTCGGCGTGATGATCGGCGAGCGCTTCATGGTGGAAGCGGAAGGAACGGTGCCCAATATCGATGTGCTCAAGGCGGCGGTTGCGTCGGTCAACGAGGGAAGCCTCGCCGCCCTGGCGAAGTGATCACCAATTAACGAGGGTAATCGCTCCGCGCCGCCAGGGCGTATATCTCGCCTGTATCGAGACGATGGTCGCCCGATTTTTCAATAACGTAGTCGCCTCTTTCGCTTTCCGGCAAATTCATCACGAAGCCAACCAGTTCGCCGAGCGTTCCGCCCCGCAGCGCCTTCATCCCGTGCAGCACACCCTCTCCATCGCCTTTGCGGTGCAGGGTCGCGTGATCGTTCCAGTTGATGCCGGCAGGCACATGGCTGGCATTCGAGACGGCGGGATGGTCTGTCATGGCAAAAGAACGTCTTGCCGTGGCGTTCGTTCCTGCCTTGCAGGCTATTCGAGCAGGCCTTCATGCAGGCGGACCACCCGATCCATGGATCGGGCCAACCGCTCATTATGCGTGGCCACCAGCGCAGCGCTTCCTTCCCCGCGCACCAGCTTGAGGAATTGTTGAAGCACCTTATCGGCGGTCACTTCATCCAAATTACCGGTAGGTTCGTCCGCCAGCACCAGCTCGGGGCGATTGGCGAGAGCGCGAGCGACGGCAACGCGCTGCTGCTCCCCTCCGGAAAGCTGGCTCGGCCGGTGGTCCAGCCTCTGGCCCAGCCCGAGCGCATCCAGCAGTTCCCGCGCTCTCTCCTCCGCCTGCGAACGGCTGCGTCCGGCAATCAGCTGAGGCAGAACGACATTTTCCTCGGCCGTGAAATCGGGCAGCAGATGATGGAACTGATAGACGAAGCCCAGATGATCCCGGCGCAAGGCCGTGCGGTCGTCCCCGGAAAGCGTGCTGGCATCGGTGCCTGCGATCTCGATCCGGCCGCCGAACCCTCCCTCGAGTAGGCCGACCGCCTGGAGCAAGGTGGATTTCCCCGCCCCCGAAGGCCCCAGCAGGGCAACGATCTCGCCCGGACGGATGGCAAGGTCCACTCCCCGCAGGACATCGATCCGCACGCCGCCTTGCTCGAAGCTGCGGGTCAGCTGCGTAAGCCGCACGACTGGGTCATGATTATTCATAGCGCAGCACCTGCACGGGATCGGTGCCGGCCGCCTTGAGCGCGGGGTAGAGGGTCGCCAGGAAGCTGAAGACAAGCGCCATGACCGATATGACCGTCACTTCGGCGGGGTCGGTCCGGCTCGGCAATTCCGTAAGGAAGCGAATGGACGGGTCCCACAGATTCTGGCCCGTGATAATCTCCACCACCCGCACGATCGGCTGCCGGAAATACAGAAACACAAAGCCGAGCATCAGCCCGGCCACTGTGCCGAGAGCGCCGATGATGAAGCCGGTGGTGACGAAGATCTTGAGAAGCGAGCGCCGCGTGGCGCCCATTGTGCGCAGGATGGCGATATCGCGCGTCTTGGCGCGCACCAGCATGATGAGCGAGGACAGGATGTTGAACACGGCCACCAGCACGATGATCGACAGCACGAC
>Ga0172382_10006091_pt1 | contig 17685 bp, 12 predicted proteins | sample Leawel138RmetaG_FD_122245 | JGI IMG/M metagenome (GOLD analysis project Ga0172382, IMG submission 122245) | Leachate microbial communities from a municipal landfill in Southern Ontario, Canada - Leachate well 138R metaG | ecosystem: Engineered > Solid waste > Landfill > Unclassified | place...
GCGGGCGCGCTTCAGGATCCGCTCGAACCGCACATCGGTGCCGGTCACGATCTCGCTGTAGCCCTGCGACATCGACCATTCGATGATCGCCGCGAACATGGTGAGGGTTACGTCGTGTAGCGAGCCCCCTGCCCTTCCCGCCTCGAGCGAAGTGTCGACGCAGAACCGCGAGCTCTCGACCATGCCGGCGTGTGGACGGAGCAATCCGGTTTGCTCGAGATCGGGGAACAGCACCGACATCATCATCGGGCCGGTCGCCGGCAATAGCCGCGCGCACCCCACAACATCGGCGCTTCGGGTTACTGCCAGGATGTAGGTCGGCCCGCACGAGTCGAACTCGTCGACCTCCCTCCCCTGCCGGACGTCGACATCCCAGTCCAAGCGCCCCTGGAAGATCTTGGCGCGCAGCAGGTGCATCGAATCGAGAAGACTGGTGGCGCCGCTGTAGTCTGTCGGCGAGATGGCAACTGCCTGCATCCGTTTCGCTCCCGTTTGCTTGAAACTGGACGGCAAGAGGCATGATTTGGGCTTAGGTCGCGACTAGTGAAAGTATGAGTGATTCTGGAGCCACTGCTCATGAGTCGGGGCGAGACAGGCACTCCAAGCGGTGCCGGACTAGGACAAGGCCGAGTGCAACCCTAATAGAAGTGTGAGTGCTCTCGCGTGATGGTCATTCAAGGAAAGCAGCACAAGGTATTGAAAAGTAATACGAAAGTGCTGTTGCGCTTGGCGATTCCGGGACAGGCACGAAGCGTTCGTTAACTTCTCGTTAACCATTAAGTCCTTGCACCAGCATGCTTTGTAGGTATCGTCACGGAAAAAGGGCGATTGCGCCCGAAAATCCGTGACGAGAGAAAATAACGTGAGCGTGGCTGTCCAACTTGATAGAACGGAGCTTGCCAGCGTCGATGAGACGATAGGCGCTCAAGCGGACCTGTTGAGCTCACAGCTGCAGGCGATGAGCGAAGCGCTCTTTCCTCCCTCTTCCCAGAAGGTACTGCGTCGTTTCACATCTGGCGAGGCTGCCAAGCTGATTGGGGTGTCGGACTCCACGCTTCGCAAGATGACCCTTGCCGGCGAAGGTCCTCAGCCGCAGACCACTAGCAACGGCCGTCGCCTCTACACTTTGTCCGACATCAACGCGATCCGGCGCTTTCTAGCGCAGTCGACGCGCGGTCGCGATGCGCTAGAATTTGTCCCGCACCGCCGGCCGCACGAGCATCTCCAAGTTCTGGCTGTTACGAATTTCAAGGGCGGGTCAGGAAAGACGACTACCTCGGCCCACCTCGCCCAGTACCTCGCACTACAGGGGTATCGGGTGCTGGCGATCGATCTCGATCCGCAGGCCTCGCTTTCCGCCCTGCTCGGCGTGCTTCCCGAGGTCGATGTCGGGTCCAACCAGACCCTCTACGCGGCAATCCGATACGATGAAGAAAAAAAGCCGCTCGCAGACGTCATACGGCCCACCTATTTCGATGGCCTCGACCTCGTTCCGGGAAATCTCGAGCTTATGGAGTTCGAGCACACAACGCCGCGGGCGCTGACGATGGGAAGTTCGGCTGGAGGAACTATTTTCTTCGCTCGTATCGCCGCTGCTTTGGATGAGGTCGCGGAGCGGTATGACGTCGTCGTCATCGATTGCCCTCCCCAGCTCGGCTTTCTGACGCTCAGCGGTCTTTGTGCTTCCACGAGCATGGTCGTGACCGTTCATCCGCAGATGCTTGACGTGTCGTCGATGAGCCAGTTTCTGCTCATGACGCGCGATCTGCTGGGCGTCGTCAAGGAGGCTGGAGGCGACCTGAAGTATGATTTCGTCCGGTATCTGCTGACGCGGTTCGAACCTCAGGATGCACCGCAAACCAAGGTCGCCGCCCTGCTGCGCAATCTCTTTGACGATCATGTGCTGACTAATCCCATGGTCAAGTCCGCAGCGGTTTCCGACGCCGGGCTTACGAAGCAGACACTTTATGAAATTGGCCGGGAGAATTTGACGCGATCCACCTATGACCGGGCGATGGAATCGCTGGACGCGGTGAATGCCGAGATCGAAAGCCTGATCCGCAAAGCGTGGGGCAGGCCATGACGAAGGTTGTTAGGTTTGGCTCGCTTGCGCGTCTGGGAATTGAGGGCTGGTTGGGAGCTCCCAACACCTATGTCATAGCGTGCTGGATGACCTCGACAAACGTCCGTGTTGGGAGCTCCCAACACCATGCCGCTTCGCCTGTTGGCGGGGCGAGTTGGAGGGCGTCATGAGCCGCAAAGACGCGATAAACAACCTCTTTCTCAAGCGTCTGGAGCCTGGTGCCTCGGCTAACTCCAAACCCACCGAGCGTGTCCGGACGGGCGCAATCTCCGCGATGGGCGCGTCTCTTCAGGAGATGTCGGAGAATGCGAAGCAGGCCGCTCAGTTACAGAAGCAACTGGCCGAAGGGGACGCCATTGTTTCGCTCGAGCCGGGAAAAATCGATCCGTCACGCATCGCCGACCGAATTCCAATCGACATAGACCCGGACTTCGAGCAGCTCGTTGCGAGTATCAGCGAGAATGGGCAACAGGTCCCGATTCTCGTGCGGCCTCATCCCGCGTCTGCCGGCCGCTACCAGAACGCCTACGGCCGCCGCCGCTTGCGCGCGGCCGAGAAGCTGGGGCTTGCCGTGAAGGCGATCGTCCGAAACCTAACGGACAACGACATGATCGTTGCGCAGGGGCGTGAGAATCTTGACCGGAAGGACCTCTCGTTCATCGAGAAGGCATTCTTCGCGCGAAACCTCGAAGACGACGGCTGCGATCGCCGAACAATCATCGCGGCGCTGGCCTCGGACAAGGCCGATATCAGCCGTTACATCGCGGTCGCGCGCCGGGTGCCGGAAGTCGTCGTCAAGAAAATTGGCCCGGCTCCGAAGTCAGGCAGGGCTCGTTGGCTCGCTCTTGCCGACAAGCTCGGCCGGCAATCGTCGATCGCGGCGGCTGAGCGCCTCTTGGAGGATCCGGGGTTGCGCGCCGCGGACAGCGATGCCCGCTTCGACGCGGTGCTTCGGTCGCTTCAGGAGAAGGGCAAGAAAAATCGCGCAAGCACCGAGTCCTGGAAAATCCCAGGCGGGAAGCGCGGCGCCAGAATCGAGTCCAGAGAGGGGCGCACGTCGCTCATCTTCGAAGAGAAGATCGTTCCGGATTTCGCGCAGTTTGTAGCTGCCCGGCTGGATGACCTGTTCGTTGAATTCCAGGCCAACAGCGATGGAGGCGACAACCAATGAAATGATGCCGGCGAGTAACCCTCGCCATCCTGAGGACAAGCCCGGCAAAAGAAAAAGGCCCCCGAAACAGGTTCCGGAAGCCCTTCTCATAGTGTGGTAACTAGAGAATCGCATTTCCTGGAATCACCGTCAAGAGTCTTTGTACTCACGTCGTTTCGACGAGCGGATTTCTTTTGCCTAACAAAAGGTAAAGGAAATGCAGACGCATCTAGCGACGACGCCCTTTGGGCGGCGGCCGATGACGCTTGGCCTGATCTCAAGCCAGGTCATGGCCAAGAACATTGAGCAGGGAACAACCGTCTCGAAATGGCAGGTGTTCCGCGACATCCGCGACGCGAAGGAAGCCCTTGGCACGACCGACCGCGCTCTGGCCATCCTCAACGCGCTTTTGACGTTTCATCGCGATGAAGAGCTCACCGGCGAGGGCAACCTTGTTGTCTTTCCCTCGAACGAGCAGCTCATTCGGCGGGCGAACGGCATGTCGTCGGCGACGCTGCGGAGGCATCTGGCCAACCTCGTGATCTGCGGCCTCATCATTCGCCGCGACAGCCCCAATGGCAAGCGCTTCGCTCGCAAAGGGCAGGGGGGTGCGATTGAACAGGCCTACGGCTTCGATCTGTCGCCACTGCTGGCGCGCGCTGCGGAGTTTCGCGAGCTCGCAGAGGCCGTCGCGGCCGAGCGCAAGGCGTTTCGTCTGGTCAAGGAGCGGCTGACTATCTGCCGGCGCGATGTCGTCAAGATGATCGAAGCCGCCGTCAACGAGAACGTGCCTGGCAACTGGCGAGGCTGCCAGCGCCGTTATGAGGCGATCGTCGCGCGGCTTCCACGAACCGCCCCCCGACAAGTCCTTGAGGCGATTGCGAACGAATTGGAAGACCTCTGGGCGGATGTGCATCAGGCATTGGAATCGTTCGTCAAATCAGAAGATTCGAACGCCAATGAGTCTCATTCTGAGCGCCACATACAAAATTCAAACCCAAATTTTAATCCTACCGGTGAAACTGAATACGGCTCAGGAAATAAAGATGAACCGAGCGGCACCGCCGAGCATACCGACAACGTGCGGAGCCTGCCAAGACGCGACCTGCCCTTGGGCATGGTGCTGAGCGCCTGCCCCGACATCGTGCCTTACGCCGAGGGGGCCCAAATCCGGACATGGCGGGATCTTGCCGCCGCCGCCGACAGGGCCCGGCCCAGCATGGGCGTGAGCCCGACCGCCTGGCAGGAAGCCGTCGAGGTGATGGGCGCACAAAGCGCTGCAATCGTGCTGGCGGCGGTCCTTCAGCGGGCCGAGCATATCCGCAGCCGCGGCGGGTATCTGCGCGACCTGACCGAACGCGCGCGGCAGGAGAAGTTCTCGGTCTGGCCGATGATCACCGCGCTGCTTAACGCCAGAATGGGGGCGCTGGAGAGGACGGCTGGCGCATCAGGCGCGGGGGCGGGACAGAAAACTCAGCCAGATGGTGACCCTCGCACGTCGTCCGGTTCGCTCGAAATCAGCAACGCCCTGCGCGACAACATGAAGAAGAAGGGCTGGTGACATGCGCCGGTCATCCTTCCGACGGCGTATTGGTGCGCTCGTCTCCGATCAACCCGGAGCGGCTAGCACGGTCGATGAGGTTCTTGACCGAGGATGGCGACCATTTTGAGCCGCCGCGCGGCGTCCGTTCGTGCAGCCGTTCGAGTTGGCTGGCGATCTCACGGAGCGTCAGCTCCGGGTTCGAGGCGTGCATGCCGGCGACCAGCGTCATCAAACGATCTTCCGGCAGTCGGGGAGGCGACTTTTGGAGCAAGGCTGGGTCGGCCATGTGCTCGCCTACCAGCCACTTAACGGCTCGGCGCAGGCGCTCTGGCGTCCAGTCGAGACCGCGCTGTTTGAGCACTCGAGCGGTGTCGTCCCACGTATGGTGGGGCCGCATCCGGCGCACGGTGGGAAGCCACTGATTGACTGTCGTCTGGATGCGCGCGCCATAGGCCGCCTTCTGTGCCGCGGTCATCTTTGCCAGCGCCTCCGGCCGGCGCTCTCGGACGCCTGGGTTGCCCGGCAGCTTGCCCCTGGCCTTCGCGGCGCGGATTCCGGCCTTGGTGCGTTCCGAGATCAGCGCGCGCTCGAGCTGCGCTACGGCGCCAAGAACCTGTAGCGAGAACATGCCCTGTGGCGTGGTCGTGTCTATCGGATCTCGCAACGACCGAAAATGCGCGCCCTTCACAGTCAGGTCCTCGATCACCTCGAGCAGGTGGCTGACCGAGCGCGCCAGGCGGTCGAGGCGTACGACGACGAGTGTGTCGCCGGCGCCGATCTCGCGCAGCAGCTTCGACAGGGCAGGGCGGGCGCGCGAGGCGCCAGAGCCGTGCTCCTCGACGATCGCGTCGCAGCCGGCCGCGCGCAGCTCTATTTCCTGCGCCTCGGTGGCCTGCTCTTCGGTCGAGACCCGCGCGTAGCCGATTTGCCGGCCCTGTGGTCGACGTGAGGAGCGATTTTGCGTGTCGGCGGCCATGTGAAGTGTCTGAGAAGTGTCCCGAAGGCGGAATTTCCAAATACGGAGGATAAGGATAACCGATCGTTTGTAAACGTCTCTTGGGGTTCCTTCTGAAGTCGCTACGGCCGCGCAAACCTTGGAAATCAACGTTTTTGATCGCTCTGAGCGTCCCGGTGCGTGCTGCTGTACAGTTCCGATATGAGATCATTATCGATAGTTAAAGAGCGCGCGGGAAGCATCCCAGACAAGTCAAGTTAAATGCGATATAGCTTGACAATCGCAAATCAGATACAGCCAAAACAATGGTTTACGAAGTCGGCATATTGCCACTGGATCGCCTCGCCGGACCCGCTGCGCGGGCTACCGAGCTTCTGGCGCGCCTCGACGAGCGGCTGGCGCATTCGCCCGTCCGCGAAGGCTGGATCGAGCGCTCTCACTTCCACGATGCGGTCGCGGCGCTTTGGGTCGAAGGTGAACTCGTCCATCTCGAGGACCTCGTCTTCCACGACGCCGAGATGGACCAGCGCACGCCGACCCATGAACTCACCCGGGCGCATGTTGTGCTGCGCAAGCGACGTCGGATCCTCACGCAGGCCCGGGACTGGCCCTTCTGCCGCGAGGGCTTGCGCGAGCTGACAGGACGGACCGGCGCCGAGGCGCCGCTATCAGAAAGCGACCCTGATGCGGAAGGGAGAGAAGCGGCCGAAGCCGATGCTGGCGCGAGCGAGCAGTCGGAGGATGACACGCTCGCCCAGGAATTCGCCGAAATCGACGCGGTCCTGGCGCGGTCGTCGAAGCTGCTCAGCGGCGCCGAAATTGCGGCGGCGCGGCCCCGACAGGACGACGATCGCCTGGCGGTGCTTTTCGACGGGGATCGGGACGAGGGCGCCCGTCTGGCAGAATGGCGCGAGGTTGCGGAGCGAACCCGAGGCTTTCCGCTGGTGCTTCGTGCCGCGGTCCTGCTCGACGCCTGGACCGATATCGAGGTGTTGCAGCGTGGCGACTGGATCGGACCGCTGCTGGTCGCCGCGCTCCTGCGTCAGGAAGGGCTTTGCGCGCATCATCTCGCCAACCTGCATCTTGGCGCCCAAAAAGTGCCACGCGAGCGTCGGCGTTCGCGCGACCGTGTCGAGCGCCTGCTGGCATGGATCGACGTCATGTTCAAGGCCGCCGGTTTCGGCTTGAAGGAACATGACCGCCTGTTGCTCGCCAAGGAGCGGATGGAACGCGTCCTGCGCGGACGGCGCGCCAGCTCGAAGCTGCCGGCTCTCGTCGATCTCGTTCTGTCGCGGCCGCTCGTGTCGACGAGCATGGTTCAGAAGGAACTCGTGGTCTCGCGGCAGGGCGCCCTCGATCTGATTGGCGCGACCAACCTGCGCGAAATGACGGGCAGGGGGAGTTTTAGGGCATGGGGAATCCTCTAGGCCGGATCCACCGGCGTGCAGGAATTCGTCACGAGCGGATGTGTTGAGAGCTGTTGACGGGGAAAGAAGATGAAACTCGTTCCGATTGGCGGTGATCTCTGTCGATTTGCGGTCCGTATCCCCGATCTTGATGCGCCAATTCGACGGATATTCCCTCTGCACCGGCTGCTGGAGATCATCAGCTCAAGGCAGATGGCGCTCGTCGCGCCGCAGCTTTGGGATGATCCGCGAGAAGACCCGGCTACACTCTGCATGCTTGACGGGAGCCAGCACGTCCCGGGCAGAGGCCAGCGGCCCCTCGCCGCCTATCTTTCTCCGGCTTGGGCACAATGCTGGTCGATGAATCCTGGTTCAGACACTTTGCTGAGGGCCTATTCTCGCGTGAACTTAGATTCGCAGACACGACGCAACTCGGATCGGGCGAACGAAGGTGTAGCCGTTACGACCACAGTCCGGCGTTTGCTTGCCGCTGCCGAAGAATGGAATGCCGGCGGCGCGGACGCCCATGTCGTGGCTGGCCGGGTGGAGTATCTCGAAGACAACGAGATCTGGCAGCGCCTCGTGAACGCGTGCAACGGCGAGCACGGCCCCCGCTTCTTCTGCACTGTGCAGGGCCGCGCGGAGTCGCTTCTCTGGAAACGGAACTATTTTGCCCATGAGCAGGAACTGAGGCTCTTGCTCATCGGCCAGTCTTGGATCGAGGAGGAACCATCGCCGAAAGTCCGGTTTGTGAAGATCGATCCCAACGCCGTGTTCACTTCGATCAGCTTCGATCCAAGGCTTCAACCATTCGAGCTGAATGAGCGGATTGCCGAGGTTCGGGCAGCTGATTACACCGGCGAAGTTGCTCGAGATCCCAGCTACCAGAAGGTCCTCTCTCTGCTTGTCATGATGCAGAACTGGCCCGATCCATAACGGCAAGGAGCGCAAGGTTGTCGCTCAGCGGCAGCCACGCTGAGGTGACGCATCCTCTTTCGCCAGTATGGATCTCGAATAGTCTCAGCAAGTTTCGATGCCGCTGGGGATTGGGCTTGCAGAGCAGCCGAGGAGGCGTTGGTCTAGGCACGCATATCCTATATGGTTGCGGAATCGGGAAGCGGGGAGGCAAACGAATATTGGGTGACGATCATTCAAGTCGACGTGCCTATTGAGGACTATAGGCTCGGGCACGGCATGGCAAAAAAGAAAGTACTGTCTCGCAAGCGACAGCCTCTCGAGTCGCGATTTGAATTTGTTGGCGATGCAATTGCCCCAAGCGATCGCTCCGCACTCAGGTCCGCGATTTTCGAGGTCGAGGATCGGGCCACTGGGGCGGGGTACAACCTAAAGCTCTGGCGGAAGACCAACACCGCTGTCGACGATGACTTGCGGCAGCTTTGGCTGCACGAGATGCGGCAAATGCAGCGGCTGATGTCATATGGCGGCGCTCGCGATGTGATCGTGGATGTAATTGAGTTCGTCGAAGACGACGAGAACTTCGGAGTGCTGCAGCCGCAGCTTGGCCAGCCTCTAGCCCAGCGCCTGAAGCGCGTTTCCCGGAACCATTGGCTGAGAAACCTCGGGGCGATTCGGTCGCGTGTGCTTCTCTGGAGAAACGTCGGCCGCTTGGTGAAGGCACTCGGCATCGTGCACTCGCAAGGCCTGGTGCATGGAAACCTGACTGCGGATGTTGTGCTCACCGATGGATCGGAAGATCCGGACTTCTATCTTGCTGGATTTGAATGGAGCCTCTGGCTAAGCGCCGATTCTGTAGCGGCCTCGCATGCGCTTCTAAGCCCGCAGGGCGAGTCGAGAAGGGCGATACGGTACTCCTTCGAAGAGGATTGGCAGGCTCTCGGACGGTTAGTTGCGGCGGTTCTCCGTGTGATTGTCAGACCAACCGGAGATATCGAACCTATCGACGAGCCCGACCAGGCCCTCGAACTGAGCGCTTCAGAGCGCGCGGTTCTGCGCCGTCTCATCGTTCCGTCCCGCCTTGATGTTCAGGACGCTGGCACGATTTCGCGAGCGATCGATGACATTATCTCGAATGTCGCTCGCTCTGTCTCGGCCAAGGCGGGAACATTCCTACTCACGTTGCCGGCCCCGTCCCGGGTGGCCGACGCGATCTTTGACGCGACCGGCGGCCAAATTGCCGTCGACGAATTTCGCAAGCAGGTGGATTGGCTCCAGGCTGATATGGCAGGCGGGGCCACATTGCTCGTCCCGACGTCGTTCGATCCGAAGAAGGGCCGCCTAACCCTCGTGACCGAGGCGATGAACTACACATTGACGGCGTTCCAAGATGATGGTGCCGCCGTTTGGGATATTGCGTTTTGCGCGAATGCGGAGCCGAGAGGGGGGCCGATCGGGTTGGGCAATTTCGTCGAGCACGCCATTTCTCAGCCAATCGCGGTAGCGGGTATTAGGCGCGCTCGAGAGCTACGTGCTGAACTTGGGCCTGACGTCCTGGATTGGAGCGCTTTCGCAGATCATAAAGACCGCGCCGACACCGGACGTACCGAGGAGATCCAAGCGGCCCTTGTGTTGGTGCAAATCGTCGAATCCGTTGTTAAAGCGTTTGAAATCTATCCGATCGAAGTGCTCGAATCGACCGGTGACCGCGGTCGGCGCTACGTGACGATACGCGGACTTCCAAACAATGATCGCGATCGAGTCGCCAGGCGCATCGGCCTTCCTGAAACATCCGCGGCGCTCAACAGGCTTTTTGGTGAGGAGCACCGGGATGCGGAAAGCCAGTGGCGTCTCAGCCTTTCTTCGAGTTTGGGCGGTTCCAAGGCGCATGATGTCACAGCCTCGTTTGTCGACGTTGTCGAGAAGCGCGGCGGTCAAGCGTACCGATTCGAGGTTGACGACGAGATCCCTCACGACGGCTCGCTGTTTCTACGCGCCGACGGCGAGACCGGTACCGAAAAGGTCATCGCCAGACACCTAGCGAATATTCGCGCGCTCAACACCCGTGTCGATCTCGTAGACATGCTGGACGATCCTTGGCGACTTCAGCGCTCAAGCAAGGAAGCATTGAGGGAAGATGACGCAGAATTCGCAGAGCTCGATCAGCCGAAACAAAAAGCTCTGCGCGCCATCTTGAGCACGCTCCCGTCATACTTTGTTGTCGGTCCGCTAGGTGTCGGAAAAACAAAGCTCGCGACAGAGTTGATCTGGCGCCGCTTCGAGGATCCGTCGACTCGCATCCTCCTCAGCGCCCAGGGCCACGACGCCCTCGATAACCTGCAAGAGAAGGTGAGGGAGGTCCTGTCGGCTCATGATGCGCATGACGTAATTGTCGTCCGATCAGCATCGCTTCGGAGAGCGAAGACCGATGACGACGTTCAGCGCGTCGCTGCAAAATATCTGCGGGCGTTAGCCGGGAGCAAAATGGTCGCAGAAAACATCTCCGGTGAGCGCGAGCAGATCAAACGTCTTTCCGCAGCTTACGACAGACTGGAGGCCAACGCGGCGCGGTCGAAGCGGGCACAGCCTTCGTCTGAGGAGGATGAGTTGCACGACGAGGAACGGAAAGGACTCCGAGGCATGTCCAATCTCGTCCTCGACGCTGCCAACATAGTAATCTCAGCGGCCAACTCTGCCGACATCGAACGGATGGTCGATGCACGCGAACAATTCGATTGGGTAATTGTCGAGGAGGCTGCGAAGGCGACCGGACCTGAACTTGTCGGTCCGTTGATGCTCTCCGGTCGGCGACTTCTGATCGGAGATCACCATCAGCTCCCACCGTTTGGAGCCGAGCGCGTCGGCGGCATTTTGGGAAATCACGCCTTGGTCGAGCAAACGCTCGATATCGCAGAACAGGTTGTAGCTTCGGTCTTGAGGGATGGCGAACTCGAAGCCATGCAGGCAATACGGAGCGATCCGCAAAGGTTCAGAGACGTTGCCGCGCTCGCGCTGCGGCTGTTGGAGCCATTTCGAAGTGTAGTGGTCGAAGACGAGCGGCGATCACAAGCCAATCCGAGTCACCGCCACATCGCGGCAACGCTGACCGAACAGAGGCGGATGGACCCAGCCATCGCCGAAATTGTCTCCAAGGCCTTCTACCGAGGCGAGCTTCTCACGGAGCGCGGGCGAGCGGAGCGAGCTCTAACCGAGCCACCTCCTTTTGTTGCACTCGAGCCCTTGCCCGCGTCCCCCGTCGTAGTGGTCGACTTTCCACATGTCAGTTCGACGGGTCGGCGCGAACGCATGGAGTTCGGAAGTCCGCGTTGGCACAATCCCTCCGAAATCAATGCGGTCATCAATGTACTCAAGCACGTTCGGGCGGACACATCCCGCGGCGCCCCCACTCTTGCAATCCTCTCGCCTTACAAGGCGCAAGTTGAAAAGCTCGCTGATCGCGTCGCCTCTCTGCTTCATGGCGACCTCAATCACTTGAATGCTTTTCAGCCCGTGCGACGCGGGGGCAGTTTCGTCGGCACTGTCGATTCATTCCAGGGAAGTGAAGCCGACCTCGTTGTTATTTCTCTCGTTCGCAACAATCCCCGCTCCGGCGGTTCGGCCATCGGGTTCTTGCGCGACCGGCGTAGAATGAACGTCGCGCTCAGCAGGGCAAAATCCAAGCTGGTGATCGTCGGTAGTCTGCAGTTCCTGCGCGAGGCCGTTCGAGGTGTTAATCCTGACGAAGAGACACACGATCTTACGTTTCTGACCGATATGCTTGCGGCGCTCAATGATTTGGCTGGACGGCGAAGACCCGACGGACGCGCGCTGGCCGAGTTTGTCAGGCCCGAAATGCTGGGGCGAGGCAGATGAGCATTCTCGTCGCTATACCCATATTTCGGGTCTCTTGCAGGGTCGGGATCGACAAGGGGCGACCCTGGAGCATCGTCGACGAACTCATCCTGGCTTCGGTTGCGCGCGTGCCGCGAACGATCAAGGAGCTTGCTGAGCATGCCGATCTGCCACGCCAGCTCGTGGTCGCATCCATTGCACGACTGATGCGGTTTCGGTTGGTTGAGGTTCGAGCCTCCGCCGACGGCGCGTCGTTCCTGACCAGCCCCTATGGATTTGAGGCGGTTAGCAGTGGCAATCCGCTGCCTTTCTTTCCGAAACGGCTCGTTCGAAAAGCAAGCTTTGTCATCGAACGCGCGACGGGCACTTTTTTCCCGACACGCGATGTACTGATCAAGTCGCCTCGAAAGATTGAGGCGGAGCACAAGGTTGGCGCCGATGTCCGTGTCCTGCGCGTAGAAGGCGACGGGCCGACTATGTCGCAGGAAGCGAACCTCAACCGCCTCAGCGAGGTCGTGGCTCAAGGATGGGACGAACAACTCGCGTCGATCGATGGGCGGACGGCGTCCGTACGGGACGATGAATACATGGTTGTCCGTATTGTCGACGGTGTGCCGCGAGGATTGCCGGAAGCAGCCGGTGATGAGCTACGGCAGATTGTCGACGCAGTTGCGACGCTTGACGCGGGCAAGCCGAGCGTCACCGTCCAGTATTCGGGAGCGAAATCTCCGAGACCCACAGAGCCAACATATCATGGATGCTCGTTCAGCCCGGACGATCTTATCATAGGCGGGTCCGCGCAGCGCCTCGAGTTCGAGAAGCTGGTTGCGGGCGCCCATCAGCGGGTGATCATCCATTCAACGTTCATCAAAGCCGATGATGTCCAGGCGCTGTTCGAGATCATACGCGCTGCGTGCCGACGTGGGGTCCGCTTCAGCGTTTTCTGGGGCGCAGAATACGACGAGGAGACCGAAAGCCGGAACGCGGCCGCAGCTGCCAAGATCATGGAGATGGTGAGCAAGGACCCCGATACAGCGGGGCGGTTTGTCGTCGATATGCGTACGACGGGGTCTCATGCAAAGGTGATGCTGGTTGATACGCCTTCGGGGGAATGGCTGGCGGCGGTAAGCTCCTGCAATTGGTTGAAATCGCCGTTTCGAAACGTCGAATTGACGGTGATTCTACGCGATCAAGCGATTGTTGCTGATGTGATGGGCGCTGTTCAGCAGATCATTGGGCGCCGTGGTCTCTCCGATACCGTTGCCACGGAACTCCATTTGACGAAGCGTGACCTGAAACGCCTGAGCTCGAACGGGGGCTCAACGCGCATTGCCGTTATCTCCGGCGATGCGCACGACGCGCTTCTGAGAGAAGCCAGTGGCAAAGCTGCACATCGGCTCGTTCTCGGGTGTCACAAGCTGGGATCTACCGCACGTCCGGGCGCCTTGCTGCAGGGCGAGGTGGCTGCTGCCCGGCCTGGCATGGCGGTTACCGTGCTCTATACGATGGTGTCCAAGCCCATGCGGAACCGGCACGCTCGCGAGTTGAAGGCCGAAGCAGCAGACAACGGCTTCCGGCTGATCGAAGCCGGCAAGATTCCTCTCCATGGAAAGTTCCTTGCATGGGACAACGACGATCTCGTCGTCACCAGCATGAATTGGGCGTCGGCTTCGTCGGAAGTGGATTTTCCCGACGCCGAGATTGGAGTGCACATCATATCCAACGGCATCGCGACGACGGCGCTCGATCAATTGACCAAGATCTTCCCCGATCTTGAACAAGCGGCGTCGAATCTGGATTCAGAAACGGTTCAATGACAACGCCACTTCGTAGACTGCAAGCGAGGCTGATTGGCCCTGCTTAGCGTGACCGCCCCGTATGTGATTGCCTCCGGCCGCAGACTCTCAATGTTGCGGCCAAGCTGGGCATGTTTCGCGGGGTTCTGTACTTCAGCCGTTGCCGACTGGCAGACGGTTGTGGGGAAAACCGCCGGCCTTCCCGAGGTTCTGCGGGCGGCACTGCTGCTCGACGCCTGGCACAACATCGAGGTGCTGCAGCGCGGCGGCTGGATCGGATCCTTGCTTGTCGCGGGGATGTTGTGTCAGGTCGGCTCGACCTGATCGGCGAGGCGTTGGGATGCCAGCCCCACACAGGGCGCTGACGACCTTGCGGCAAGGGCCGCAGAGACCATTGGCAAAGACGGCTCTGTCGCTTCGCGTCGACCAGCTCATGCGGCCAGCGGTAAGGACTTCGTTATCGTCGACAGCGTGGAGTTCAATCATAGTCCACGGCTCCGGCCGATCCCCTAGCACCCACCGATCTATCTATCATGCCGGCAGACTTTTCACGGCCATGGGACTGCCATTGTCGCTTGCTGCGAACTATCGTTGCAAACTTGGTTCAAGCTTCCCGAACATAGAAGTTCGGCGCCGCGCCTACATCAATGAGCTCGATCTCTGAACCAGACTTGCCGCGTAGAATCGACAGAGCACCACAATCGTCGCGGTCCTGTTCTACATCCCCGACAAGTCCTTCGATGAAGGCGACCTGCTGGTGCGCTTCGAGGTCGGCCCAGAAACCATCCGTTGCAACGAGCAACGGACGATGGTCGAGTTCGAACAAATTCAGATCGGGAGCAATGAAGCGCTTCGAGCGGAAGCTACGTGTGAGCCTGTGACGCGCGGGATTCTTTGCGAGACGCTCGATCGCTACGGGCAGCAGCGGATTTGCGAGCGTATGGGGCTGGGTCAGCCACGTGATCCGTCCATCCTCCTCACGTCGACCTAACAGGCAATCGCCTGCATGCAGCACCAGTGCCGGGCGCGTCGCTGCAAGATGCACAAGGACGTAGCTGGCTGAATCCGTGCGAAAGTCCATGGCGAGCGCCGCGTGGGTCATCCGAAGCTGCGCAATCAGAGCGTCGGCGGTCACCTCTTCAGTCCCGGTTACGAACCAGTCGACCATACGGCGCGCAATCTCGCGCGCAAAATCGCCGCTGTCCGAACCCGATGTCGATCCATCGACAACGATGGCCAGTACGGCGCCGCCGCGGATGCCTATGCCTGCATGGTCTCGGTTGTCGGCCGTCCGCGTCCCTTGCCGGCAATGCCACCGAATTTGCAAGGTCATGTCAGCTCGTATCCAGCGTGCTGATCGCGACCAGCCGCTCGTAAACGATGTCGACACGGCCCGCCGGTCCCCGAATGTTTCCCTCCAGGAAATGGTCGAAATTCGGATCGTCGAGCAGTGCCGCAATCTGTTCGGCGATGTAGTCCCGGATCTCCGGCTCGCTGCTCGCGATTTCCTCGATGATCTCCTCTCGCCCGTCGACCAGAAGCAGAATGTCCTCAGCATCGCGGCTGCCGATGAGATCGCCTTCGCCGCGTCCGCGGTATGCCTCCAGCTTCGTCGCGACAAACAGTTCCGGTGCAAGGCGCCGGATCTCGAGCGCCGCCTCCAGCTGTTCTGGTACCGCCGTCTCGATCCCCTTTGCGTACCAGCGATTGCTGAAGCCCAGGATCGCCTCGTCGTCCGGCATGAAGTCGACCTTTAGCTCACCGAGCTTCATCCGGCAGATGACGGTGTCGTCAGTTGCCTCGGTGAAGCCGCGAGCTCGCAAGCGCTCCATCAGCACGGCCCATTCGGCGAAGCCAGCGAGATCGACGATCAGGTCGACATCGTCGGTCGCTCTCACCCCTTCGAGAACGATCGGGTCGGTAATGTAGAGTGCGGTCGTGCAGCCGCCGACGAAGACCAGGCGCGCGCGCAACTCCTCGCCGAGCGCCTCGGCGACGGCCACCAACATCGCCTTCAACTGACCCTGGACTGTCATCCCAGCCTCTGTACGAGCAGGTCGGCGGCGTGCTTGCTTTCGCGCTGATTGCCGATGCGAATTGCGTCGACGAGGGCGAGATAGGCGTAGAGCCGCTTGTCTTTCTCGCAGGCCTCCGGCACGCTTTTGAACAGCGGGTCGACCGATTGACCCATTTCTTTTGCGTGCGCATAGGGCCAGACGAAGATGAGACTGCCGGCACTGTGCAGGGTTTCGCGCAGCACGGGGGCGGCGAACGCCGTCGGCAACCCGCGCTGCATGGCACCGGGTTTCGCCGGAAAGACGAATTTCAGACCGTGGACGATGAATTCGCGCAGATGACGCCGGCTCGGTTTGGGCCGGTCTGTCTTTCTGTCCTTGATCGCCAGGCCCGACGCGATGCTGCGCTTGAGCGAAGCGCTGATCTCCGTCTTGCTGATTCCGAGTGCGGCCTCAAGACCGCGCACGGAATAGGGATCCTCGCCCGCGACTGGCCCAAGCGGCGGAGATTCGTGACCGACTTCCTTTGCATAGTCCTCCAAGCTCGCCAGCTTGAGCAGGACGACAATATCCTGGCCTTTCATCATAACTGCCGTCCTCTGTCCTCGGACAGAGGACACTTAATCATCACGCGACCCCTATTGTCAACGATTACGGGTGCAAAGGTCGTCGGTCGGTCCCGGCGTTCGAGTTGCCCGTTTGGACAGCATCCCCCTTGGCATGCCGCCCGCAACCGCTCTCCACGAGCCTTGTCCTCAGTCCCGGGACAGTGGACAACAGGGAACTGGTGGCGCTACCGGTTTATGCTCTAATCCGACATCGCACCGATTATTAGGAACTGGTGGCAGGTTCAGCTTTCAGGCTAGCAGCCATCACATCGTGGCGGGTACCATCCGGCCATGTCGATTCATCAGGGCCACGCCGACCCGGAAATCCGTCGCCAGTACGGCGACGATAGTGCGCGCCTCGTTTACGGCTGGGATTCTGAAACGAAGAAGCTTTTTCACATCTCGCAGGCGCGCCGTGGCCTTGCCTGCGGCCTGATTTGCCCGCACTGCAAGGGAGTACTGGTCGCACACCTCAAGGACGACCTGAAGGCGGCGCACTTCGCCCATCATGGGCCAGCATGCGGAGGCGGCCCGGAAACTGCGCTGCACATCCTCTGCAAGGAGATCATCCGGGATGAGCTTCGGCTCACCATTCCCCGCGAGTTCGCCGCACACGGTAGCTACGAACGGCTGATTGGCGAAGCGCGCGAAATGGTCTTCGAACGTGCAACTTTGGAATTCCGCGACCACGTCGAAGTGATACCGGACCTCCGCCTCCAGGTTGGAGATCTGTCTCTCTTTGTCGAGATCGCCGTGACCCACCCCTGCGGAGAGGAGAAGATTGCTCGCCTGAAGCGGTTGGGAACGGCCGCCGTCGAGATCGACATGTCCTCCATACCCCGTAACGCTTCGCCGGAAGATGTGCGCCGGGCGGTGCTTTCGGCCGCGCCGCGCAACTGGCTCTTCAACGCGAAGATCGAGAGCGCGCTTGAGGACTTGCAGCTGCGCGAACGACAGGATGCCGATGCCGCAGCCAAACGACTGGCATCAAGTGCGAGGCGCAAGATCGAGGTATATGGCCGAACCCGCCGGAGTGCGGATCAACAGAAGCTCCGCATCAAGGATCTCGCCGCGCTACGTGCTTTGGGATTGCGCGACCATCTCGGAATAGAGATCGGCGGCACCGGCTGTTTCACGGTGCGATCCGAAACGTGGCGGTCGGTTGTTCTTGCAACGATTTTGCGACCAAGGATGTATCATCATCGCTTCCTCGCAACCGACCATATCGTCTCCCGTCTCGTCGAAGAGGGATATGTCCACGGCGACTTTATCAAGCTGACAAAAGACCTTGCCGATGCAATGCGCAATCTTGCCCCTGAGTTCCTTACGCCCTGGGAGGCCGTTCACCGATACCTCCAGGCC
>Ga0172382_10006092_pt1 | contig 17685 bp, 15 predicted proteins | sample Leawel138RmetaG_FD_122245 | JGI IMG/M metagenome (GOLD analysis project Ga0172382, IMG submission 122245) | Leachate microbial communities from a municipal landfill in Southern Ontario, Canada - Leachate well 138R metaG | ecosystem: Engineered > Solid waste > Landfill > Unclassified | place...
CGACGAGGACGGCAAGGACGTGGCCCTCGGCGAGGTCGGCGAGATCTGCATCCGCGGGCCGCAGGTGATGGCCGGCTACTGGAACCGGCCGGACGAGACCGCCAAGGTCATGACCGCCGACGGCTTCTTCAAGTCGGGCGACATGGGCTTCATGGACGAGAAGGGCTACGTCAAGATCGTGGACCGCAAGAAGGACATGATCCTGGTTTCCGGCTTCAACGTCTACCCGAACGAGATCGAGGACGTGATCGCCATGCACCCCGGCGTGCTCGAGGTCGCGGCGGTCGGCGTCCCGGACGAGAAGTCGGGCGAGGTGCCGAAGGTGTTCGTGGTCAGGAAGGACCCCAGCCTGACGGAAAAGGAAGTCATCGACTTCTGCCGCGACAAGCTGACCGCCTACAAGCGGCCCAAGCACGTCGAGTTCCGCACCGAGCTGCCCAAAACCAATGTCGGCAAGATCCTGCGCCGCGAGCTGCGCTGAGCGCGGTCACGCGCGGGGCAGGGTGGCCCGGCGTCATCCCGGCCAAGGGCGCGAAGCGCCCGCCGAGCCGGGACCCATCGGCCGCCGGATCGTCAGACACGGCGCGGTCGGCGCGCCGGCGCGCTCGGCCGGGATGACGCGGTCGGAGGCGCCGGCCGGAAAGGAATGCCAGCCATGGAGATGACCACGCCGGCCGTCGTCGCGGAGCGGTTCGAGGCGCAGCGGCGGGCATTCGCGCAGGAGCCGTATCCCGCCTATGAGGCCCGGCTGTCGCGGCTCGACCGGCTCGCCGCGCTGGTCGAGGCCAACGAGGCGGCGATAGTCGCCGCCATCGACGCCGACTTTTCCGGCCGCGCCGCGCAGGAGACGCAAACCGCCGAGCTGTTCGTCGTTGCGGCGGGCATCCGCCATGCCAAAAGGCACCTCAAACGCTGGATGCGGGTGCGGCGCGTGCCGACGGCCCTGCATTTCCGCCCCGGCTACAACCGGCTGATGCCGCAGCCGCTCGGCGTTATCGGCATCGTTTCGCCGTGGAATTACCCGCTCCAGCTCGCGCTTGCGCCTGCACTTGCCGCGCTCGCCGCCGGCAACCGGGTGATGCTGAAGCCGTCGGAACTGACGCCCGCCTTCTCTGCCCTGCTCGACCGGCTGGTCGCCGGCGCGTTCGACCCGGACGAGGTCTGCGTCGTCACCGGCGATGCGGAGACCGGCAAGGCATTTTCGGCGCTGCCCTTCGACCATCTGTTCTTTACCGGCTCCACCACGGTCGGCCGCTCCGTCGCGCAGGCGGCGGCCGCCAATCTCACCCCGGTGACGCTCGAACTCGGCGGCAAGTCGCCGGCGATCCTCGACCCGTCCTGCGACATGGAATCCGCCGCCCGCCGCATCGCCTTCGGCAAGCTGTTCAATGCCGGGCAAACCTGCGTCGCGCCCGATTACCTCATGGTGCCGAAGGGTCAGGCCGAGGCGGTCGCCGGCAGGATCGCGGCGGCGATGGCCGCGATGTATCCCTCGCTCGTCGCCAACCCCGACTACACGGCGATCATCAGCGCCCGTCATCGCGACCGGCTGGTGGCACTGGTCGAGGAAGCGCGCGCGGCCGGCGCCCGCGTCATCGAGGTCAATCCGGCCGGCGAGCGTTTCGACGCCGCAACGACGCGCAAGCTCGCGCCCGCCCTCGTCATCGGCCCGCCGCCGGAGACAAGGCTGATGCGCGAGGAGATCTTCGGCCCCGTGCTGCCGATCGTCGAATATGATCGCCTCGACGCGGCGATCGCGCATGTGAAGGCAGGCGACCACCCGCTGGCGCTCTACTGGTTCGGCACCGACGCGGCCAGTCGCGAGCGCGTGCTGCGCGAGACGCTGGCCGGCGCCGTCACCGTCAACGACTGCCTGTGGCAGTTCGTGCAGGAGGACCAGCCCTGCGGCGGCGTCGGCGCCAGCGGCATGGGCGCCTATCACGGCCAATGGGGCTTCGACGCCTTCTCCAAGCTGAAGCCGGTGTTCCATCAGCCGAAGCTCGCCGGCACCTTCCTCCTGCGCCCGCCCTACGGCCGCCGGTTCGAGCGCATGCTTCGCCTGCTCAAGCGCCTTGCGTGAGCCCATCCTCCCTTTCGACCTCCAGCAACGGTGAAACCATGACCACGCTTTTCGATCCCGTCGCGCTCGGCGCGATTTCCGCCCCCAACCGCATCGCCATGGCGCCGCTGACGCGCAATCGCTCGCCGCGCGCGGTGCCGGGCGACATGGTGGCCGAGTATTACGCGCAGCGCGCTTCGGCCGGGCTGATCGTCTCGGAAGGCACCGCGATCAGCCATCAGGGCCAGGGTTATGCCGACGTGCCGGGCCTCTATGCGCCCGAGCAGCTCGCCGCCTGGCGGCGCGTCACCGACCGGGTGCATGCGGCCGGCGGGCGCATCGTCACCCAGCTCTGGCATGTCGGGCGCGTCTCGCACCGCTCGCTCCAGCTCGGCGGGACGGACCCGGTCGCACCCTCGGCGATCCCCGCCCGGACCAAGACCTATCTGATCGACGCGGACGGCAGCGGCGGCTTTGCCGAGACTTCCACGCCGCGTGCGCTGGAGCTTTCCGAGATTCCCGGCATCCTCGACGACTTCCGCCGCGCAGCGAAGGCGGCGGTGGAGGAGGCCGGCTTCGACGGCGTCGAGATCCACGCCGCCAACGGCTATCTGGTCGACCAGTTCCTGCGCTCGGGCTCGAACCGCCGCACCGACGCCTATGGCGGTTCGGTCGAGAACCGCGCCCGCTTCCTGTTCGAGGTGGTCGATGCGGTGACGGAAGGCGCGGGCAGGGGCCGCGTCGGCATCCGCCTGTCGCCGGTGACGCCGGCCAACGACGCCTCCGACCCCGAGCCGCAACCGCTGTTCGAGCATGTCGCGCAGGGGCTGGGCGGGCGTGGGCTCGCCTATGTCCACGTCATCGAGGGCGCGACCGGCGGCGCGCGCGACCACCGGCAGGGCGAGCGCGATTTCGACTATGCCGCCTTCAAGGCCGCCTATCGCGAAGCCGGCGGCGAGGGCGCGTGGATGGTCAACAACGGCTATGACGCCGAGATGGCGAAGCGGGCGGTGGAGAGCGGTGCTGCCGACCTCGTCGCCTTCGGCCGGCTCTACATCGCCAATCCCGATCTGGTCGAGCGGCTGAAGAAGGGACTGCCCCTCAACGCGCCCGACCGGGCGACCTTCTACGGCGGCACCGGCAAGGGCTACACCGACTATCCGTTCGCGGCCTGATCCGGCAGCCTGATCTCCCACGGCCGGTCGAAGAAATGTTCCTCGACATTGTTGCCGTCGCCGCCGCGATCGACCACGAGAAAGTCCTGTGGCGCGCCGAGCGGCGTCAGCACGCCGTGCCAGGTGTTGCGGCGGTAGTTGACGCCCTGGCCCGGCCGGGTGAGGAAGGCCAGCGGCGCGCCCGGCCCTTGCGCTTCGTCGGGGCAGACCACGACGAGGAACGGCGCCGGCGTCAGCGGCATGAAGGCCTGGCTGCCGAACGGATGGCGCTCGACCATGGCGAGCTTCAGCGGCATGTCGTAGGGCGTGCCTCTGAAGATCGAGACCAGCACCCGCGCGGCCGGCCCCTCGGCCTCGACTTTCGCGAGGTCGTGGTAGCGTTCGCACTTGCCGGCGTTGATGGGAAAGTGATGGTCCCAATCCGTGTCGATGACATCGCCGAACGGGGCGAAGGCGGCGCGGGTTAGCGGCTGCGCGGTGACGGTCCTCGTCATCGGAAGGCGAGCTTCGCGTGGCGGTTGACGTCCTTGTAGAGCAGGTAGCGGAAGCGCCCCGGCCCCCCGGCGTAGCAGGCCTGCGGGCAGAAGGCGCGCAGCCACATATAGTCGCCGGCCTCGACCTCGACCCAGTCGCGGTTGAGCTTGTAGACGCCCTTGCCCTCCAGCACGTAGAGGCCGTGCTCCATCACATGCGTCTCCTCGAACGGGATCAACCCGCCCGGCTCCAGGGTGACGATGGTGACGTGCATGTCGTGGCGCAGGTCGGCGGGGTCCACGAAGCGCGTCGTCGCCCATTTCCCTTCCGTATCGGGCATCGGCATGGGCGCGATGTCGGCCTCGTTCAGGAACAGCGGGTCCGGCGCGTCCAGCCTCTCGACGAACTCGTAGGCCTTCCTGAACCAGTGGAAGCGCACGGTCTCGGCCCCCATGTTGCGGGCCGTCCAGCCGCTCGCCGGCGGCAGATAGGCGTAGCCGCCGGGCGTCATGACGTGGGTTTCGCCGTCGAGCGTCACCGTCAGCTCGCCCTCGACCACGAACAGCACCGCTTCCGCGTCGGCCTCCGGCTCCGGCCGGTCGCTGCCGCCGCCGGGCTGAACCTCCATGATGTATTGCGAGAAGGTCTCGGCGAAGCCGGAGAGCGGCCGCGACAGCATCCACAGCCGCGTCCCCTCCCAGAACGGCAGGCAGGAGGCGACGATGTCGCTCATCACCCCCTTGGGGATCACGACATAGGCGTCGGTGAAGACGGCGCGGCCGGTGTGAAGCTCGGTCTGCGGGGGCAGGCCCCCATGCGGCGCGTAATAGGTGCGGCCGGTCATCGTGTGTTCGTCCTTCAGGCGGGCAGGAGGTCTTTGAGCCGCAATTCGGCGATGCGCTCCACCTGCCGGCAGGCGGTGGCGAACTCCGTGTCGCGGTCGTTGTCGATGCGGGCGCGGAAGGCGGCGAGGATGCCGGCCTTGGTGTTGTCCTTGACCGCGATGATGAAGGGGAAGCCGAACTTTTCCGTATAGGCGTCGTTCAGCCGGGTGAAGGTCTCGCGCTCCTCGTCGGTCAGCGCGTCGAGGCCGGCCGACGCTTGCTCGGCCGTCGACTCCGTCGTCAGCCGCCGCGCCTGCGCCAGCTTGCCGGCCAGGTCGGGATGGGCGTTGAGCACGCCGAGGCGTTGTTCTTCGCTTGCCGAGCGGAAGATGCGGGCGAGCGCGTTGTGCAGGCCGCCGGCGCTGTCATGCGCCGGGCCGAGCTCGATGTCGAAGGCGCCCTCGGCGATCCACGGCGAGTGCTCGAAGATCGAGCCGAAGCTGCGCACGAACTCGTCCCTGTCCATGCGGCTCGGCCGCAGGGCCGGCGGCTGGTAGGGGTGGCGCGCGCGCCAGTGGGCGGCGATCTCGCCCCGCGTCGGCAACCAGACGCGGTCGTGGCCCTTCACGTGGTCGATGAAGCGTTGGAGCGCAGCCGCGCGGCCCGGCCGGCCGATCAGCCGGCAATGCAGGCCGATGCTCATCATTGCCGGCCGCCCGGCCCGCCCTTCCGCATAGAGCGTGTCGAAGGCGTCCCGGAGATAGGCGAAGAACTGGTCGCCCGAATTGAACCCCTGCGCGGTGGCGAAGCGCATGTCGTTGGCGTCGAGCGTGTAGGGGATGACGAGCTGCGGCGAAATCGCGTTGCCATGGCCGTCATGGTCGAGCCAATAGGGCAGGTCGTCGTCATAGGTGTCGGAAATCCAGTCGAAGCCGCCTTCGGCCGCCGCCAGCCTGACCGAATTGACCGAGGTGCGGCCGAGATACATGCCCTTTGGCCTTGTCCCCACGACCTCCGCGTGCAGGCGGATCGCCTCGATCAAGTCCTTGCGCTCCTCCGCCTCGTCATGGTCGCGATAGTCGATCCAGCGCAAGCCGTGGCTGGCGATCTCCCAACCGGCCGCCTTCATCGCCGCGACCTGGGCGGGCGAGCGGGCAAGCGCGGTGGCGACGCCATAGACGGTGGCGGGGATGCCGGCGGCCGTGAACATGCGGTGAAGCCGCCAGAAGCCGGCGCGCGCGCCGTATTCGTAGATGGATTCCATGTTCCAGTGGCGCTTGCCGGGCCACGGCGCGGCGCCCACCACCTCCGACAGGAAGGCCTCCGAAGCGGCGTCGCCATGCAGGACGCAGTTCTCGCCGCCTTCCTCGTAATTGATCACGAATTGCACGGCGACATGCGCGCCGCCCGGCCAGTCCGGGTCGGGCGGGTTGGCGCCATAGCCGCGCATGTCTCGGGGGTATCGCATCCGGTGTCCTTGCGGTGTCCTTGGCCTTCGTTTCCTCAAGAATAATTCAAAACCGGCCTACCATTCCCCATTGAAAGTTTGAAAGTGTTTTGGCCGCTTTCTGCTGGCCTGTGCTTTCCGATGCAATAGAGTATCGTGAATCCGCGCGCCGCGATGCCGGACGCGCCGAAGGAGGAACGATGGCTGGGACTGCACGGCTCACGACCCATGTGCTCGATACCGCCAGCGGCCGCCCGGCCGAGGGGCTGAAGATCGCGCTCTATCGGGTGAGCGGCAATTCGCACAAAAAGCTCAAGGAAGTCGTCACCAACGCCGACGGCCGCTGCGATGCGCCGCTGCTCGAAGGCAAGGAGTTCCGCCCGGGCCAGTACGAGCTGGTCTTCTTCGCCGGCGATTATCTGCGCGCCGGCAACGCTACGCTGCCCGAGCCGCTTTTCCTCGACCAGATCCCCATCCGCTTCGGCATGGCCGAGGAAGCGCACTACCATGTGCCGCTGCTGCTCTCCCCGTTCGGCTATTCCACCTACAGGGGAAGCTGATGGACGAGGTGCGCCGCGAGATCCGCTTCCTGCTCAATGGCGAGGCGGTGGCGCTGCGCGACGTGCGGCCGGACGAGACGCTGCTCGACTGGCTGCGCCTGCGCCGCGGCCTGACCGGCACCAAGGAAGGCTGCGCCGAGGGCGATTGCGGTGCCTGCACCGTTCTGGTCGGGCGGGCGGGCGCGGACGGCCTCGTCTATGAGGGCGTCAATGCCTGCATCCGCTTCATGGGCTCGCTCGATTGCTGCCACGTCGTCACCGTCGAGCACCTGAAGGGCGCGGACGGGCGGCTCCACCCCGTGCAGCAGGCGATGGTCGATTTCCACGGCTCGCAATGCGGCTTCTGCACGCCGGGCTTCGTCATGTCGCTTTACGCGTTGTGGATGCGCGAACCGCAGCCCACCGACGCGCGCATCGAAAAGGCGTTGCAGGGAAACCTGTGCCGCTGCACCGGCTACGAGGCGATCATGCGCGCCGCGCGCGCCGTCTCCACCTATGGCGACGCGGGGCACGATCCGCTGGCGGCCGAGCGTGGGGCGGTGACGGCACAGCTTGCGGCGATGCGCGATGGACGCCGCGTCGAGATCGGCGAGGGCCGCGAGCGGCTCGTCGTGCCGGCTTCCGTCGACGACCTCGCCGAATTGCTGGAAGCCGAGTCGAAGGCCACCATCGTTGCCGGCTCCACCGATGTCGGCCTGTGGGTGACCAAGCAGATGCGCGACATAGCGCCGGTCGTCTTCATCGGCGGCCTGCGCGACTTGCAGGGATTTTCCGAGCAGGACGGCACCGTCACCATCGGCGCGGGCGTCAGCTATTCGGACGCGCGCGACCGTCTTGCCGCCCGCATCCCGGCGCTCGGGCGGCTGATCGACCGCATTGGCGGCGAGCAGGTGCGCAACATGGGCACGATCGGCGGCAACATCGCCAACGGCTCGCCCATCGGCGACATGCCGCCGGCGCTCATCGCGCTCGGCGCCCGGCTGACGCTGCGCAAGGGTAAGCAACGACGCACCATTGCGCTGGAAGATTTCTTCGTCGCCTATGGCAAACAGGACCGCGCGCCCGGCGAGTTCGTCGAGGCCGTGCACGTGCCGCTGCCCGCGCCGGGTGCGCATTTCGCCGTCTACAAGATCTCCAAGCGCCGCGACGAGGACATTACCGCTACCCTCGGTGCGTTCCATGTGACGGTCGAGAACGGCGTCGTATCTTCGGCGCGCATCGCCTATGGCGGCATGGCCGCGACGCCGAAACGGGCGCGCGCCGTCGAGGCCGCGCTTCTCGGGCAACCATGGGCGCCGGAGACGGTGGAGGCGGCGCAAGCGACTTATGCACAGGACTACCAGCCGCTGACCGACATGCGCGCCTCGGCCGAATACCGGCTGCTGGCGGCGAAGAACCTTCTCCTGCGCTTCTTCATGGAAACCACGGGCACGGCAAGGCCGTTCACGGTGAAGCGTTACGAGGACGCGTGAGATGAACCGCCCCATCTCAAATCTGAAGGCCCCCAACCTGAAAGCGCAGAAGATCGCCGGTAGCGTCCACAGCGCCGCGCGCCACGATTCCGCGCACAAGCATGTCGCAGGCGAGGCCATCTATATCGACGACATGCCGGAGCCGGCCGGCACGCTGCATGCCGGGCTGGGTCTCTCCACCGTTGCCCATGGCGTCCTGAAATCGGTCGATCTCTCGGCCGTGCGCGCAGCGCCCGGCGTCGTCGCCGTGCTGACGGCAGCCGACGTGCCCGGCGTCAACGATATCTCGCCGTCCGGCGTGAAGGACGATCCCGTGCTGGCCGAAGGCAAGGTCGAGTTCCACGGCCAGCCGATCTTCTGCGTCGTGGCGCGAACGCGCGACCAGGCGCGGCGCGCGGCGCGGCTGGCGAAGATCGAGTATGAGGAACTGCCGGCGCTGGTCGGCATCGGCGGGCTGGACCCGGCGACGGCGCGGCAGGTGACGACGCCGCTGACGCTGAAGCGCGGCGACGCGGAAGGCGCGCTTGCGGCCGCGCCGCGGCGTATCAAGGGCCGGATGCGGCTCGGCGGGCAGGATCATTTCTACCTCGAGGGGCAGGTGTCACTAGCCGTTCCGGGAGAGGACGACGAGGTCACCGTCTATTGCTCGACGCAAGGGCCGAGCGAGACCCAGCATATGATTGCGCACGCGCTCGGCGTCGCCTCCCACGCGGTGACGGTCGAGGTGCGGCGCATGGGCGGCGGCTTCGGCGGCAAGGAAACGCAGGCCAACCAGTGCGCGGCGCTCGCGGCGATCGCAGCGAAGAAGCTCGGTCGCGCGGTCAAGCTCCGGCTCGATCGCGACGAGGACATGACCGCCACCGGCAAGCGCCACGATTTCATGATCGACTACGATGTCGGTTTCGACGAGGACGGCCGCATCCTTGCCGTCGATTACACCTTCGCGCTGAATGCCGGCTTCTCGGCCGATCTCTCCGGTCCCGTCGGCGACCGGGCGCTGTTTCATTGCGACAACGCCTATTTCTTGCCGCATGTGCTGGCGAAATCGGCCCCGCTCTACACCAACACCGTCTCCAACACCGCCTTTCGCGGCTTCGGCGGCCCGCAGGGCATGGTCGGCGCCGAGCGGGTGATCGAGGAGGTGGCATTCGCGGTCGGCAAGGACCCGCTCGACATCCGCAAGCTGAATTTCTACGACCCGATGGACGTGGAGGGGACGCGCAACGTCACCCCCTATCACCAGAAGGTCGAGGACTGCATCATCCAGCGCATCGTCGCCGAGCTGGAAGAGAGCGCCGACTATGCCGGCCGCCGGCGCGAGATTTCCGCCTTCAACGCCAACAGCCGCTTCGTCAAGCGCGGGCTCGCGCTCACCCCGGTCAAGTTCGGCATCTCCTTCACCAAGACCGAGTCCAACCAAGCCGGCGCGCTGGTCCATGTCTATGCCGACGGTTCCGTCCACATGAACCATGGCGGCACCGAGATGGGGCAGGGGCTGCATCTCAAGGTGGCGCAGGTCGTGGCCGAGGAATTCCAGATCGACCTCGACAGGGTGCGCATCACCGCCACCACCACCGGCAAGGTGCCCAACACCGCGCCGACGGCCGCCTCCTCGGGCGCCGACCTGAACGGCATGGCGGCGCAGAACGCGGCGCGGCAGATCAAGGACCGGCTGATCGACTTCGCCGCCGAGACGCACCAGATCGACCGCGATCAGGTGGTGTTCCTGCCCAACCGGGTGCGCATAGGCAATCAGGAAATCTCGTTCAACGAGCTGGTCCGGCAGGCCTATATGGCGCGCGTGCAGCTCTCGGCCGCCGGCTTCTACAAGACGCCGAAAATCCACTGGAACCGCGCCGAGGGCAGGGGCTACGCCTTCTACTACTTCGCCTATGGCGCGGCCTGCTCGGAGGTGTCGGTCGATACGCTGACCGGCGAATATGTCGTTGAGCGCACCGATATCCTGCACGATTGCGGCCGCTCGCTGAACCCGGCCATCGATCTCGGCCAGATCGAGGGCGGCTTCATCCAGGGCATGGGCTGGCTGACGACGGAAGAGCTGGTGTGGGACGATCATGGCCGGCTGCGCACCCACGCGCCGTCCACCTACAAGATCCCGCTCGCCTCGGACCGGCCGAAGGTCTTCAACGTCGCGCTGACCGATTGGAGCCAAGCCTACGAACCAACCGTCCACCGCTCCAAGGCGGTGGGCGAACCGCCGCTGCCGCTCGGCATTTCGGTGCTGCACGCGCTGTCGGATGCGGTCGCCAGCGTCGCCGACCATCGCGTCTGCCCGCGCCTGGACGCCCCGGCGACGCCGGAGCGGATGCTGATGGCCATCGAGCGGCTGAAAGCGGAAGCCGCCGGACCGCGATGAGCGCGGCGCTCGCCCGCCTCAGGGCATTCCTCGCCGCATGGCCGCAAGCCGCGCTGGTCGAGGTCGGCGAGGCGAAGGGCTCGACCCCGCGCGAGGAAGGCGCGTGGATGCTGGTGTCTCCGGCCGCGATCTTCGGCACCATCGGCGGCGGCCAGCTCGAATTCATGGCCATCGACAAGGCGAGGGAATTGCTGGGGAGGGTGCAAGCAACCGGCGACGTTGACGCCGCCCCTCATCCGCCCTCGGGGCACCTTCTCCCCGTGAACGGGGAGAAGGAGATTGGCCGCGACCTCGCCGCTTCCCCTTCTCCCCGTTCACGGGGAGAAGGTGGCGGCAGCCGGATGAGGGGCGGCGCGATGGCCGCAGAAAGCAGCGTCACCCTCGACGTGCCGCTCGGGCCCCAGATCGGCCAGTGCTGCGGCGGCCGCGTCAAGGTCGAGATCGTCCTTGCCGACGCGGCGCTGCGCGCGGCGGTGCTGGAGCGCGTCGAGCGCGAGGAGGGGCAGCGGCCTCATGTCGTCATCTTCGGCGGCGGCCATGTCGGCCATGCGCTGGCCGACGCGCTGTCGCTGCTGCCGCTCGCCGTTTCCATCGTCGAGACGCGGCCCGAACAGATCGGCGACTTGGCCGAGGGCGTCGAGGCGCGGCTGACGGCGATGCCGGAGGAGGCGGTGCGCGATGCGCCGCCGGGATCGGCCTTCCTCGTCCTCACCCACGACCATGCGCTCGATTTCCTCATCGTCGCCGAGGCGCTGAAACGCACGGACGCGGCCTATGTCGGCATGATCGGCTCGAAGACCAAGCGCGCCACCTTCGCCAGCTGGTATCGCAAGGAGGTGGGCGGCGGCGAGGCCGAGCTTGCGCGCCTCGTCTGCCCCATCGGCGGCGCGGCCGTGAAGGACAAGCGCCCGGCCGTCATCGCCGCGATGGCGGCAGCCGAGGTGATGCTGGCGCTGTCAGCCCGCTGACGCGCCGGCGAGCGCGCTCTTCGCCTTCCTGCCGGCGACATAGGTTTCCACCACCGCGCGGTCGTCGCCCAGCGTCTGGATGAGGAACAGTTCCTCGGCCAGCGTCTCTACCGTTTCCATGCGCAGCCGCATCGCCGGCGTGGCGCGGGCGTCGAGCACGACGATGTCGGCGTCCATGCCGGGCGCGAGCGTGCCGACATGGTCGGCGAGCGACAGCGCCTCGGCGTTGCCCAGCGTGATCTGCCAGAACGAGGCCAGCGGGTTGATCTTCTCGCCCTGGAGCGCGATCACCTTGTAGCCCTCGTCCATGGTGCGCAGCATCGAATAGTTGGTGCCGCCGCCGACATCTGTGGCCGCCGCGATGCGCAGCGGCTTGGCCCGCTTCGAATTGCCCTGCCAGTCGAACAGGCCGGAGCCGAGGAAGAGGTTCGAGGTCGGGCAGAACACCGCGACCGATCCGGCGTCGTGGATCGCATCCGCCTCGCGTTCGGAAAGATGGATGGAATGGCCGAGCAGCGTGCGCGGCCCCAGAAGCCCGTAGCGGGCATAGACGTCGGTATAGTCGGCAGCTGCCGGGTAAAGCTCGCGCGTCAGCGCGATCTCGGCGTGATTTTCCGACAGGTGCGTCTGGATGTGCAGGTCCGGGAATTCGCGCGCCAGCGCCCCGGCCATCTCCATCTGCTCCGGCGACGAGGTGATGGCGAAGCGCGGCGTGATGGCGTAGTGGAGCCGTCCCTTGCCGTGCCATTCGCCGATCAGGGCCTTCGTGTCGTCATAGCCCGACTGCGGCGTGTCCCGCAGGGCTTCGGGCGCGTTGCGGTCCATCATCACCTTGCCGGCGATGACGCGCATGTCGCGCGCCAGCGCCTCGGCGAAGAAGGCCTCAGTGCTCTCGCGATGCACCGAGCAGAAGGCGGCGACCGTCGTGGTGCCGTGGCGCACCATCTCGTCGAGGAACAGCCGCGCGATGCGCCGTCCGTGCTGGGTGTCGCGGAACTTCGTCTCCTCCGGGAAGGTGTAGGTGTTCAGCCAGTCGAGAAGCTCCGCGCCGTAGCTGGCGATCACCTGCATCTGCGGCATGTGGACATGGGCGTCGATGAAGCCGGGAAGGATCAGGTGCGGGCGGTGGTCGATCACCTCGGCGTCCGCGGCCTGCGCCGCAAGGGCGTCGAAGCCGCCCGTCGCCACGATCCTGCCGTCGCGGACCAGCACGCCGCCATCCTCGTCGAAGGCATAGGCGGCGCGGTCGTCGATGCTTTCGGGCTTCGTGCGGAAGGAAAGCACGCGCCCGCGCAGAAGGAGGGCGCTCATTGCCTATTCCTTTCGCTGCGAAGTCGGCGCCGCCCCTCATCCGCCCTTCGGGCACCTTCTCCCCGTGAACGGGGAGAAGGGAAGGCGTCGCGGCAGTGTCTCCTCTCCCCGTTCACGGGGAGAGGATGCCGGCAGGCAGGTGAGGGGCAGCGCGATCCGCGCAAGGACAGGCTCATTTCCGCGCCTCCTCGAACCACGCCACGATCAGCGCCCGCTCCTGCGCCGTCATCGCCGAGACGTTGCCGGGCGGCATGGCGTGGCTGCGGCCGGCCTGAAGATAGACCTCTCGCGCGCGCTCCGCGATCTGGGCCTCGGTCTCCAGCATCACCCCCTTGGGCGTCAGCCGCACGCCGTCCCACACGGGTTCCGCTGCATGGCACATGGCGCAGCGACCCATCACCGCGTCGCGCACTGCCGGGAAATGCGCCGACGCCATCAGCGTCTCGGCGTGCGCCGACACCTTCTCCTCGCCGGTCAGCACCTTGGGCACTGTCGAAAGCCAGACGATGGCGAGGAACAGCACGGTGGCCGCCCCCCACGTCCAGTGCGGCGCGCCCTTGCGGGCGTGGACGGTGTTGAAATAGTGCCGGATGACGACGCCGATCAGGAACACCAGCGCCGCGATCACCCAGTTGAACTGGGTTCCGAAGGCGAGCGGGTAGTGGTTCGACAGCATCAGGAACACCACCGGCAGCGTCAGGTAGTTGTTGTGCAGCGAGCGCGTCTTGGCGATGCGGCCGTATTTCGGGTCGGGCTTGCGGCCGGCGATCAGGTCGGCGACGACGATCTTCTGGTTGGGAATGATGATCAGGAAGACGTTGGCCGACATGATCGTGGCGGTGAATGCGCCGATATGCAGGAAGGCGGCGCGGCCGGTGAAAAGCTGGGTGTAGCCCCAGGCCACCACGACGAGGATGGGAAACAGCACCAGCATCAGCCCGGTATCGTTCTTAGCCAGCGGCGAGCGGCAGAGCAGGTCGTAGAGCAGCCAGCCGACGACCAGCGAGGCGATGGAGATTAGGATCGCCACCGGCGCCGACACGTCGAGCACGTTGCGGTCGATCAGGTAAAGGTCGGCCCCGGCATAGTAGACGATGGCCAGAAGCACGAAGCCCGACATCCAGGTGGCGTAGGATTCCCATTTGAACCAGGTCAGGTGCTCCGGCATCCGCGCCGGCGCCACCAGATATTTCTGGAGATGGTAGAAGCCGCCGCCATGGACCTGCCATTCCTCGCCATAGACGCCCTCCGGCATGCCCTCGCGCTTCACCAGCCCGAGATCGAGCGCGATGAAATAGAAGGACGAGCCGATCCAAGCGATGGCGGTGACGACGTGGAGCCACCGCGCGGCAAAGGACAGCCAGTCCCAGAAAATCGCGAAATCGTGCATGCGCTTCCCCTCGTCGCTCCGCCTCGTCGCCCGGCGGACGCAATCGCGCTGACTTTACGGCCTCCGCTTCAAAGCGAAAGAGTGGAGATGCACGATGACTTTCAAAAAATTCTGGAAAATAATGCTCCGGGAAGGGGAAGAGGAAACCGGATGGCCTATCTCGACAATATTGCGGTGTTCGTGCGGGTGGTCGAACTCGGCAACCTTTCGGCCGCCGGCCGCGACATGCGCATCTCGCCGGCCGTCGCCTCCAACCGCATCAAGGAGCTGGAGAAGCATCTCGGCGTCAGGCTGTTCAACCGCACCACACGGCAATTGATGCCGACCGAGCACGGCCGCGTCTTCTATCAGGGCGCGCGGCAGGTGCTCGACGCGGTCGCGGAGGCCGAGGCCGCGGTCAGCGCGCTGTCGGGCCAGCCGCGCGGCACCATCCGCGTCACCGCGCCGCTCGGCCTCGGAAGGCGGCTGATCGCCTCCGGCATCCCCGACTTCCACGATCGCTACCCCGACATCGAGGTCCGGCTCAGGCTGTCCGACCACAATGTCGATATCATGAGGGAGGGGATCGACGTCGCCTTCCGGCTCGGCGTGCTCGAGGATTCCAGCCTGCGCATGCGCGGCATCATGGAGTGCGAGCGCGTGCTGGCGGCCGCGCCCGCCTATCTCGCCGCGCGCGGCGAGCCGGCAGACCCGCACGACCTCGCCAACCGTCGCCACGACTGCCTGCCGCTGCGCTATCCCGGCGCCAAGGACTATGTCTGGACGCTGAGGACGCCGGCCGGGCTCGCCCGCATCGAGGTGCACGGGCCGTTCGACAGCGACGACGGCGACGTCGTCACCGGCTGGGCGCTGGCCGGGCGCGGCATCGTCAACAAGCCGCGCTTCGAGATCGAGCCCTATCTGCGCGACGGGCGGCTGAAGGTGGTGCTGGCCTCGTGCCCGCCGCTGCCGGTGCAGCTTGCCGCGGTCTATCCGCACAAGAAGTTCCAGGACCCGAAGGTGCGACTGCTGCTCGACTTCATGGCCGAACGCTGCCAGCGCATGATCCGCGACATCCTGACGGGCGGGCAGGGGGCGACGCCACCCTTCCCGAGTCCGCGCGCCGCCGACGGCGTGGCATATCCCGGCTGATCCGATGACGGATCTCCAGCCCATCCTGGTCACCGGCGCCACCGGCTTCGTCGGCCGCCATCTGGCGGCGCGTCTCGCCGCGACGGGCCGGCCGATGGTGCTGGCCGTGCGCGACGCCGCATCCTGCCCGCCCGCATGGCGCGACGACCCGCGCATCAGGATCGTCGAGACGGGGCCGCTCGAGGCGGCATCGAATCTGGCGACCCTGCTTTCCGGCGTCGGCGCGGTTGTCCATCTGGCCGGACTTGCCCATGTCGGGCGCGGCGCGGGGACAGAAGAAGCTTTCATGAGCGCCAACGCCGCCGCGACGCAGGCGCTGGCGCGGGCGGCCGGGCAGGCCGGCGTCGGCACCTTCATCCATCTCGGCAGCCTCGCCGCGATCACCGGCAACGCCTCGCCTTCGTTGATCGGCGACGATAAGGAAGATGAGCCGCAGACCACCTACGGCCGCTCCAAGCGCGCGGCCGAAACGCATGTGGCGGCGCTGGCGGGGCACGGCGTTTTCGCCGTGTCGCTGCGCCCGCCGCTGATCGTCGGCTGGGACGCCAGGGGCAACTGGCGCACCTTGCAGCGGCTTGCCGCCACGGGCCTGCCGCTGCCATTCGCAAGCGTGCGCAACGCGCGCTCGATGGTCGGCATCGGAACGCTGACGCAGGCGATCGCGCATCTGTGCGCGCGCGACTGGCCGGCGGAAGCGTCGGGAAACTACTGCATCGCCGACCGCGAGGCGCTGTCGCTGCCGGAAATCGTCACCGCGCTGCGCCGGGGCATGGGCCTGCCGCCGCGCCTCGTTCCCTTCCCCCCGGCGCTGCTGTCGGGCGCGGCGCAGCTGCTCGGCCGCGAGCGCGAGGCCGCCGGGCTACTCGGCACGCTGCGGGTCGATGCCTCGCGCTTCCGCCAGACGTTCGGTTTCACCGAGCCGCAAGGGCTGGTCGAAGCGATCGAGGAATCGGGCAGGGCGTATCGTGAGGGTCGCCCATGAAGCGCCTCGCTGACATCGTTCTTGCTCTCCTCTGCCTGCCTGTCGCGCTTCCGCTCCTGCTCCTCGGCATGGCGCTGGTGAAATGGTCCTCGCCCGGCCCGGCGATCTTCCGCCAGACGCGGGTAGGCCGGCATGAAAAGCCTTTCACCTGCTACAAGCTGCGCACCATGTATGCCGACACGCGCGACGCGCCGAGCCACGAGACCGCCGCCTCGGCGGTGACGCCGGCGGGGCGGTGGCTGCGGCGCACCAAGCTCGACGAGCTGCCGCAACTGTGGAACGTCCTGCGCGGCGACATGAGCTTCGTTGGCCCGCGCCCATGCCTGCCGTCGCAGGTCGAGCTGGTCGCGGCGCGCCGCGCGCTCGGGCTCTATGCCATTCGCCCCGGCATCACCGGCGTGGCGCAGGTGGCGGGGCTGGACATGTCCGACCCGCAGCGATTGGCGGCCGCCGACGCCGAGTATCTGAAGACGATGGCGCTCGCCACGGACCTGCGCCTCATGTTCATGACCGCCTTCGGAGCCGGTTCGGGCGACCGGGTGCGGGGCTAGGCGCGCCCACCGGCGATGCGTCGCTCGACGGCCAGAAGCCCGTCATGGATCAGGATCGCCATCGCCGCGATGACGAGGCCGCCTTGCAGCACGAAGGCGAGATTGTCGGAAAGCAGGCCGGCGATGATCACCTCGCCCAGCGTCCTTGCCGCGACCGTCGAGCCGATGGCCGCCGTGGCGAGGCTGATGACGACGGAAATGCGGATGCCGGCAAGGATGAGCGGCAAGGCGAGCGGCAGCTCGACCTGCGTGAGCCTTTGCGCCGCGGTCATGCCCGCGCCCCGCGCCGCCTCCACCACGTTGCGCGGCAGGGTGGAAAGCGCGGTCAGCGTGTTCTCGAAGATCGGCAACAGGCCGTAGAGGAACAGCGCGATCAGCGTCGGCTTCTCGCCGAAGCCCACCGCCGGCACGGCCAGCGCCAGCACCGCGACCGGCGGGAAGGTCTGGCCGACATTGACGACGCTGCGGGCGAAGGGAAGGAACTCGGCCCCCGCCTGCCGCGTGACGAGGATGGCCATGCCTATGGCCACCGCCGCCGCGGCAGCCGAGGCAATGGCCACGGTGAGGAGATGCCGGCCGGCGAGCGCGGCGAGGCTGCCCTGATTGTAGATCGCCGGCGCGCCCGCGCGCGTGAGCGGCGCCAGCAGCGGCTCGAACCAGCCCGGCCGGGCGAGGAAGGCGACGAGCAGCGCCAGAAGCGCCAGCCGCAGGACTGCCGCCGTCCGGCTCATTCGGGGCTCGCCGCGCGTCTGACCAGCGCATCCAGCGTCACCTTGCCGATGAGATGGCCGTCTTCGCCCTTAACGGGCAGCGCCGGGCGGCCCGACCACAGCAGCGCGGCCAGAGCGTCGCGCAGGGTGGCGTCGGGGGAAACCGCCTCGCCCGCCGCCTCGCCGGGCTCCATCGCCTCGGCCACGCTTGCCAGCGAGAGCAACCGCAGCGGCCGGTCGGCCGATCCGACCAG
>Ga0172382_10006094_pt1 | contig 17680 bp, 18 predicted proteins | sample Leawel138RmetaG_FD_122245 | JGI IMG/M metagenome (GOLD analysis project Ga0172382, IMG submission 122245) | Leachate microbial communities from a municipal landfill in Southern Ontario, Canada - Leachate well 138R metaG | ecosystem: Engineered > Solid waste > Landfill > Unclassified | place...
CGCCGACGCACGTTTTCAGTCTCCGCCTTGGCGCGCAGCAAGGCATCGTGATGCGCTTGCGCCAGCGCTTTTGCCGCTTCCAGTTCAAGTTGCAAGGCGGTCAACGGATCAACCGGCGGCGCGGTTTGCTCCCCCTCCGCCGGGATCTCGTTTTCCACAGTGGACGACGGATCAGCCGACGCTTGAGCGGAAGGGTTTTCGTTGGCAGCGGACGGGTCAGTCGACATCGGGGACCTCCATGATTAAAGCGACGTCAAAAATAAGAATGAGGGGAAAATGGGGGTGAAATTGAACGTTTCAAGGGGTTTTTTTAGGTAAATCAGCATTCGCTCCTACGATTCGATTTTCTCATTAATCAATTGAATTTAATCGTTGGACAAATAGTCCGTCCTTGCGTGAAATGAAGCCACCCCCATCTCCTTCATCCGCACGCTCCCGACGCCATTTCCTCGGCGCCGCCGTGGCGAGCGCGGCGGCAGCCGGGCTGTCCGGCAGACCAAGCTGGGCGGCCAACCCAGACTTCCCGTCGCGTCCGATCAAAATCGTGGTTCCCTATGCGCCGGGCGGCGGCGTGGACCTGATTGCCCGCCTGCTGGCGGACGCCCTCAACCAGCGCTGGGGACAGACCGTCGTGGTTGAGAACCGCAGCGGGGCGTCAACCATTATTGGAACGCAAGCGGTCACCAAGGCGGAACCGGATGGCTATACCCTGTTGCTCACCAGCGAAGCCACCATCACCAGCAATCCCTTTTTATTCGACAAGCTGCCGTACGATCCCTTCACGGAACTGGCGCCGGTTTCCCAATTGATCAGCCTGCCGCAAATGGTGGTGGCTCACCCGGCATTGGCCGCGCAAACCCTGGAGGAGCTGGTGGCACTGGCCAGACGCACGCCGGACGCCATTGCCTACGCGTCCTATGGATCCGGAAGCCTGCCCCATCTCTTTTTCGAAGGGCTGAAAAAACGGGAAGGCATCTCTCTGACACAAGTCCCCTACCGCGGCATTATGCCCGCCGTCACCGCCGTGCTAGCTGGCGAAGTCCAACTGACGCTGGCGGGCGTCTCGGCCGCCCGGGCGCTGCTGGAGGCAGGCAAGCTCAAAGCCTTGGCGCTTGCCGACGTCAAGCGCCTGGACGCTTTCCCCGAGGTTCCCACGCTCCACGAAAAAGGCTATGCCGACATTGATCCGCAAGTGTCCTGGTTCGGCCTGTTTGCCACCGGCGGCACGCCGCCTGCGATCGTACAGCGCATCCAGCAAGCCGTTGCCGCCATTGGCAATGCACCCAGCTTCCGGGAAAAACACCTGGACCCTCGGGGGTTCACGCCGATTTTCTCCACCCCAGAGGCGTTTGCCGAACGCATCCGGGAGGAAGCCGACCTGAAAGCCAAACTCATTGCGCTGACCGGCGCCAAGGCGGAATAAGCCCTTGCCACCGCTGACTTTTTTGAGAACTCACCCGCTATGACGCTTATGCCAACCGCTTCCACGCTTCCAGACGAGTACGTCATCCGTGGCGCCCACCTGTTGACGATGGATCGTGATCTGGGCGTGCTGCCGCGCGGCGACATTCATGTCCGGAACGGCGAAATCATCGCCATTGGCGAGTCGTTGCCCCCGTCCTCACTGTACTGTCTGGACGCCCAGGACCGGATTGCCGTGCCCGGCTTCGTGGATACCCATTGGCATTTGTGGAACAGCGCCTTGCGGGGCCTGGTACGCGGCGACGATGCCGAGCACGGCTACTTCCCCATCACCCTGCGTCTGGGGCCGCTGTTCACGCCGCAGGACTCCTACCATGCCGTGCGCCTGGGCCTGGCCGAGGGCCTGCTTTCCGGTATTACCACCGTGCATAACTGGTCGCACAACACCCTCTCCCCCGACCATGCCGATGCCGAGCTGCAAGCGATGCGCGACACGCGGGTGCGCGGCCGGTTTTCCTATGGCTGGGGGCAAGGGCTGTCTGCGCGGCAAACCATGGACCTGGAAGACCTCGAACGGGTCAGGCGTGAACATTTTTCCAGCACAGGCTTGCTGAGCCTGGGCGCGGCCATCCGCACCCCGATTCCCAATCCCCGGGGCGCGGTGCCGATCGAGGTCATCCAACAGGAGTGCGCGGCCATCCGCAAGCTCGGCCTGCCGATGACGATGCACGCGCGGCCCGGCATCGTGTCGGTGCTGGCCGCCCACGGCCTGCTTGGGAAGGACTTGCAACTGGTGCACCCGCAAGGGGTCTCCGCGCACGAGTGCGGCCTGCTTGCCGAGCATGGCACCAGCATGAGCTGCTCGCCCGTCATTGAAATGCATTACGCCCAGGCAACGCGCGGCGTCATCCAGTATCAGGAGCTGGACGAGCGGAATATTCAGCAAAGCCTATCCGTGGACAGTTCGGCGGCGTCAGCAAACGCTGATTTTTTCAGCTGCATGCGGGCGCTGCTGTGGTCGCACAAACAGCGCTTCGGCAGCGCAAAACCGCTGTCCGCGCACCGGTTGCTGGAGCTGGCCACCCTTGAGGGCGCGCGCGACCTGGGATTGGCCGACCGGATCGGCTCCCTGACGCCGGGCAAACGGGCCGACCTGCTGCTGGTCAGGAAGACCGATCCCAATATGGCGCCGGTGTTTGATGCCGCCCATGCCCTGGTGTACTCGGGCCAGCCCAATAATGTGGAGACGGTCATCGTGGACGGGCAAGCCCTGATCCGCAACGGCGCCTTCACGGCCTTGGACATTGATCAGGTCGTCCGCCAGGCCACAGCGTCGGTCGAACGCCTGGCGGCGCTGGATCCCGTGCCCGCCCGGTCTTAGGCGGGCCGCCACGGCCGTTTCAGCCCGGACGGCTGTCCCGCCGCCCGCGCGCGCGCGGCTTACGGCTTACTCGTCCTGCAAGCGCTGGCAATAGGAAGCCAGCACCTCAAGAAAGGCCGCCGCGCCGGGAGACAGCGAGCGCCCATGGCAGGTGATCTGTTCGATTTCCCGATGCACGACGGGCGCCCGCAACTCCCGGAACCGGACCCGTGCCGAACTCATCAAGGCGCCCACATAGGTCGGGATCACCGTCAGGCCCAGCCCCGCCTCCACCAGCCCCACCGCCGTGCTCAGGTAGCCGACTTCATAGCTCGGCTTGACGCCCCCCGCCTGCCGCAGCAGCGGCTCCAGCAACAAGCCAAAGCCGCTGGCCCGCGATAGCGTGATCAAGGGCTGATCGCTCAGGTCGGCCCAGGTCAGGCTGCGCGGCTGGGCGGCCAAGGCCCAGTGGCTCGGGATCATGACACCCAGACTGTGGCGCAGCAGGGATTCTCTTCGCAGCTCTTTGTGCAGTTGCGGGAACACGCCGACCCCGAAGTGCGCCTCGCCGTTATGGACGAGCTCCATGATCTGCTCCACCGGGCAGTCAAGAATCTGGACTTCAATGTCAGGATGGGAGGTTTTGAACAGCGCAATGACCTGGGGCAGGAGGGTACTGGCCAGAAAAGGCGTGATGGCAACCGCCACCCGGCCTCGCCGCTTCTGCACCAGCTCCTGGGTAGTGCTCACCGCGCGATCCACATCGGCAAGAATACGCTCGGCATTGGGCAGGAACTCCCTGCCCGCCTCGGTTGCCGAGACGTTGCGGGTGGTCCGGTCAACCAGTTGCAAACCCAGTTGCGCTTCCAGCTCACGCACCAGCAGGCTGGTGGCGGACTGGGTCAGATGCAGCTTGCGCGCCGCCGCGGTAAAGCCCGCGCAGCGCACGACCTCGACAAAGGCGCGCAACTGCCGCAGGGTGATATTCGGCGGGAGGGTGCTGAGCTTGGACGTCACGCCAGCGCCGCGCTCAATACTTGCCGCGAAATTGATCAATGGCGCGCCGATCGTGCTTGGTGGGACGCCCTTTGATCGGGTTTGACGGATCGGCCTCCAGCTTTTTCAGCGCCAGCTGTTCCAGCCGTGTTTTCATCCCGTCTGGCGTTTCATCATAGAGGGTTCGGGCAAACACCGCGGGGCCGCGCTGCGCAGAGAGCCCTTTGACGACGACCTCCCACTCCTGGCCGCCCGCCTTGATCTGCAAGATGTCATTGATCTGCACGCCGCGCGAGGATTTGATGCGGGCGCCACGCAGCCGGACCTGACCGGCTTCGACCGCGTCTTGCGCCAGGCCTCGGGTTTTGAAGAACCGCGCCGCCCACAGCCATTTATCCACGCGCTGGGTGTCGCTCATGCGGGCTCCCCAGCCAAATCAGGCAACCAGCCTTGCAAATGCGCGCCGCTCAATTCGGCCAGGGCCGCAATCCAGGCGGCCTCGTCATTCAAGGCGGGAATGTAATGGAAGGTCTGGCCGCCCGCCTGCATGAAGGCCGCGCGTACTTCCATATTGATTTCCTCAAGCGTTTCCAGGCAGTCCGACACAAAGCCCGGGCACACGACATCCACCCGTTTCACCCCATGGCGGGCCAGCTCGATCACCGTGGGTTCCGTATAGGGCTGCAACCACTCCGCCTTGCCAAAACGGCTCTGGAAGGTCATGACGATTTCCGGCGCATCCGGCCCGAGCATGGCTTTCAAGGCCTGGGCGGTGGCGGCGCATTCGTCATAATACGGATCACCCAGCTCTTGCGTGCGCTTGGGCACGCCATGAAAGCTCAGCACCAAGCGCTCCGGCCTGCCGTGCTGTTGCCAATATCCCTGAATGCGCTGCGCCATGGCCTGCAGATAAGGCGCATAGATGGGGAAGGAGCGCACGAAGCGCAGCTCCGGCTGATCCCGCACCGTTTGCATCAATCCGGCGGTTTCATCGAATACCGTGGCGGTGGTGGTGGCGGAGTACTGCGGGTAAAGCGGCAGCACCAGAATACGCTCGACCCGCTCCGTCCGGAAGGCGGTCAAGGCGCTGGCAATGGAAGGCGACCCATAACGCATCGCCATTTTTACCGTCACGGGCAAGCCGCGTTGATCATAGTGGGCTTGCAAGCCCTGCTGCTGACGCTCGGTCCAGACCAGCAGCGGCGAACCGGCTTCCGTCCAGACCGCGGCATAGCGCCGCGCCGCGTCCCTTGGCCGGAACGGCAGCACCAGGCCATGCAGAATCGGCCACCAGATCAGGCGCGGAATCTCCACCACGCGCGGATCCGACAGGAACTCGGCCAGATAATGCCGGATCGCGGCGGGCGTGGGCGCCGATGGCGTTCCCAGGTTGACGAGCAGCACGCCCACTTTTGCCGAAGCAGGAAAGGAAGAAGAGGCAGAAGCGGAAGTGACAAGACTCATAAGAGGCGCATCCTGGGTCAAAGAAAGGAGAAAACGGGAGGGGCTCGGATTAATTAATGGTGGCTCAGCGCATTTGACAGCAGACGGGCCGTGATATCCACGATGGGGATCACGCGTTCATAGGACATGCGGGTCGGGCCGATCACGCCCAAGGTGCCCACCACCTTCCCATCCACGCCATACGGCGCGGTGACGACGGTCAGGTCTTCGGTCGGGACCAACTGGGAATCGCCGCCGATATAAATCTGCACGCCCTGCGCCTGCTTGGAGATGTCGAGCAGTTGGATCAGCGAGGTTTTTTGTTCGAACACGCTGAACATGCGGCGCAGGCGGTCAATGTCCATGGACAGGTCCGAAATGCTCAGCAGATTGAGCTCTCCCGAAATCAGCACCGCGTCCTGGTTGTCCGCGGCCACCTGCTCACCCGCGTCCAGCGCCTGTTCCATCAAACGGGAAATGTCGCGCCGCAGGTCGCGCAAATCCTGCTGAAGCGCCTGGCGCACTTCGTCAAACGAGCGCCCGACAAAATGCTGGTTCAGGAAACGCGCGGCCTCGGACAGCTCCGAGGCGGAGTAATCGCGGCTACTTTGCAGAATCCGGTTCTGCACATCCCCTTCCGGGGTCACGATGATCAGCAGGATGCGCTGGTCAGGCAGACGGATGAATTCAATCTGCGAGAACGACTGGCTGCGCCGTGGCGCCTGTACCACACCGGCGAACTGGGTCAGGTTCGACAACAGCGCGGCAGCAGCGTTCATGACCCGCTGCGGGTCATCAAACGGCAGCAGGGTTTGGATCCGGCTCTCTTCCGCCACCTCATAGGGCTGGACGGTCAGCAGCGAATCCACGAATACCCGGTATCCGCGAGGCGTGGGAATACGGCCCGAAGAGGTGTGCGGACTGTGTATCAGTCCGAGGTCTTCGAGATCCGCCATCACATTCCGGATGGTGGCCGGAGACAGGTCGAATACTTTGGACAAAGTCCGCGACCCCACCGGCTGGCCATCCGAGATATAGCGCTCGATCAGCGCTTTGAGCAAGCTACGTGCACGATCATCCATGGTTACATTGTACCGGGATGCATCCGAAAACAGCAGCCCGCCGCAACGCAAATCCACGACCTTACCCATATAATGCCAAACATGCATTTTCCTACTGTCGCCCTGGTCGGCAAATACCATGACACTGGCATCTCGGCGCCACTGCGGGCCATCGCTCAGATTCTGCGCGATGCGGGCCGCCATGTGCTGTTCGAACTTGAAACGGCGCAAAACATCGGCCTGACCGAGTTTCCGGTGGCTTCCGTCGATGAAATCGGCGAACAGGCGGACCTGGCCATCGTCATGGGCGGGGACGGCACCATGCTGGGCCTGGCGCGGCAGCTTGCGCCATATGGCGTGCCGCTGATCGGCATCAACCACGGTCGGCTCGGCTTCATCACGGATATCCCGCTGGAAGACGCCAGCACCGCCATCCAGCGCATGCTGGACGGCGAGTTCGAGACGGAAGCGCGCAGCCTGCTGCAATCAAGTGTCATGCGCGAAGACGACACACTGGTGTCGGCGCTGGCGCTGAACGACGTCGTGCTGAGCCGCGCCGGCCTGAGCGGCATGCTGGAGATCACGGTTCATGTGGACGGTCTATTCATGTCCAAGCAGCGCGCCGACGGCCTGATCATCGCCACGCCCACCGGCTCCACCGCCTATGCCTTGTCGGTCAACGGCCCGATTCTGCATCCGCGCCTGCGCGGCCTGCTGGTCGTGCCGGTCGCGCCGCAGGCACTGTCGAACCGCCCGATCACCATTCCGGATTCCTGTGAGATCGTCTTGACGCTGACCCACTCCACCAGCGGCAGAAACGAAGGCGCGAGCGTCCACTTCGATATGCAGAGCTGGTCCTCCTTGCAGGAAGGCGACCGGGTCGTGGTGCGTCGTTCCGCGCATACCGTCCAGTTGCTCCATCCGGTCGGATACAGTTATTTTTCCACTTTGCGTCGCAAACTCCACTGGAACCAGATGTCAGGTTCTTCCATCGACTAAGCTGCTTTCCCTGCCATGCTGCGTGCCTTACATATCAGAGATTTCGTCATTGTTGCCGAAACCGAAGTCGAGTTTGGCCCAGGATTCACGGTTTTCTCGGGTGAAACCGGCGCGGGCAAATCCATTTTGATTGATGCGCTGGCGCTGAGCCTGGGCGAACGCGCGGACGCGTCTGTGGTCCGGGAAGGCGCGCAGCGCGCCGAGGTGTCCGCGCTGTTCGACGTGCCCGAACCCGTGCAGCAGTGGCTGCTTGAACGCGACCTGGACAACACCGGCGGCCTGCTGCTGCGCCGCGTCATTGATGCCCAGGGCCGCAGCAAGGCCTATATCAACGGCACCCCGTCCACCCTGGCGCAATTGCGTGAACTGGGCGAACAGCTGGTCGACATCCATGGCCAACACGCGCACCAGAGCCTGTTACGCGCGGACGCCCAACGCGAACTGCTCGACGCGCACGCCCAGGCGGAAGCCGACGTTCAGCAGGTCCAGGCCTGCTGGAAGCACTGGCGCGACGTGGCGCACCGTCTTGAGCTGGTGGAACGCGATGCGGCCCGGCTCAACGACGAGCGCGACCGGCTGCAATGGGAAGCCGACTTGCTGGATGAGCTGGCGCTGCAACCCAATGAATGGGACGCCTTGCAAACCGAGCATCAGCGCCTGTCCCACGCGCAGTCCTTGATTGAAGGCGCCAACCAGACGCTGGCGCTGCTCGATGAGCAGCCGGAGTCGGTCTATCAACTGCTGTCCAGCAGTTGCCAGCGCATCCACCAACTGGTGCAGCACGATCCGGCGCTGCACGACGTGGAAGAATCCCTGGACAGCGCGCGGATCGCGCTGCAGGAAGCCATCTCGGATCTGAACAGCTATCTGAGCCGGGTCGAACCCGATCCGCAGCGCCTGGAACAGCTTGAAAGCCGTCTGGCCGAAGTGATTGCCACCGCCCGCAAGCTCAGGAGTTCGCCCGAGGCCTTGCTCGACTACCGCGACGCGCTGCAAAGCCAGCTCGACACCTTGAAAGAAGCACAGGACCTTGCCGCCTTGCAGCGCGCCGTTGAACAGGCTGAGGCCAGCTACCAGCACGCGGCGCAGGCCTTGCGCAAACGGCGCCAGCAAGCCGCCCGTTCGCTCTCCAAACAAGTCACCACCGCCATGCAGACCCTGGCCATGCCGGGCGGCAAGTTCGAGGTCAGTCTGCGCAACAGTCCGCCGCATGCGCACGGCCTGGATCACATCGAGTTTCGGGTGGCGGGCCATGCGGGCGCCCAGGCGCGCGCACTGGCCAAGGTCGCCTCGGGCGGCGAACTGGCCCGGATATCGTTGGCCTTGTCCGTCATCGCCAGCCAGGCGGCGCGTGTGCCAACGCTGATTTTCGACGAAGTGGATACCGGCATCGGCGGCGCGGTGGCCGAAGTGGTGGGCCGCCTGCTGCGCGAACTCGGCGCCCGGCATCAGGTGCTGTGCGTGACCCACCTGCCCCAGGTGGCCGCCTGCGGCAACATCCACTACCGCGTGGACAAGCGCTCCGATCCGGACCGCACCCATTCAGCGGTGATCCGCATGGACAAGAACCAGCGGGTCGATGAAATCGCGCGCATGCTCGGCGGCATCGACATCACCGCCACCACGCGCAAGCATGCGCGGGAAATGCTGAACAAGCATTGAAAAAAAAACCGGCGCCAGGCGCCGGTCAATGGTCTAGCCGATCCTTTCGCTTAGCGCGGGGTCGCGCACACTTTGCAGATGCCATACAAAGACAGTTCATGGCCGGTCAGGGTGAAGCCCCGTTCCTTGACCACTTCATGCTGCCTTTTCTCGATCTCCGGGTCGAAGAACTCTTCCACGCGCCCGCAATTCGTGCAGATCAGGTGATCGTGGTGATCTCCTTCGTTCAGCTCGAACACGGCTTTGCCGGTATCAAACTGGCTGCGCAACAGCAGACCCGCCTGCTCGAACTGAGTCAGCACCCGATACACGGTTGCCAGGCCGATTTCAACGTGCTCGGCCATCAACGCGCGATAAACATCTTCCGCGCTCATATGACGCACATCGGTCTTCCGAAACACGTCCAGGATCTTGAGCCGGGGGAAAGTTGCTTTCAGGCCTATACTTTTAAGTTCATTTTGGTCTGTTGTCATGCTGATCCTTTTAAGCATTGGTGTACTGTTTGGTGAGCCTGGGCGGTCAAGCTCACCAAACAGCACACGGGTTCCACTACAAGGCTTTATGATAACGGTTTCCCATCATTAACGAGTTGAGCACCGTGCAGAACGATCAGGTCAAAGCTTTCAATCTCACTGGTACGCGCTGGCTGGTTGCCCTGGCAGTGGCTTTTTCAGGCACCGCATGCAGTTCAGTCAATAATTACGTCCCCACCTTTTTACAGCCTTACCGCGCCGAGGTCCAGCAAGGGAACTGGCTCACGCAGGCGCAGGTTAACCAGCTTGAAAAAGGCATGACCCGCGAACAGGTCCGCTTTGTGCTTGGCTCTCCAACACTCACCAGCATCTTCCATGCGGATCGCTGGGACTATCCTTTCCTGTTCCGCCCGAGCAAAGGGCAGACGGAACAACGGCTGTTCACCGTGCACTTCGTCAATGACCAGCTGGACCGCTGGGAAGGCGACGAGCAGCCCACCATCCAGCCCTTCCAACAAACCCCTCGCCAATAACCCATTGATTTTTTAGGAAGAATCACGTTGACTCGCATTGCAATTGCTGGTGCACGCGGCCGCATGGGCCGCATGCTGATTGAAGCCGTCCAGGCCGCGCCCGACATGACGCTGGCCGTCGCGCTCGGCAAGCCGGGCGCACCGGAAATCGGCCTTGACGCCACCGAGTTCCTCGGCCAGACCAGCGGCGTCATCATCACTGACCAACTCGATGCACTGGCAAACGCTGACTGCCTGATCGACTTCACCCGGCCCGAAGGCACGCTGGCACACCTGGAAGCCTGCCGCCGCCATGGCGTCCACATGGTCATCGGCACCACCGGCTTTGATGAAGCGGGCAAACAGGCCATTGCCCGGTTTGCCGAGGAACAGGCCGTGGTGTTTGCGCCGAACATGAGCGTTGGCGTCAACGTGACCTTCAAGTTGCTGGAAGTGGCGGCCTCCATCCTGAAGCAGGACTACGACGTCGAAATCTTTGAGCTGCATCACAAGCACAAAGTCGATGCGCCGTCGGGCACCGCGCTGGGCATGGGAGAAGTGGTTGCGAAAGCCTGGGGCAAGGACCTGAACGAGGTGGCCGAGTGGGCCCGCCATGGCCTGACCGGCGAGCGCAAGGCGGGCAGCATCGGCTTTTCATCGGGCCGGGGTGGCGACGTGGTCGGTGACCACACCGCCTTTTTCTGCGGCCCGGGTGAGCGGATTGAAATTTCACACCGCTCGGCCAGCCGCCAGACCTACGCGGAAGGCAGCGTTCGCGCGGCCCGCTTCCTGAGCCAGCAGCAGCGCGGCCTGTTTGACATGCAGGATGTGCTGGGCCTGAAATAAGCAGGCCCACCCCCTACCCGCTGGCGCGGGCCCTCAGGGGGCGACACCAATGGACTGGCAAAGCCAGATCCACGGTGTCCTGGATGGGCTGAGCTTCTTTTGTGGGAGCGAGCGCATGCTCGCGAAGCGCCCCGACCCGCTCCAGGCCGTGTTTTTTTAAGCCGCCTGGGCGCCGCGCTCTTTCCATCCCAGCCAGCCCAGCATCACCAGCACCACGGCAATAATCGGCATCATCAGGCTGTTGATGCTGAACCAGCCCGAGCTGTGCAGTAGATGCCCGGAGCTGAACGAGGCGGCCGCCACGGTCCCGAACACCAGAAAATCATTCAAGGCCTGGACTTTCATCCGTTCCTCGGGCCGGTAGACCTCGGTCAGCATGGACGTTGAACCGATGAAGCCGAAGTTCCAGCCCACGCCCAGCAAGACCAGCGATCCCCAGAACTCGGTCAGACCCACCCCCTGCAAGGCCAGCCAGCCCGACGCGGCCATGATTAGCAGGCCCAGAGCCGTGATCTGGATTTTCCCGAACTTAGTGATCAGCATGCCGGTAAAGAAGCTGGGGGCGAACATGGCCAGCACATGCCATTGGATGCCCAGCGCGGCATCGCTGATGCTGTGGTCATGGCCGACCATCGCCATCGGTGCGGCCGTCATAATGAAGGCCATCAAACCATAGGACACAATGCCCGCCACCACCGCCACGATGAAGCGGGGGGTGGTGGCGATCTCCAGCAGTGAGCGCCCTTTTCCGCTGACTTCCCGGGCCATTGGCGTGGGGCGCAGCAGCATCAACAAGGGCAGCGCCAACAACGCCAGCCCCGCCTGCCCCAGGAAACTGCCCGCAAACGGCGCCGCCTGCCAGGCGTCCCGCGTCCAGATGACGACCTGCGGTCCGATCACGGCCGCCGCCAGACCGCCGATCATGACCATTGAAATGGCCTTGGGCCGACGCGGCGCCTCCACGGCCTCCGTGGCGGCAAAGCGGTAACTCTGCACGCAAGCGCCATAGAAACCCGCCATGGCCGTCCCGACGCAAAAAGTCAGGAAACTGCCGATGACAATGCCATAGGCGGCAATCAGGCCGGACAGGATGGCCAGCACCGCACCCAGCATATAGGCGCGGCTGCGCCCGATCAGCCGCATCAGCATGGCTGCCGGAATCGTGGACAGCGCCAACCCCAGGTTATAGAGACTGACCGGCAAGGTGGCCAACTCGGGATCCGAGGCCAACTGCTGGCCAACGATGCCGCCCAGGGAAATGATGATCGGCGCCGAGGCGCCCCCCAAGGTTTGCGCGCCCACCAACAGCCCCAGATTCCTGGCATGAGGGAGACGCGCCTGCACCGCACTGTCTGACGCCGAGCTTGGCTTAGTCATGAACAACCTCAAAAAATGGTTTGCTTATTCGATAAAGAAATATTAGTTTATGCTAAATTAGAAATAACTTAAATATAAAAATCCACCCATGCGCGACTCCGACCCTTCAATGCGGCAACTGCTGGAAAGCGTCAGCAAAGCCGCCGCCCTGCTCAAGACCATCGGCAATGAACATCGGCTGCTGGTGCTGTGTGTGCTGATCCAGCACGAAGAGCTGAGCGTCAATGCGCTGCAGGACTTTGTGCCGCTCAGCCAATCCGCCTTGTCCCAGCACCTGGCCAAGATGCGCCAGGAAGGCCTGATCACGTATCGGCGGGAAGCACAGACCCTCTATTACCGCATCCTGAACGAAGACGTCAAAACCGTCATCTCCACCTTGAAAACCATTTTCTGTCCCTGACTTCCCCCATCCCGAGGTTAACCATGAGCCTTTCCCCCCTTTCCCCCGCCCAGGCCGAAAACTTGATGAAACTGGGCGCCCGCCTGATTGATGTCCGCGCCGCCGACGCCCATGCCCGCACGTCGATTCCGGGCGCGGAAAATATTCCGCTGGACCAGCTCAGCGCACGCAGTCTGAATCAGCCTGAGCACCAGGCCGTTATTTTCCATTGTCAGTCCGGCTTGCGCACAACAACCAGCGCCTCGGTCTTGCAGGCAAGCACGAACGCGTCCGCCTATGTGCTGGAAGGCGGTATTGATAACTGGAGGAAGCACGGGCTGCCGGTCACGATCAACCGCAAGCAGCCGCTGGAACTGAGCCGCCAGGTTCACTTGACGGTGGGCCTCCTGATCGTCGTCGCCACGGTCCTGGGCGCACTGGTCTCGCCCTGGATACACGCGGCGGCGGGCCTGATTGGAGTGGGCTTGTTCGTGGCGGGCGCAACCGGCTTTTGCGGCATGGCCCGCCTATTGCAGAAAATGCCGTGGAATCACGCCTGAGGGATCACGGTATTGATCCCACCTCGCCATAAACGGCGAGGCTTGCGCTTGGGCGCCTGGTCAACCGAAGACAACCAGCGGTTTTCCGGGCTTGCCCGGATGCGGCATGATCCGCACCTCAACGCCATAGACACGTTTCAGATTTTCCGGCGTCAGCACCGTCATCGGCTCGCCGCAGGCGAGCAACGCCCCGTCCAGCAGCAAGGCGATGCGGTCACTCCATAAAGCGGCCAGATTCACATCGTGAAGGATGACCAGCACGCCGATGCGCTCGGTACGGGCCAGCTCGGATACCGTTTTCAGCAGGGTCTGCTGATGCAGCGGGTCGAGACTCGCGGTCGGTTCGTCAAGCAGCATGTAACGGCCTTGCGGATCAGCCTGCCGTTCGGCCAGGATCTGCAGGATCACGCGAGCGAACTGTACCCGCTGCTGCTCGCCGCCCGACAGCTCCAGATAGCGGCGCTGGGCCAGGCCGGTGATGTCGGCGCGCTGCAGCGTGGTCCAGGTCAAGGCGTCGACCTCGCCTTGAGACAAGGCCGGGAACGGATACGCCCCCATCGCCACCACTTCCGACACTTGCAAATCGAAGGCCAACCCCGGCTTTTGCGGCAGGACGGTACGGCAGCGCGCTTGCTGCGCCGCACTCAAGTCGGACAGCGCCCGGCCGTTCAAGACCACGGGATAGGCTTGATGCGCCTGCCGCGTTGGCTTGATTTCACCCGCGAACGCGGACAACAGCGTTGACTTGCCCGCGCCATTGGCGCCCAACAGGCTGAACACCTCGCCAGGCTGAAGCGCCAGCGAAATCTGGCGCAATATTTCACGGTGGCCCCGGTTGGCGGAAAGACCGGATGCGGAAAACAAACATGACTCAGACATAGACGCACAGGGAAGATCAGGAAGGCAGACTGCGACCGCGGCTGAGCAGCCAGAAGAAGAACGGCCCGCCCACCAGGCTGGTGATCAAGCCGATGGGCAGTTCAGCCGGACTAAGCAGCACGCGAGACAGGCAATCCGCCAAGGTCAGCACCAGCGCGCCGGCCACCACGGACACCGGTAGCAGATAACGGTGATGGGCACCCAACAACATGCGCACCAAATGCGGCACCACCAAGCCGATGAAACCGATGCCGCCCGTCACCGCCACCAGCGGCCCGATGATCAAGGCCGTCACGACGATCAGCCGACGCCGCACGGTCACCAGTTCAAAGCCCAGATGCGCCGCTTCCCGCTCGCCCAGCAGCAGCGCATTGAGCACCCGCCATTGCCGACACACATAGGCCAGCAGCAGCATCGTCCAGGGGCCGAGCCACAGCAGCAGGCGCCAATCCGCGCTCGCCAGGCTGCCCATGGTCCAGAAGGTCAGGTCGCGCAAGGCATTGTCATTGGCCATATAGGTGAAGATGCCGATGGCGCTGCCCGCCACCGTATTGATGGCGATCCCGGCCAGCAGCAAGCCCGCCACGCCGCGATACCGTCGGCCGATTGAATAAGCCAGCAAGGTCGCCACGAGGCTGCCCACGAAGGCGGCGCCGGCCACCAGTAAAAAACCGCCCGCCGTCAGCACGATGGCACACACAGCCCCGAGCGCCGCGCCGGACGAAATGCCCACCAGCCCCGGCTCGGCCAGCGGATTCCGGAACAAGGCCTGCATGGTGACGCCGGTTGCCGCCAGGGCCGCCCCGACCACGATGCTGAACAGTACCCGGGGCAGGCGAATATGCAGCAACACATTCTTCAACAAGGCTTCGCCGGCCTCGGGAACGCCCCATAGGAGACGCGGGATGCTGCTCCAGGAAATCTGCACCGCCCCGCTGGTGCTGGACAGCACGGTTGCAACCGCCAAACAGCCCAGCAACACCCACAGCACCGGCTGCGGCGCAAGCTTATTGGTATCGGACTCCATCTGCATCTCTGGATTTACCTTGCCGCGTCTTTGAGCTGCCGGATGGCCAGGCCAACCCGCGGTCCCATGCCCTGGATAAGGAGATCATCCATTTCAACAACCCGCTTGTTTTTTGCCGCGGGTGTGGAAGCAATGCCCGCCCTGGACAAGAACCGCTCCATCCCGCCGCTGGCGCGCAGCGAGGCTTGCGTAACAATGATCAACTCGGGCGCCAGCATGGCCATCCCCTCGGCCGCTATCGGCTTGTAGCCCTGTTGCGATGCCATCGCATTTTCCAGGCCCGCCAACTCCAGAATGGCGCCAGCCGTGGTATTTCCACCCGCCGCCAACCAGGGGCCAGTGCGGTTCACCAGCACCAGCGCCCGCAGCGGCGTGGCGGGCACTTGCTGCGCAACCGCCACCTCGCCGCGGATTTTTTCGGCCAGCGCTTGGCCTGCCGTTGGCACCTGAAGCGCCTGCGCAACGTCTTCGACACGTTGATACAGCGACGCCAGCGTGGGCTGGTCAGTGATGACTTTGAACGACAAACCCAGACCGGTCAGACGCGCAAGCGCAGTGGGAGGACCGGCGTTTTCCGAGGCAAGCACCAGGTCGGGCGACTGCGCCACCACGCCCTCAACCGGCACCGCGCGGTAATAGCCCACACTGGGCAGCTGCGTTGCCGCCTCCGGATACAGACTGGAATCGTCATCGGCCACCAGCAATCCACCCTGACCCAGCGCATAAACGATCTCGGTCACGCTGCCACCCAACGACACGACCCGTTCAGGCGCCGCCTGGACGGCGCCCGCCACACCGGCCACCACCAGACTCACGACAAGCCGCCACCGTTTCAGCCACGGCTTCATCATCACGCAGCCAACGGCGCTGGACAATAGTCGACCAGCAGTTCGCGCCAATCGGCCAGTTCAGGCACGCCGGGCTTGCGGGCGCCAAAGAACTGGGCAATCAAATCACCGTTATCGGCATAGCATTCGATCGAGGTCACCCAGCCATCGGAAGTCGGCTTGTTGACGATCCACGTGGATGCAATGGCGGTGGTATCCATATGCAGGTTGAAATGCGGTTCAAGCACGTTGAACCACGGTCCCGTGCGCATCAGCTTCTTGACCGGCCCCGAGTGGATCTGAATCATGCCGGCGTTGCCGACAAAGCACATGAAGGCAATGTCGCGTTCCGCCACCTGATGCAGCATGCGCTCGGCCACATCGTTGGGCACCTGCTGGGCCAGGTCGGTGCCCGCGCCGCGCAATGCGGTCAGGCGCGCAACATTGTGCCGCTTCAGCAAACCATGAAAGTCATGCGTATCCTGCATGGCCAGCCAGTCCTCGCGGAGCTGCGCGGGCGCCTCCGCCACGGTTTCATCGGCTTTGGGTGAATCCGCCACAACCGTCGGCCACTCGGGCGCGGGGTGGGTGAACTTGGCAACCAGGGCATGATAGGCGTCAAGGTCGGTGTCCTCCGTCACGTACACTTTGTGCACCGCCGCGCCAGCCGTATCGAAGAACTGAATGCTCAAGCGCCCGTCGTCGTTCACGGCGAAGGTGTGCTTCCAGCTGCTGAAGAACATGCGCAGGTCAATGTCCGGGCCCAGCACAATGCCCATGACCTTGCCAGCCCGAATGTCCTCATATTTGCCGTGACGCTCGTGCACACACCATTCATTGCGGGTCAGGGCCATCACTCGCCCCAAACTGCCCAGCTCCTTGAAGATGTCTTGCGCCGGCTCCGTCAGCAACACGGGCTCGATGCCGCCACAGCCCGCCGCCACCAACTCCATTTCGCTGACAGACAGCTCACGGGCAAGGTTACGGATACGCGCTTTTGGATTCTGTTCCTTGAGCTGCGCATAGCGCTCACGCAAAGGACGGGCGTGCTGTTCAAACGAAGCATTCATGGATCTGTACTCCTTTACTGTCATGGGTTGCTGCCCCCTAGAGGGGGCACTGTTGGCCTCGGCCTGAAGGCCGAGGCTTGCGCTTGGGCCCGTGGTCAATATTGATACGTCAGACTGACTCTGAAGCTGCGGCCCGGCTGGGTGTAATAATCAACTGGGTGCGCATCGCGGCCAGGTCGCGGCACATCCAGGGCATTCCAGTATTTCTTGTCAAATACGTTATAAACGCCTGCCTGCACCCTGAGCCCTTTGACCACTGCCGGCGTCCACCAAGCCGTCAGGTTGAGCATGCCGTAGCCCGGCGCCTGGAAATCAGGGGCCGTCACGCTTCCCGACGCTTCCGGATACTCAACCTTGGAACGGCGCTTGGCCAACGCCGTCAAAGCCTCGGCGCCCCACTCGTTGGTGCGATAACCCAAGGCAAGAATGGCCTTGAGCGGCGCAACGGAATTCAGGTACCGATCCGTGTTCTGATCCCGGCCTTGAGCCCAGGCCAGCGAACCCCAGGTGTACCAATGACGGCTCATCGCCCAATGCCCGCTCAGCTCAGCGCCATAGATGCGCACCCGGGACCGGTTGACGACCCCGGTAACGCCCATCGGATACACCCCATCCCAGGCAGGATTCCATTCAGGGGAAGCGGGGGTCAGCGGCACGGCTTCATCGATGAAATCGCGATAGCGATTATCGAACAGGCTCAGGCGGCCGCCCAGATCCGCATTGCCCGCATCCACGCCCAACTCCCATCCTCGGCTGACTTCACCCTTCAGGTTCGGATTCCCAACCC
>Ga0172382_10006095_pt1 | contig 17678 bp, 17 predicted proteins | sample Leawel138RmetaG_FD_122245 | JGI IMG/M metagenome (GOLD analysis project Ga0172382, IMG submission 122245) | Leachate microbial communities from a municipal landfill in Southern Ontario, Canada - Leachate well 138R metaG | ecosystem: Engineered > Solid waste > Landfill > Unclassified | place...
GCGGGCGCGCTGGTCACCGAAGGCAAGACGTTTCCGGAACGCTCGTTGATCCTGGGCTCGCCGGCCAAGGCGGTGCGCACCCTCAGCGACGAAGAGATCGCCGCCATGGACGCCGGCGCGCACCACTACGTGGAGCGCGGGCGGCAATACCGCGAAACCCTGCGCCCGCTGTAAAAGCCTAAGCCCGCCGCAGCCCGCGATACAGGCTTTCGTAACGCGCCACCATCGCCGGCACGGCATATTCACGCGCCACCATCGCCCGTGCCCGTTCACCCATGGCACGAGCGGCTTCCGGATGATCCAGCGCCCAGGCGACACGACGCGCCAGGGTGCCGGCATCGCCAACGGGCGCCAGCAGGCCGCGATCCGGCGCCAGGATCTCCCGATGTCCGCCCACGTCCGTGGCGACCACCGGCAAACCGGCCAGGCAGGCGTCCAGCACGCTGGTGCCCAGGGCCTCGAAACGCGAACTGCTGACGTAGACATCGGCCAGCGAAAGCGCGTCGGCCACGCGGGACTGGAAACCCGCGAACCGGTAATGATCGCCCAGACCCAGCTCGGCGACGCGTGCGCGCGCCGCGCCGGCCGCGGCGCCGTCCGCGCCGCAATGCAGGCACAGCACGTCAGGATGGTCGCGACGCAGGATCGAGACCGCCTCGATCAGGGTGAGCGGGTCTTTTTCGGGGCTGAGCGCCGCCGCCGTGACCAGCACGCGCCGGTCGTCCAGGCCGAATCGCGCCCGCAAGTCCGCCACCCCTTCGGGATCGGCCGGCGAGGCCTCGACCGCGCTGGGGATGACGGTGACGGGCAAGCCCAGCGCCCGGGGCGCGGCGGCGGCGGCCTCGCTGATCGCCACCAGGGCATCCGCGCGCGCCCATTTCCAGCGGTGGCGTGCCGTCGCGCCAGGGGCGTCGAAGGCCGTGCGGCGCGTGAACACCAGCGCGGCACGCAACACCGGCCGCAAAATCGCCAGCAGACTCATGGCCTGTGCCGTCTGCGCATGCAGCACGTCGTAGCGCCAGCCCGACATCAGCAGGACGCGCGCCAGGCCCGGGACGCCGCCGCAGGCGAGCACCGGAATGCCTTCTGCGGCGGCGCGCTCGGCCAGGGGACCGCGAGTCCGCGCGGCCAGGGCGACCTCGTGGCCGCCCGCGCGCAAACCACGCAAGGTCAGCAGGGTCTGGCGTTCACCGCCCCGCCAGCCTTTTTCCAGATTCAGATGCAGGATGCGCACGACGCCCCCGGCATCGTCACGATTTGCGCGTCGGCCGCTTCCAGCCCGGAACGGACTGCTGCCGCGTCCGCGACAGGGTCAGCTCGCCTGCGGGCGCATCCCGCGTCAATGTCGTGCCCGCGCCCAGCGTGGCGCCCCTGCCGACCCGCACGGGCGCGACCAGCTGGGTGTCCGAGCCGATGAAGGCGTCGTCCTCGATCACCGTCTGGAATTTATTGACGCCATCGTAGTTGCAGGTGATCGTGCCCGCGCCGACGTTGACGCGCTCGCCGATCTCGGCGTCGCCCAGATAGGCCAGGTGGTTGGCCTTGGAGCCCCGGCCCAGGCGGGTCTTCTTCAGTTCGACGAAATTGCCCACGTGCGCGTCCGGTCCGATGTCTGCCCCCGGCCGCAGACGGGCATAGGGCCCGATCCGGGCCGCCTCGGCCACCCGGGCACCTTCGACATGGGTATAGGCGTCCAGCACGGTGCCCGCGCCGATGCGCGCGTCGCGGATCACGCAATGCGGCCCGATGCGCACGCCGTCGGCCAGATGGACCTCGCCCTCGAACACGCAGCCCACATCGATGAAGACATCGCGACCGCAAGCCAGGGCGCCGCGCAGGTCGAAGCGCGCCGGATCGGCCAGGGTAACGCCCTGTTCGAGCAGCACGCGTGCCTGCTCGCCCTGCCAGACACGTTCAAGCTGGGCCTGCTGGACGCGGCTGTTGACCCCCAGGGTTTCCCAACCGGCGGAAGGCTGTGCGTGCGACACGGACACCCCGTCGGCGACGGCCAGACCGACAATGTCGGTCAGATAGTATTCGCCCTGGGCGTTGCAATTGTCGACCCGGCCCAGCCAATCGCGCAGCGCCGCCGTGGGCGCGGCCAGGATGCCTGTGTTGACCTCGTGGATGGCAAGCTCGTCGGGACCGGCATCCTTGTGCTCGACGATGCGGCGGATGCGGCCCTGGTCATCGCGCACGATGCGGCCGTAGCCGGCGGGATTCGCCAGCGTCTCGGTCAACAGCGCCAGCCCTTGACCGCGCGCCTGGAGCAGCGCCCGCAGGGTGTCCGAGCGCACCAGCGGCACGTCGCCATACAGCACCAGACTGACATCGTCCGCATCGCCCTCCAGCAACAGGGGCAAGGCCTGCATCACGGCGTGGCCCGTGCCCTGTTGGGGCTGCTGCAGGGCGAAGCTCAGATCCTGCCCCGCGAAGGTCGCCTGGACCCGTTCGGCGCCATGGCCAGTGACGACCACGATCCGGTCCGGCGACAGGGCGCGCGCGGAATCCAGGACATGAGCCAGCATGGGCTTGCCGGCGATCGGATGCAGGACCTTGGGCAGGTCGGACTGCATGCGTTTGCCCAGTCCGGCGGCCAGAATGATGATGTTCAGCATGAGGGGAAGCGTGGGTGTGGAATCGAAGGGTCCGGCCGCGCGGACCGGACCCGGGAATCAAATCGGCGCAACAGACCTAGGCGCGGGACCGCCCGGATGCCTTCTTGGCGGGGGCTTTGCCAGTCGTCGATTTGCGCGCCGAGGCCGGTTTCTTGCGAGCCGGGGAGGTCCTGGCCTTGGCCGGAGCCGCCGCCTGCTCGGCGGATTCGGCCATCCCCTGCAAGCCGGCGGCGGTCGCGGTCGCCAACTGTTCGAACTGTTGCTGCACCAGGTTCCACCAGTCGCCCGCCGCGCGGGCATAGTCGGAGCCGGCCGCGTCGGCCGCGCCGGCGGGGCTGGCGGCTTCAGGCGCCGCACCCGGGAAAGCGCCGCCGGCGAAGGACTTCAGGGTGCTCAGGGTGCTGCGCTGGATTTCCATGCCCTGGATGGTGTTGGCCAACATCGTGGCGTTCAACTGCAGCCAGTTCTGCACCGTCTGCAGTTCACGGATGCGCCGGTCGAGATCCTCCAGGGACATGGGCGTCAACTGCGCGGCGTCCAGACCGCCGGCGCCCGCCATGTTCTGCCACGCCTGGCGCATCATGTCCAGGCCGGCGAACAGCGGGTTGCGGGCGGCATCGCCCTGCTGGCCGAAACCGGGCAGCACGAAAGGATTGGTGGTGGAGTCTTGCGCCATGATGGATTGCCTCCGCCGGCACCATGCCGGGATGATTGAGTCAGGGCTTGTTCGCGTTCACGCAACGTCGGCACGCAGGCGATGCCGCAGCGAATCCAGGATGGCCAGTTCGGCTTCCAGCGTGAAGGCGCCATGGGTGATCATATCCCACAGATCCGCCATTGCCAGGCAGCGGAATTCGAGCACCTCGCCATCCAGGTTGCGGGGCACGGCACCCGCGTCCAGCACGCAATCGCTGAGCAGCACGTTCTCGACCTGGTAGCCGTCTTCCAGGCGGCGGTGCATGCGCAGCACCGTGCGCAGCGGGCCATGCGCGGCCAGCGCCACGGCCGGCAGCCCGGCCTCTTCGAGGGTTTCGCGCAGCAACGCGGATTCCGGGTCCTCGCCCGCGGCGACCAGCCCGCCCGCCAGGGTGTCCCACAAGCCGGGATCGGTGGTTTTGTTCAGGGCGCGGCGCGCCACCCAGAGGCGCCCGTCCGGAGACCAGCCATTCAGGTGGACGGCCTGCGTGAGCAGGCCCAGGGGACGCACGGCGCCGCGCTCGATGCGGCCCAGCGGCCGGCCTTCGGCCATGACGTCCAGCAGTTCGTCGCGCCAGGCGCGGATGCAGCCGGCATCCCGCAAGGCCAGCGCCACCCCGTGCAGCACGGCATCCAGACCCAGCCGTGCGGCGGGCGCGGCAGTGAAATGCACGGCCTCGGGTTCGATGTGGACACCCGGCAGGCCGGCGACGGCCGCGAGCGCGGCGGGGCCGATCCAGCCGCCGACCCGGCCCGAGACGGTGGCCGGCCGGGCGCCCGCGGGCGGCAACTGCTGGGCGCGGCGCACCAGGCGCGCATTGCGCGCCAGGATGTCGTCCAAGACAAAGGCCGCTGAAAAAGATTCCATCGCAGGATTGTAGTGGATGAGATCGGACACGCGACAGTCCCCTGCGGACTGTCGCGTGCCGATCGAATCGGAGCGCCTTGCAAGGCGCGACGTGGAGAGATGCCCCGGCTGGAGACGTCGCGTGTCCGACGAATCCTTGAAATACGGGCGGCGGGGATTGGTGGAAACCCGGAAAAGCCGATGAACAGGCTGCGGGCACGCCTGTACAAGCCCCGGTCAGTGGCTATAATCCCTTCAGGTTTATAAGGGTACCCCGGGCTGCAGCTTCCGCGATTCATTTTACGGCCTGGCGATCCAACCATGTGTGCGGTGGCCGATTGTTCTTGAACGCTTCTTTGACGAAGGTCAATCGACCCTGAAAAAATACACGCCAACCAAAGGGACAACATGAAGATGGTCAGAGGGACGTTGGGCATGATCGCGCTGTCGTGGGCGACAGCCGCCGGGGCGCAGGTTCAGGACATGCCGGGAGGTCCGGGGGTCAACCAGCTGAATCTGCACACCGGGGTCACCCCCATCGCAAGGGAAATCTATTCCCTGCACTGGATGATGCTGATCATCTGTACGCTGATCTTCATCGGCGTGTTCGGCGTGATGCTGTATTCCATCATCCGCCACCGCAAGGACAAAGGCCACAAGGCCGCCAAGTTCGAAGAGCATCTCGGCCTGGAACTCACCTGGACGGTGATTCCCTTTCTGATCATCGTCGGCATGGCCATCCCGGCCACACGCACCGTGGTCGCCATGAAGGACACCAGCAGCGCGGACCTGACTGTCAAAGTCACCGGCTACCAATGGAAATGGGGCTACGAATACCTTGACGGACCGGCGGCGGGGGTGCAATTCCTGTCGAACCTGTCCACGCCGCAGGACCAGATCGACGGCAAGGCGCCCATCGGCAACACCTACCTGATGGAAGTCGACCAGCCCATGGTGGTGCCTGTCGGCCAGAAGGTCCGCGTGGTGCTGACGGCCGCCGACGTGATCCACGCCTGGATGGTGCCCGAGCTGGGCGTCAAGCAGGACGCCATCCCCGGCTTCCTGCGCGACACCTGGTTCCGCGCCGACAAGCCCGGCATCTACCGCGGCCAGTGCGCCGAACTCTGTGGCAAGAACCACGCCTACATGCCGATCGTGGTCGAAGTGAAGTCCCAGGAAGACTACGCCGCCTGGGCCGCCAAGCAAAAATCGGCCATGGCCGCCGCCTCCGAGGATCCGAACAAGACCTGGACCAAGGACGAACTGATCGCCAAGGGCAAGCAGGTCTTCTCCACCACCTGCGTCGCCTGTCACCAGGCCAACGGCCAGGGCATCCCGGGCACCTTCCCGGCCCTGAACGGCAGCACCAAATTCGTGCTGGCGCCCATGAAAGGCCAGATCGATACGGTCCTGAACGGGCATCCGGGCACGGCGATGGCCGCCTTCCGCGACCAGCTCAGCGACACCCAGATCGCCGCGGTCATCACCTATACGCGCAACGCGTGGGACAATGCCGGAAAGGGTCCCGACCCCGTCGTCCAGCCCTCGGACGTCAAGGCCCTGCGCTGATCCGGACCGCAACCCACACGGCGAATTCACACGATATTTCCTCGCGCCGCCCGGAAGGCGACGCGCCCCAGGAAGGAGACATTCAATGAGCAGCGTCACGGTCGACCACATTCCGCCCCACGCCGGGCATGACGAACACGCCCACCACGTCCCGCACGGTTGGCGGCGCTGGGTGTTCGCCACGAATCACAAGGACATCGGCACGATGTACCTGATCTTCTCGTTCTGCATGTTGCTGGAGGGCGGCACGCTCGCCCTGTTGCTGCGCACGGAACTGTTCGAACCCGGCATCCAGTTCTTCCAGCCCGAACTCTTCAACCAGTTCACTACCATGCACGGGCTGATCATGATCTTCGGCGCGATCATGCCCGCCTTCGTGGGCTTCGCCAACTGGATGATCCCGCTGCAGATCGGCGCGTCCGACATGGCGTTCGCGCGGATGAACAACTTCAGCTTCTGGCTGCTGCCGGTGGGCGCGATCCTGCTGACGGCGTCGTTCTTCGTGCCGGGCGGGGCCAACGCCTCGGGATGGACCATGTACGCGCCGCTGTCGCTGCAGATGGGTCCCGGCATGGACTTCGCGATCTTCGCCGTGCACATCCTGGGCGCGTCCTCGATCATGGGCGCGATCAACATCATCGTCACCATCCTGAACATGCGCGCCCCCGGCATGACCCTGATGAAGATGCCGCTGTTCTGCTGGTCCTGGCTGGTCACGGCCTACCTGCTGCTGGCCGTGATGCCGGTGCTGGCCGCCGCCGTCACGATGCTGCTCACCGATCGCCATTTCGGCACGCATTTCTTCAACGCCGCCGGCGGCGGCGATCCGGTGCTGTACCAGCACGTGTTCTGGTTCTTCGGCCATCCCGAGGTCTACATCATGATCCTGCCGGCCTTCGGGATGGTGTCGCAGATCGTGCCGACCTTCGCGCGCAAGCGGCTGTTCGGCTACGCATCGATGGTGTACGCCATCTGCGCCATCGCCATCCTGTCGTTCCTGGTGTGGGCGCACCACATGTTCACCACGGGCATGCCGGTCACCGCCCAGCTGTTCTTCATGTACGGCACGATGCTGATTTCCATTCCCACGGGGGTCAAGGTCTTCAACTGGACGGCCACCATGTGGCGCGGCGCCATGACCTTCGAAACCCCGATGCTGTTCGCCATCGGCTTCATCTTCGTGTTCACCATCGGCGGCTTCACCGGCCTGGTGCTGGCGGTCGCCCCGATCGACATCCAGGTCCAGGACACCTACTACGTGGTGGCGCACTTCCACTACGTGCTGGTGGCCGGATCGCTCTTCGCCCTGTTCGGCGCCACCTATTACTGGTTGCCGAAATGGTGCGGCCGCATGTACGACGAACGCCTGGGCAAGTGGCACTTCTGGATGACGATGATCTCGTTCAACATCACCTTCTTCCCGATGCACTTCCTGGGTCTGGCCGGCATGCCGCGCCGCTACGCGGACTACGCCGCGCAGTTCACCGACTTCCACCAGATCGCCACGATCGGCGCTTACTGGTTCGGCCTGTCGCAGCTGCTGCTGGCCTATATCGTGATCAAGGCAGTCCGCGGCCACGGCGCGCCGGCGGCGGCCAACCCCTGGGAAGGCGCCGAGGGCCTGGAATGGACGGTGCCCTCGCCCGCGCCCTACCATACCTTCGTGACGCCGCCCCAATATGAAGCCAGCCACTGAGATGCTCGACATGACCCCTGAACAACGCCGCCGCAATCGCCGCACGGGATGGGTCCTGGCCCTGTTCGCCGTGGCCATCCTGGTGTGGACCTTCGTGCGCGCGAACCTGTACGGGGTCGTGGGATGACGGAATCACGCAACACCTTTCTGCGCTCGATGCGCACGGTCGCCTGGGCGTTCCTGGGGCTGCGCAAGCGCTCCGGCCACGACGATGACCTGTCGCATCTGCGCCCGTCGCACCTGATCGCGGCGGGCCTGATCGGCGGAGCGGTGTTCGTATTGCTGCTGATACTGGCCGTGCGTCTGGCGACGGCCTAGAAGACGGAAGACCCAGAGGAGAGACAACAATGACAAGCGCCCAGATGGCCCACACCGGCGAGCCCCCTTACTACTACGTCCCACCGGATTCAGTCCACCCGATCCGGGCCAGCCTGAGCATGCTGGCCACCCTGATCGGCGCGGCCCTGTGGGTCAACAGTTACGCGATCGGCCCCTGGCTCTGCCTGGCCGGCATCCTGTGCATGTTCGTCGTGCTCTACGGCTGGTTCGGCGACGCCATACGCGAGTCCGAAGGCGGCATGAACAGCCAGCGCATCGACCACTCCTACCGCTGGAGCATGGCCTGGTTCATCTTCTCCGAGGTGATGTTCTTCTCCGCCTTCTTCGGCTCGCTGTGGTACACCCGCGAAGTCACCACGCCATGGCTGAGCAGCCTGGACACCCAGACCCTGCTGTGGCCCGGCTTCAGCGGCACCTGGCCGAACCAGGGCCCGGCGGGCACCATCGCATCCTTCCAGACCGTCGGCCCGTTCTGGCTGCCCACCATCAACACCGCGCTGCTGCTGTCCTCGGGCGTCACGCTGACCATCGCCCACCATGCGCTGCGCGCGGCGCACCGATCCAAGGCGATCTTCTGGCTGGGCCTGACGGTGGTCCTGGGCTTCACCTTCGTGGCCTGCCAGGCCTACGAATACCATCATGCCTACACCGAACTGAACCTGCGCTTCACCTCGGGCGCCTACGGCGCGCTGTTCTACATGCTGACCGGCTTCCATGGCTTCCACGTGATCCTGGGCGCCACCATACTGTCCGTGATCTGGCTGCGGCTGGTGCGCGGGCACTTCACCGCCGAACACCATTTCGGCTTCGAGGGCGCCGCCTGGTACTGGCACTTCGTGGATGTGGTCTGGCTGGGCCTGTACATCTTCGTCTACTGGCTGTAAGCAGCCAGCGGGGGGCTATCTCCAGCCTAGGGATCCCTCCGCCCCGCGGCTTGCAAGCCGCCCGGATGCGACGGGCATGGGACAGTCCGCAGGGGCGTTCCCATGCCCGGCCTCATGTCATGTTCGGATTTATCCAGCCCAGCGCGTGCGCCAGCAACAGGAACAGGAACAGCAGGATCGACAACCCCACCCGCCATGTCAGCGCCCAGGCCATCCGGTCGGTGCGGCCCCGGTCCTGCATGAGATACTTCATGGCGGAGCCCAGGCTGACGAGCACCCCCAGGAACAGCACGACGATCAGAATTTTCATGGGTATTCCCCGCAACACCAGGATGTAAGCATCGTATGACCCCGCCGCAACCCGCATCCCGCAAGAAGGCCGTCCTGGCCTTGGTCCTGCTGGCGTTGCTGGGCGCGGCCTGCGTTGGCGCCGGCCAATGGCAACTGCGACGCGCCCATGAACGCGAAACGCTGCTGGCCGCCATCGAGGCGGGCCGGCGGGCGCCGGCCCGGACGCTGGATGCGCGGCACCGCGACGGCCCCGACTGGCATCCGGCCAGCGCCCAGGGGCACTGGCTGAATCCTTTTACTGTACTCCTTGACAATCGCAACCTCAAAGGCCGGCCCGGCCTATGGGTGGCAACCCCGCTCGAACTCGAGGACAGCCCCGGCACCGCCGTCCTGGTGCTGCGCGGCTGGATCGCCCGCCCATTGCCGCCCGCCACGCTGCCGGACGTGGACGCGGCGCCGGGCCCCGTCCAGGTCCAGGGCACGCTGCTGCACCGGGTGCCTCGCCTGTTCGACCTGGGCAGCCTCACCGGCCGACCGGACACGTCCCTGCCCACCCCCTTCCCCGCCACCGACGGCCGCCCCCCCCGCATGCAGAACCTGCCGCTGGATGCCCTGGCGACGGCCACCGGCCTGGATCTGCTGCCGGTCGTCATGCTGCAGTCCCCCGCGCGTGACGCGGATCTTGTCCAGGACTGGCCCGGCCCCTCGACGAACGCCGGCCAGAACTACAACTACGCCCTGCAATGGTTCAGCTTCGCCGCGATCGCGCTGATCGCGGCCTGCATCACGGCCTGGCGCACCCTGCGCCGCCCCTCACCTTCTCCGCACGCATGACGACGACGACCTCACCCGCCCGCACCCGATCCATCCGCCCGCTCATCGCCATCCTGCTGGTCTGTCTGGCGCCGGTGGCGTTCGCCCTGCTGGCCTACTACGTGCCGGCCCTGGGCCTGCGCCCCGAATCGCGCACCCACTACGGCCAACTGATCGAGCCGCAGCGCCCCATCCCCGGCGACCTTGCCCTGCGGGACGAACAGGGCCGGCCCTACGACCTGAACCAGCTCAAGGGCCAGTGGCTGTTGATCAGTTCAGGGCCCGGCGCCTGCCCGGAGTCCTGCGTGCGCGGGCTGTTCGTGCTGCGCAATTCCCACGCCAGCCAGGGCAAGGAAGTCGACCGGCTGGAACGCGTCTGGTTCATCACCGACGACGCGCCCGCGGCCCCTGTGGTCGACGAAGCCTACACCGGCACACACATCCTGCGCGCCGATCCCGCCCGGCTGGCGGCCTGGCTGGCGCCCGATGCGACCGACCCCGCCGCCGAACTGGCGCGCGGACTGTGGATCGTCGACCCACTGGGTCACCTGATGATGCGCTTCCCCGATGCGCAGCAGCCCGAAGCCGTGCGTGACGACATCCGCACCCTGCTGAAGAACTCCCGGATCGGTTGATGAGCCGCATCGCAAGCGCCGCCGTCGAAACACCCGCCGCCGCTCCGGATGCGCCCGCACCGGACCGGACGCCCGGACTGCTCGCACGCTATCGCAAACTGGTGTTCCTGGCCTGGTTCCTGACGCTGGACCTGATCATGTTCGGCGCCTTCGTGCGCCTGACCGATTCCGGCCTGGGCTGCCCCGACTGGCCGGGCTGCTACGGTCATTTCAGCCCCCTGGGCGCCGGCGAGCACATCCGCGCCGCACTGGAGGCCATGCCCTACGGCCCGGTCAGCGCCTTCAAGGCCTGGATCGAGATGATCCACCGCTACGCGGGCGCCTTTCTGGGGCTGATGATCATCGCCATCGCCCTGTGCGCCTGGCGCCTGCGCCGCCTGCCGGGCCGCAGCCCGGCGCTGGCCGGCTGCGTGCTGGTCATGGTATGCGTCCAGGGCGCCTTCGGCGCCTGGACCGTCACCCACCGGCTGATGCCGCTGGTGGTGACCACGCACCTGGTGCTGGGAATGGGCCTGCTGGCCCTGATGACCTGGCTGGCCGCACGGGAAAAGGCCCACGCCCCGGTCCCCGCCGACCCGGGCGCCGGCCGCGCCTGGATGATCCTGGCTCTGGCCGTGCTGTTCCTGCAGGTGGCGCTGGGCGGCTGGGTCAGCACCAACTATGCGGCCCTGGCCTGCATGGATTTCCCCACCTGCCACGGCGCCTGGCTGCCGCCCATGGACTTCCGCGAGGGCTACGCCCTGCTGCGCGGCCTGGGACAACTCTCGTCCGGGGAACTCATCTCCCAGGACGCGCTCACCGCCATCCACTGGACTCACCGCAACTTCGCCTTCCTGGTCATCGCCCTCCTGGGCGCCCTGGGCTGGCTCTGGCGCCGCACACCCGGCCTGGCCGGCCCCGCGCGTCTGCTGCTGGCCCTGCTGGCCCTGCAACTGCTGACAGGGCTGACCACCATCTTCTTCCAATGGCCGCTGCTGATCGCCGTGATACACAACGGCGGCGCCGCCGGCCTGGTCCTGGTGGGCGTCACGCTGCTGTGGCGCCTGTCCAGGGCCGGAAAACCCGCCATCCCGGGCAGGGAAACCCATGAGCCGCCGCGCGACCGGAAATCCCTGGAAGCGCCTAGAATGCCGATATGACCATCGCCGCCGCCCACCATCGATCCCCATCACTGCTGCGCCAATACCTGGCGCTCACCAAGCCGCGCGTCACGCAACTGGCCGTGTTCTGCGCCGTGATCGGCATGTTCCTGGCCACGCCGGGCCTGCCCGACCCGTGGCGGGCGTTGAACGCCACGGTGGGGATCTGGCTGTTGTCGGCGGCCGCCTTCTCCATCAATTGCCTGGTCGAACGCGAAACCGACGCGCGCATGCTGCGCACGGCACGGCGCGGCACGGCCTCGGGACAGATCGCCGGCCACCAGGTCCTGTTGATGGCCGGCGCGCTCGGCGGCGCCGGCATGTGGATCCTGTACACGCAGGTCAACGCGCTGACCATGTGGCTGACCTTCGCCAGTTTCGTCGGCTACGCCCTGATCTACACCGCCATCCTCAAGCCCCTCACGCCACAGAACATCGTCATCGGCGGCCTGTCGGGCGCGATGCCCCCGGCCCTGGGCTGGGCCGCCATGGCCGACGCCGTGCCGGCCGAGGCCTGGCTGCTGGTGCTGATCATCTTCATCTGGACGCCGCCCCACTTCTGGGCGCTGGCCTTGTACCGCCACCACGACTACGAGCAATCCGGTCTGCCGATGCTGCCGGTCACGCACGGCCAGAACTTCACCCAACTGCACATCCTGCTCTACAGCATCGCGCTGTTCGCGGCGTCCGTGATGCCCTACGTCGTGCGCATGAGCGGCCCCGCCTACCTGGCCGCCGCGTGCCTGCTCAGCGGCCGCTTCGTGTGGCAATCCCTTGCGCTATATCGAAACTACACGGACGCCAGGGCGCGTAAACTGTTTCACTATTCGATCCTTTACCTGGCGCTGCTGTTCGCCGCGCTGCTGCTGGATCACTGGGTTGGCCTGGTTCTGGTGAACATCCCGGCCTGACCCGACGGAACCCCGACCCGGGCGCGCGCTGTCGCGGCCCTGGCCGACTCACCGACCTGGATGATGGACATGCCGTTCTCGATTCCGCGCCGCCGGCTCCTGGCCGGCGCGCTCGCCGCCCTTCCCCTGACCCTGGCGCTGCCGGGCTGCTCCTCGAAAGCCGAACCCCTGCCCTTCGAAGGCAACGACATCACCGGATCCCATCTGGGTCGCGACCTGGACATGGTCGACTCCACGGGCCAGCGGCGCACGCTGGCGGACTTCCGGGGCAAGATCCTGCTGGTGTTCTTCGGCTACACGCAATGCCCGGACGTCTGCCCCACCGCCATGGCGCAAGCCGCCCAGACCATGCAGTTGCTGGGCGACCGGGCCCGCGACGTGCGCGTCATCATGGTTTCCGTGGACCCCGCGCGCGACACGCCCGACATCCTGGGTGCCTATGTGCGGGCCTTCGACGCGTCCTTCATCGGCCTGACGGGCACGCCCGAACAGCTGGACAAGACCGCGCGCTCCTTCAAGGCCTTCTACGCCAAGGAACCCGGCCCGACGCCGGAACGCTACGCCATGAACCACTCGTCGGCCTTCTACTTGATGGACCGCGAGGGCGAGGCCCGCGCCCTCCTCGGGCCGTCGTTGACCCCCGAAGACATGGCGCACGACATCGAACTGCTGCTATAAACGGCGTACCGGCCGATCTCAGGGGCACGATACATCTCGACACGCCAGCACACACTGGAACCTTACTGACTGAGTTTGTTACTGATCTAGGTCCATTCGGCGATGATTTCACAATCGCCGCATGGTGTGTTCGACTTGTCGCTACCGGAGAAAACCGTCATGAGTCTACAGTCCTTGAGCAACACGGTGGGGGCCCTCAAAGCCGAATCGATCGCCACCGAAAACCTGATCCAGCCCAAGAAAAGCGGCCTGGACATTTTTCTGAGCGTGGTCACTCTCGGCCTGTATGCCGTCTACAAAAACAGCGCGGAAGAAAAGACGCGCAACGAACTGCTGGATCTGGGGAAAGCATTCCTCCAATGGGATCCTGATCGTTCCGATATCCCCTTAACCATCCAGGTTCGGGGCAAGACATACGAAATGTCCGACACCGCATCGAACAGCGTGCGGGTTCTCGACACGAAAACCGGCCGCACCCAGGAGATCGACAACCTGAGCTTGAAGGATATCCGCACGACGATCTTCTCCGATCTGATGCACCATCAGGATTTCTTTGAAGCGATGGAGCAACGTGTCCTACGCGATTCGTCCGTTCGTGTGGATCTGCAAGGCATACTCCAGGAACGCGCAAACGCATGCGGCGATGCCAGCACCAGCATGATCCTGAAATACCATGGTCGGGATTACTCGCCGGCCACGAACTCCCGCCCCCTCCTCGAGGGCCTCTATAAAGAAGAGGTGCTCGGGACCTTGCACAAACAACAGCTTCGCTCAGAAGAGGTACAACCGCGGCACCCACAGTCCTATTCGTGCGACGATATTTACAAGGGTCTTAACAAGAACGGTCCGCTTCTCTGCAATCTCGTCGGCCACTTCGTCGTGGTCCACGGAGTCAATCAGGCGCAAAACAGGGTCGACATCTTCTGTCCACTGCTGGGCAACCGCTGCTGCAGCATCCAGGATCTCAACGCACACCTCGACTGGGACGACGATACGCAACCTCTGATCGGATTCCAGCCGTCCACGACCGGTACGAACCAGTCCACGCCCGGCACCAATCAAGATCCCGAGTTTCGTCCAAGCATCATTGACCAGCTCGGTGTCCAGGTGCTCAAGGCCGGCTATGGCATCGGCAATGGTTGGCTCAAAACACCGGAAGCATTCGACAAAACCCTGTGAGACCGTGCGATCCGGTCCGCATACAGGACAGGCACGGAGGGATCGGCCGGATTCACGGATGCACTGACGGAGCCGCTTCCTCCGGCGCGCGGCCGAGATCCGGCAGCGGCTCGTGCTGGCGCTCGCCGGATTCGAACTGCCGCCAGACCTCCATCGCCCGCTGACGCTGGCGCACGATCAGGTCGATCTTCTCGCGCAGCATCGGATATTGTTGCTGCAGGCGTTTGAAGTCACGTTCCTGGAGCATCAACAAGCGGCTGTAGCCCAGCGACCGGGCGCGCGCCTGGAAATCATCCCCCATGGCCAGCGCCATTTCCCCGAAAATCTGGCCGCTGCCCAGTTCCGCCGTGGTGCCGTCCGGCAGATCCAGGACCACGGCGCCCGAAGCCACGAAATACATCGCGCGACCGCGGCCGAATCGCATCTGGATTTCCTGGCCCGGCAGCACCAGCCGGGGTTTGAGCACGCGGCGGATGGCCGACATGGTGCGCTCGTCCATGCCCTCGAACATGGGCACCCGCTGCACCAGTGACGCCGCGCTCATGGTGATGTCCAGCACGCCGCTGTTTTCCAGCGCGCCCCAGCGCGCATCCGTCTGCTGGATCAGGTCGGAATACGTTTCCCCGCTGATCAGATTGTGCGCCAGCATGTCGCGGTAGCGCATGCGTTCCATGGCGCGCGCCATGCGCGCCAGATAGGCTTCCTGGAGGTACTGGGCGTAGTTGGGATATTGCAGCGCCAGGGCCTGGAGCGCGCCTTCGAGCAACGTCAGGCGGCGCTGATGCGCCGCCACGATGATGTCCGTGACCTCCGTCCCCAACAGTGGCTGCACGTCGGTGCGGGCGAACTGGATCAGGCGGCGCGCCACGGACCATTTGCACATCAGGTTCGTGAACCGCTGGGCCAGTTCGCGCACCAGCCAGCCCTGCCAGCCGGTCTGGTGGTGCAGGCGCAGCGCCATTCGGAACGCATGGGAATAGCGCAGATCGCCATCGATTGCCGACTCGAAGCCGCGCAGGCCACCCGAACGCACCGCATCGCCCAGCCGCTCGGCGCGCGCCAGCAGGGATTCGGCCGTACGCCAGTCCACCACCTGGGCCTTGAGGGTCTCGAAGAACATTTCCTCCTCGCGGCCGGCCAGCATGCCCATGCCGACGGCGACTTTCTGGTCCAGGGTCAACTGGCGCACCTGCGACCCGTCCATGCCGGCCTGGCTGGCGTCGAATACCGCATGCAGGCGTTCCAGGACCTCGCCCCCGACATGCTCATTGTGGGCGATGTCGTCGATCTTCAGGCGCAGGGCCTCGAGCTCCACGATCTGTGCCTGATCGCGCAAGGTCCGGTCCACAGGCGACAACTGGTTCAATCCCAGCCTGTGGATCAACGGCCGCAGCGTCAGACCGTTGATGAACAAAGTCATGAGCACGAAACCGGTCGTGGCCACGGCGATGAACTGCCGCGCCTCGTGGGGCACCGCCGGCTGCTCGGTGACGGCCAGGGCCAGGGCCAGTGATACGGCCCCGCGCAGACCGCCCAGCAGCATCACCGCCCGATAAGAAGGGCTGACACCGGTGCTGAGACGCAGCCGGCCCAAAAGGGGCAGCAGCCCGTAGACGATGACCGCGCGCGCCGCCAGAGTGACGATGAACACGACCAGGATCAGCAGGACTTCCATCCAGGTGATTTCAGCCATCATGCGCGGAATCAGCATGGCGGCGAACAGGAAAATCAGGGAATTGGCCCAAAAGCCGAACTGGGCCCAGGCGCCTTCGAGTTGCTCGAAGGTCGTGGGCGACATGCGCGTACGGCCGCTGGAGCCCACCACCAGGCCGGCGATCACGGTGGCCACCACACCCGACACCCCCAGGTAGTGTTCGCCGACGAAGAACGTCAGATAGGCCAGCGCCACCGTCAGAGTGATCTCGGCCGTGGGCCAGCCGCGCAGCCACCTGAACAATTCGATGGCCGCCCGCCCCATGACCAGGCCAGCCAGGCCGCCTCCCAGGAAATTGACCACGAAACTGCGGAAGATTTCCACCACGGAGGGCGTCGTGCCGCCGAACAGGACGCTGAGCAGTACCGAGTACAGGGCGATCGAGGCGGCATCATTGAACAGGGCCTCGCCCTCGACCAGATTGGTGAGGCGACGCGGCGCGCCGACCTCGCGGAAAATGCCCACGACCGCCACCGGATCGGTGGTGGCGACGATGGCGCCCAGCATCAGGCAGACCACCAGCCCGTAGGGGGAGATGGCCGCCAGGGAGAAGCCGACCGCCACGGTGCAGACCACGACGGCCACGATCGCCATGACCAGGATCGGGCTGATGTCGTCCAGCAGGCGTCGCAGATTCGTGGCCAGCGCCGTCTCGAACAGCAGCACGGGCAGGAAAACGAACAGGAAGGTCTCGGAGGAGATCTCGAAATGCTGCAGCGTATCCAGGAAATCGGCGACGACGCCCGGCGCCCAGCCATGCACATGGATGATGACGCCCAGGATGAAGCCGACGATGGCCAGCAGCACGGAATACGGCAGGCGCAGGCGCCCCGCCAGAGGGGGCATGAAGGACACCAGGGCCAGCAGGCCCGCCAGTCCGAATACCAAGAGGCCGATTTTCATGTCGGGAAAATACGCTCAGATCACCCGGGTGATATGTTACAGGCCCGGAGGGCCGGCACTCTGGAAAACAGATAAAAAAAGGGATGCCTGACGGCATCCCGTGAACATCCGCTTCGATAGGGAGGGGAAGAGGAGAAGCAGAAGCGGACGACAGAACGCGAGGCCGGCGTGGCCGGCGCGCGCTCATGAAGAATTGGTCCGCCCCCGGCGCCAAAAGTTCACGGCCTGCCGCGAGAAAAAATGCAAGAGAGTATGACCGGCCGCCGAAGGGCTCAGGCGGCCTCGAAATCCGCCTGCCGCTCGCTCAGGGCAACGCGCAATTTCTTCAGGGCGGCCGATTCGATCTGGCGGACCCGTTCGGCGGAGATGCCATATTCCGCAGCCAGTTCGTGCAGCGTGGCGCCGCCATCGTCGGCCAGCCAGCGGGCGCGCACGATATGCTGGGATCGCGCGTCAAGGGAAGACAAGGCGTGTTCCAGGCCCTCGCCCTGCAGCGCGTCCATGCCGCGACGCGCCAGCACCCGGGCGGGCTCCTGGGCCTCGTCGGCCAGCCAGTCGGACGGCGCGTAGCGGTCCTCGTCGTCGGACGGCGCGTCCAGCGCGCAATCGCCGCCCGACAGGCGGACCTCCATTTCGGCGACGTCTTCCGGCCGCACGTCGAGTTCGCGGGCGATGTCGGCGACCTGGTCCGGCGCCAGGCTGTGACCGTCGGGCCGCATGCGGCGCAGGTTGAAGAACAGCTTGCGCTGCGCCTTGGTGGTGGCGA
>Ga0172382_10006096_pt1 | contig 17676 bp, 13 predicted proteins | sample Leawel138RmetaG_FD_122245 | JGI IMG/M metagenome (GOLD analysis project Ga0172382, IMG submission 122245) | Leachate microbial communities from a municipal landfill in Southern Ontario, Canada - Leachate well 138R metaG | ecosystem: Engineered > Solid waste > Landfill > Unclassified | place...
CCACCGCCGCGCCCCGCATGGCGCGGCGCGCGCGTTCCGGGGCGGCCACGATGTCGCGCCCGCCGATTTCGACCCGCCCGCGCATCCGGGCGCCCGGCGCAGGCAGGCCGATCAGCGCCGAGGCCAGCGTGGACTTGCCGCAGCCCGATTCCCCGACGATGCCGATCACCTCGCCGCGCCTTGCGATCAGGCTTGCCCCGCGCAGGGCCTGAACCGCGCCGTAGGAGACGCTCAGCCCCTCGACCCGCAGCACCGTGCCGTTGTCCCGCGCCCCGGTCACGGCCCGCCCCCCTTCAGCCGCGGGTCGAGCGCGTCGCGCAGCCCCTCGCCCAGAAAGGTGAAGCCGATGGTGGAGAGGACCAGCGGCACCCCGGCGGCAATGACAAGCGCGGGCTGCTGGCGCAGGCTGGAATAGCCGTCGTAGAGGATGTTCCCCCAGCTCGGCACCGGCGGCCGGATCCCGAGGTTCAGGTAGGACAGCCCGGCCTCGAGCATGATGACCACCGGCACATCCATCGACAGGACGATGAGCAGCGGCCCGACCACGTTCGGCATCAGGTGCCGGAACAGGATGCGCAGGCTGCTCGCGCCCATGGTGCGTTCCGCCTGGATGAACTCGGCGTTCTTCAGCCCGAGGGTCTGGGCCCGCACCAGCCGCGCATAGCCCGAGATCGACACGAGGATGATGACGAGGACCAGCGTGCCGGCCGAGGGGCCGAGCACCGTGATCACCGCCAGCGCGAACATGATCATCGGCAGCGAGGCCAGCGAGTCGAGCACCAGCATCAGCGCCCCGTCCAGCCAGCGTGGCCCGTAGCCCGCCGCCATGCCGAGCGCGAGCCCGATCACCCCCGCCGCCCCGGTGGCCCCGAGCGCGATGGCCAGCGCGGTGCGCGCCCCGTGGATCAGCCGCGAGAGCGTGTCGCGGCCGAGCTGGTCGGTCCCCGCCGGATGGGCCAGCGACGGCCCCTGCAGTTTCGCCGGAATGTCGAGCGCGAGCGGATCGTAGGGCGCGATCAGCGGCGCGAACAGCGCCACCGCGACGAACAGCGCGACCAGCACCGCGCCGGTGGCGCCCATCGGCTCCGACATGAGCCGGCCCAGCGCGCCGCGCGGGCGGGGCCTGGCCCCGTCCATTCTGCTATCCGCCGCGAAAGACATCTCGCACCCGGGGATCGAGCCGCGCGATCACCAGATCGGCGGCGGTGACGACGAACAGGTAGAAGGCGGTCATGAACAGCGTCGTGCCCATCACCAGCGGATAGTTGCGCTTGGCCACCGCGGTGATGATGAGCGTGCCGATCCCGGGCCGGGAAAACACGGTCTCCACGAATACCGCCGCCGAGAGGATCGAGCCGAAGCCCACCGCCAGCACCGCCAGCGTCGGGATGATGGCGAGGCGCAAGGCATAGCGGGTAATGATGCGGAACTCGGACAGGCCGAAGGCGCGGGCGGTGCGGATATGGGCCTCGCCCATCACCTCGAGCATCGAGGCCCGCACCAGCCGCGCCAGATAGCCGACCCAGGTGATGCCGATGGCGAAGGCGGGCAGGATCAGCGCCCGGACCTGGCTGCCGATGTCCCCCGCCGTGCCCGCGCCGATCGCCGGCAGCCAGTTGAGCCAGACCGCGAACACCAGCAGCGCATAGATGGCGATGACGAAGGACGGCACCGCGATCATCGACACCGACAGCAGCCCGAGCAGGGTGTCGACGATCCCGCCGCGCCAGACCACCGCAAGACAGCCCAGCGCCACCCCCAGCACCAGCGCCCAGCCCAGCGCCACGCCGCCGAGGATCAGGGTATTGGGGAAGGCTTCGAGGATCTGGTCCAGCACCGGCCGCCCCGACCAGACGTCATAGCCGAGATTGCCCTGCACGGCATTGGCGAAGAAGTTCCAGACCTGCCGCCACACCGGCTGGTCGAGCCCCATGCGGATGACGAGCTCGGCCTTCAGTTCGGGCGTGGCCCTTGGCCCGAGCGCGACCGAGGCCGGATCGCCCGGCACCAGAAAGACCATCGCATACATCGCGATCATGACGATGATCAGGTTCAGCACCGCAAGTCCGGTCCGCCTGGCGGTGTAGCGCAGCATCAGCCGGGGCCCCTAGAGATGGTCACGGGGGATCCTCTCGTCCCAGTCGCGGGTGAAGATCACCTCGCCGTTCTCGCGCGCCTCGAGCCGCATCTGCACACGGAAATGTGTCGCATCACAGGAGAGTGTGCCTTCCGAGAGATGCTCGCAGCTTGTCCCCGCCCGCGTCACCACGGTGCGGAACCGCGATGTGGTGCGGGCCGAGAGCGGGTCGCCCTCGGTGATGTGGTAGGAGACGATGCCCTCGGATTCGTGGACATGGCCGATGTCCGGCATCGCCAGCATGCCGCTGCCGCGCGGGAAGTCGACCTGCATGGCGCCGGTCAGCAGATCGCGGGTGATGCGCCGGCGCGGCGCATCCTCGGGCATCCTCCGGTGATGCGGGGTTTCGGGCGCGGATTCGGGCGCATCGAAGGGCCGCAGCAGCGCATCCGCCGGGTCGGGCGGGCGCAGGGGCAGGACCAGCGCGCTTTGCCCGAGGCGCAGGGTGATCGCGGCCGGTTCGGGCGAGGGCCAGGCCACCGGCCAGTAGCTGGTCGAGAGCGCCACCGCGATGCGGCTGCCTGCCGCGAAGGCATGGGCGATGTCGTCGTATTCGACGGTGACCGCGACCTCCTCGCCCGGCACCAGCGGGCGCGGGGCGCCGTGGCCCTCGCGGTGGGCGAGGTTCATCAGCCCCAGTGCCACGCGGGTCGAGGCGCCGTCGGGCGCGACCTCGTTGAGCCGCGCGGCCAGCAGCGCCAGCGGTTGGTCGGAGGACAGCCGCAATTCCAGCCGCGCCGCGCCGAGGATTTCCAGCCGTTCGGGCAGGGGATCCGTGACAAAGACCAGCGAGCCGCCGTCATCCTCGCGCTGGTCGGTGGGCCAGTCGGCATCCGAGGCATAGCGCCCGACCTCGCCCGAGGCCGCGCCGACCCGGAGCGGGGAGCTGATGGCGGCGGTGCCCGTCCCGGCCGCGCCCCCCAGCCGGCCGCCGGGGTTGAGCGGCAGGCGCTGCGGGATGATGCGCGGCGAGGGCCAGACCGCCTCGCCGACCCAGCGGCCGGGACGGGCATCATACAGGGTCGCGGGCGGGACGGGTTCCTGCATCCAGACGCGCAGCATCGGCTCGTCCATGATCCGGGTCTCGCATCCCTTCAGCCAGTGGTCGCACCAGCGGACCACCTCCTGCAACCAGCCGATCCGGGGGGCGACGCTGGCGTCGTGGGGATAGGAATGCTCCCAAGGGCCGATGAGTCCGCGCCGCGGGCCGGACAGCCCGGCCAGCAGCCGCGGCACGCTTTCGGAATAATTGTCGGCCCAGCCCGAGACCGCATAGACGGGAATGGTGATCCTCGAGAAATCCTCGCAGACCGAGCCCTGCCGCCAGTAGTCGTCGCGGCGCTGGTGCGCGAGCCAGGTGAGGATCCAAGGCCGGTTCGCCTCGAGCCTTTGCAGCCACATCTCGCGCCAGCGCGGGCCGACTACGGCCGGATCGGGCGGCAGGTCGTTCCAGGCGAACATGGTCGAGGACCAGTCGAAATTGTCCTTGGACAGGCAGCCGCCGACATAATGCACATCGGTGGCATAGCGGTCGTCGGTCGAGCCGGTGGTGATGACGGTCTTGAGCGCCGGCGGCCGGTGCGCCGCGATCTGGAGGCCGTTGAAGCCGCCCCAGCTTATGCCGATCATCGCCACCTGACCGTCGCACCAGTCCTGCGCCGCGATCCAGTCGATCACCTCGCAGCCGTCGAGCTGCTCCTGCACGGTATATTCGTCCGTGATGATGCCATCGGATTCGCCGGTGCCGCGGATATCGACGCGGAGGCAGGCATAGCCCCGCGCGGCAAGATATGCGTGCAGCCCGTTGTCGCGGGTGCGGGTGCCGTCGTGCTTGCGGTAGGGCAGGTATTCGAGGATCGCCGGAACCCGCCCCGCGCCTTCGGGCAGCCAGAGCTTCGCCGCCAGCCGGGTGCCGTCCTGCAACGTGATGAACAGGTTCTCGATCACGCGGACCGGATGCGTCCCGGCCGGAAGCGGTGGTTCGCGGTCGTCCGCCATCTTGCCCCTCCGAATTGAACAACCATGCAACAAGGCGGTGAATCGGGCAATCATTTTTTCACGATTGACCGGAGCGGCGCGCCGTCCTTATGATACGGTCATTCAATAAAGGCGCGGCGATGACCCGGGACCCAAGCCATGACGTGTTGTTCGAGCCGGTCCGGATCGGGCCGAAACTGGCGAAGAACCGCTTCTATCAGGTGCCCCATGCCAGCGGCATGACCAACGCCAATCCCCGTGTGCGCGCCGCCTTCCGCGCCACCAAGGCCGAGGGCGGCTGGGGCGTGGTCTGCACCGGCGCCTGTTCGGTGCATCCATCCTCGGACGACAGCCCGTTTCCCTTCGCCACGCTCTGGGACGATGCCGACATCCACGCCCATGCGCTGATGTGCGATGCCGTCCATGACCACGGCGCGCTTGCCGGGGTCGAGCTCTGGCACGGCGGCGCGGCGGCGGTGAACCGCACCACCCGGCACGCGCCGCTGTCGCCCTCGGGGGTTCCGTGGATGGCGACCCATGTCGGCTTCATGTCCCCGGCGCGGCCGAAGATCATGGACGCGGGCGATATCCGCGACTTCATCCGCTGGCAGGCCGATGCCGCCCGCCGGGCCGAGGCGGCCGGGTTCGACATCCTCTATGTCTATGCCGGCATGGGCTATCTGCCGTATCAGTTCCTGCTGCCCGACTACAACCGCCGCACCGATGCCTATGGCGGCAGCCTGCGCAACCGGCTGCGGCTGGTCGAGGAGCTGATCGACGCCACCCGCGAGGCCACGCATGGCCGCTGCGCGGTGGCCCTGCGCATCTCGCTCGAGGAGCTGCGCGCGCGGCCCTCGGAGACTGCCGAGAGCGAGGCGCATGAGGTCATCACCTTCCTGCGCGATGCGCCCGACCTGTTCGACGTGAAGATGGACTATTCGGCCACCGACTGCGCGCCCAGCCGGTTCTCGCCCGAGGGCAGCCACGAGCCGGTGGTCGATTTCGTGAAGTCCTGCACCGACCGGCCGGTGGTCGGCGTGGGCCGCTTCACCTCGCCCGACACGATGGTGTCGATGGTGCGGCGCGGGGTGCTGGATTTCATCGGCGGGGCGCGGCCCTCGATCGCCGATCCGTTCCTGCCGGCCAAGATCGAGGCCGGGGCCTCGGACGACATCCGCGAATGCATCGGCTGCAACATGTGCATCTCGTCCTGGCATGACGGGGTCTGGGTGCGCTGCACCCAGAACCCCACCGCGGGCGAGGAGTGGCGCCGGGGCTGGCATCCCGAACGGATCGCGCGCGACGGCGCGGGCGAGGTGCTGGTGATCGGCGGCGGGCCGGCGGGGCTCGAGGCGGCGCTGACCGCGGCGCGGCGCGGCTTTCGCGTTTCCGTGGCCGAGGCCGATACCGATTTCGGCGGCAGGCTGCGGTTCGAGTCGCGCCTGCCCGGCCTGTCGGCATGGCACCGGGTGATCGACTACCGCCTCGGCCGGTTGCGCAGAATGGAGAATGTCGCGCTCTATCCGGCCAGCCGCCTGAGCCCCGGTGATGTGGCCGATTTCGGCGCCGATCATGTGATCGTCGCCACCGGCGCCCGCTGGCTGCCGGCGCTGTTCACCGAATCCGAACTGCCCGGCCCGCTGCTGTCCGGCCCGCGCATCCTGACCCCCGACGACATCGCCGCCGGGGTCGAGGTCGAGGGGCCGGTCGCGGTTTTCGACTATGATTGTTACTACATGGGTTCCGCCATCGCCGAAGCCCTGTCCGACCGCGGCTGCGCCGTCACCTATGTCACCACCGCCGGCGCGGCGGCCGCATGGGGCTTCATGACCAACGAACAGCCGCAGGTGCACCGCTCCTTCGCGCGCCGCGGCATCGCGCTGCGAACGCTGGAGCGGGTGACGGGGTTCGACGGCGAACGGCTCACCCTCGCGCAGGTATTCTCCGGGCAGGAGGCCCGGATCGCGGCGCGCACGCTGGTCATCGTCGGCCAGCGCGCGGGCGAGCGGGGGCTGCATGATGCGCTTGCGGACAGGGTCGGCGCCGGGCGGCTGCACCTGACCGGCGATGCCCGCGCGCCGGGGGCGATTGCCCATGCGGTCTACCAGGCCCATGCCTGTGCCCGGGCGCTGGGCCTGGACGCACCGCCCCCGCCGCGCCGGGATGCGCCCTTCGCGCCCGCCGGCCTTGTCCCGGAGGCGGGGCCATGACCCGGCGCAGCCGCAGCCGGCGCGCGGCCGGGCAGATCCACCAGCGCGGCTTCGGCCAGGTCGAGCGCCGCCTCGCGCCGCTGGAAATCCTCTCCGCCGACGAGATCGAGCATATCCACGAGACATCCCTCGCCATCCTCGCCCGGATCGGGCTGCGGGTGCTCGAACCCGGCGCGCGCGACAGGTTCCGGCGCGCGGGGGCCGAGGTCGAGGGCGACATGGTCCGCTTCCCGCCCGCCATGATCGCCGGGCACCTGCGCCATGTGCCGCAGGACTTCACCCTGATCGCCCGCAACCCGGCCCGCAACCTGCGCTTCGGCGGCGGCTGGCATGTGTTCGCCTCGGTCGGCGGCCCGGCCTATGTCATGGACAACGACGGCGGCCGCCGCGACGGAACCCATGCCGAGATGTGCGATTTCCTGCGCCTCGTGCAGGCGCTCGACATCATCCATCAGGAGGGCGGCGGCCCGTTTGAACCCCTGGACCTGCCCGCGCACAGCCGCCATCTCGACATCTACCTCGCCGAGATCACGCTGCTGGACAAGAACTGGCAGACCCAGACCCTCGGCCGCGCCCGCACCATGGACGGGATCGAGATGGCGGCGCTGGGCCTCGGGCTGTCGGTCGATGATCTGGCCCGCACCCCCGCGCTGCTGGGCATCATCAACACCAACTCGCCGCTCCAGATCGACATTCCGATGGGCGAGGGGCTGGTGGCGATGGCCGAGCACGGGCAGGTGAATGTCATCACCCCCTTCACCCTTGCCGGTGCCATGAGCCCGGTGACCCTGGCCGGCGCGCTGGCGCAGCAGCATGCCGAGGCGATGGCGGGCATCGCGCTGACCCAGATCGTGCGGCCCGGTGTGCCGGTGATGTATGGGGGCTTCACCTCGAATGTCGACATGCGCTCCGGCGCGCCCGCCTTCGGCACCCCGGAATATGTGAAGGCGGCACTGGCCAGCGGCCAGCTCGCGCGGCGGATCGGGGTGCCGTTCCGGTCCTCGAACGTCTGCGCCGCGAACGAGGTCGACGCGCAGGCCGCCTATGAAAGCCAGATGGCGCTCTGGGGCGCGCTGATGGGCGGCGCGCATCTGGTCGAACATGCCGCGGGCTGGCTGCACGGCGGGCTGACGGCAAGCTTCGAGAAGCTGATCCTTGATGCCGAGATGCTGGCGATGATGGAGGAAGTGCTGCGCCCGGTGCCGGTGACCGCCGAGACCCTGGCCTTCGACGCACTCGAGGAAGTCGGCCCCGGCGGCCATTTCTTCGGCACCGCCCATACGATGGCGCGCTACGAGACCGCATTCCACGCGCCGATGCTGTCGAACTGGGAGAACCACCCGCAATGGCTCGAGAACGGCGCGGTGCAGGCGCGCGAGCGGGCGAATGCGCTGTGGAAGCAGATCCTCGCCGAACACGAGGACCCGCCGTTCGATCCGGCCAGACGCGAGGCGCTGGAGGACTATGTGGCCCGGCGCAAGGCCGAGGGCGGGGCCCCGATGACATGAGCGGCCCGACCCCGCCCGCCCCGGATGCGGCCGCCCGCCCCTAACCCCCCGACCGGCCCCCGCCGAACCCCTCGACCGCCTCGCGCGCGGCGCGGAAGGTTGCGGCCCATTCCTTCGGCGCGGGGTGCGCGGCGATGCGGTCGCCGTCCGGCGCGAAGGCAGGGTCCGCACCCGCGCCGCGCAACGCCAGCGCGCCGCAGCCGAGCGCGGTCAGCTCGGGTTCGGCCGCCACCCGCAGGTCGCGGCCCAGCACGTCGGCGAGGAACTGCATGAACCACGGGTTGCGGCTCATGCCGCCGTCGATGCTGACCGGGGCCGCGATCGGGGTGAGATCGGCCATGGCGGCCATCACCTCGCCCACCCGCAGCGCCACGCCCTCGAGCAGCGCCTGCATCAGGTCCGCGCGGTCGGTATCGAGCGACAGACCGAGCCAGCTGCCGCGGGCCTGCCGGTTCCAGTGCGGCGCGGCCAGCCCCGCCAGTGCCGGAACGAACGCCAGCCCGCGCGAGATGGCGGGCGGGCGCGAAAACGCACTGATCTCGGTCCAGTCCGCGAACAGCCCCAGCCCGCGCGCCCAGTTCACCGCCGAGGCGGCCGCATAGACGCCGCCGTCGAGCGCATAGACCGGCGCCTGTCCCGCCTCGGCCCAGGCGATGGTCGGCAGCAGGCCCGCCCCGTCCTTCAGTGCGCCGGTCAGCACCAGCGCGAAGGCACCGGTGCCGAAGGTGATCTTCGCATCGCCCGGCTCGCGCGCGCCGTGGCCGAACAGCGCCGCCTGCTGGTCGACGATGCTTGCCGTCAGCGGCAGCCCGCCCGGCAACACCCCCAGCGCGCCGGTCGTGGGGCGGATCGGGGGCAGGGCCTCGCGCGGCACTCCGAAGATGCGGCACAGGTCGTCGTCCCAGTCGAGGTGCCGCAGGTCCATGAGCGCGGTGCGCGAGGCGGTGGTCGGGTCGGTCTCGAACCGGCCGGTGAGCCGGTCGCGGAAGAAGGCGTCGGTGGTCCCGAGCCGCAGCCGTCCCCGCCGGGCGAGATCCTGCGCGGCGGGGATGTTCGCCATGATCCAGCCGAGCTTCGATGCCGAAAAATAGGGATCGAGCGGCAGGCCGGTCCGCTCGCGCACCAGCGGCCCGAGCCCGTCGCGGCGCAGGTCGTCGCAGATGCCGGCGGTGCGGTCGTCCTGCCAGACGATCACCGGGCTGATGGCCGCGCCGGTCGCGGCGTCCCAGCCGAGGCAGCTTTCGCCCTGGTTGTCGATGCCGGCGCAATCCGCCCCGGGGGCGGCGGCGATGCAGGCGGCGACATTGGCGAGCAGTTCCTCGGGGTCGTGCTCGACATGGCCGGGGGCGGGGTAGATCTGGCGATGCGGGCGCGCAAACACCTGGCGCAGGCCGGTGCCGTCCACGACGAAGCCGCGGGTCGAGGTCGTCCCCTGGTCGATGGCCAGCGCCTTCATCTCTCCTCCAGATGCAGCGTCAGCGGCGCGTCGCCCGTCACCTGCGGCAGGGACATGAGGATGCGGCGCTTCGGGCGGCTGTCGATCCGGCGCGACGCAATCTCGACCCCGTTCTGGCGCAGCGACAGATGGCCTCGTGCCGGGCGCGCGAGGCCGATCTGGATGCGGTCAAGGCCGCCGCCTGCGCCCGCGACCTGCGGCACGACCCAGGCGAGCGCATCGCCCTCGGGCGTGATCTCCACCGCCTGCGGCGCCTCCTCTCCGGCCAGCAGCGCCCGGGCGACGGCGCGGCCCTCGGCCCAGCACCAGCCTGCGGTTTCGGCGGCCCGCAGCAGGTTGCCTGCGGCAAGAAAGCCGGGGTCGGAACAGCGCCCGCGCCGGTCGATGCGCGGCCCGCCGGTGCCCGCATCGCGCGCGAGATGGCTGCCGGCGAGCAGGGTCGCCTCGGGACGGAAGCGGCCGCTCACGATCACGCCATCGGCCTCGATCCGCTGCTGCCCCGCGGGACCCTCGACCACCACCGCCTCGACCCGCTCGCGCCCCTCGATGGCGGCGATCCGGGTCGACAGATGCAGCGGGATGCCGTGCAGGCGCGGATATATCGCTGCGGGCCAGCGGGCGATGGCGCGCGGCTCTTCCTCGATCATCGCGACGGGGCGGATGCCCGCGTGGCGGCAGGTCATGATCGCCGAGAACGACACCAGTTCGCTGCCGAAGATGACCGGATTGCGGAACGGGCGCCGGCCCTCGAGATAGACCATGCCCTGCAGCGCGCCGGTAGGCAGGACCCCGCCCGGCTTCTCGCCGCCGATGAGGCGCTGGACGCGCGAGCTTTCGCGCACGCCGGTGGCCAGCAGCACATGAAGGGCGCTGATGCGCGCCACCCCGGCATCGCCGGTCACGCTCACCGCCGGTCCGGGGTGGAGCGCGGTCACGTCGACACGGGTGGCGATCCGCGCGCCGGCTGCCTGCGCGCGGGCCACGAGCGCGCGGGCATAGTCGGGGCCGCGCATGAGACGGTGAAACTCCCGCATCCCGAACGGGTAATGGCCGCAATGGCGCGGGATGCCGCCCGCCTCGGGCTCGCGCTCGAGCACCAGCACCCGCCGGTGCGGGGCGAGTTCCGCCGCCGCCGCCAGCCCCGCAGGCCCGCCGCCGACGATCAGGATATCGACCTCGTCGGGCAGGGTCATGGTGCGGGCTCCGCCAGCGGCAGGGTGAAATGCCCTTCGGTCAGTTGCGCCAGTTCCGCCATGCAGAAGAACCCCTGGCAGCGGCCCATCGTCACCCGTGTGCGCCGCTTGAGCCCCGCGAGCGAGCGCGCCGCCAGCGGCCCGTCGAGCGCCGCCAGCACCTCGCGCCGCGTTGCCAGCTCGCAATGGCAGAGGATGCCGCCGTGGCCGGGACGCTGCCAGTCGCGCGGCAGCGCCTCGGAGATGTTCGACACTTCGGGCCAGACCGGATCGGCGGGCGGCGTCAGGGCCAGCGCCGCCAGTTCCTCGACATGCTGCGCAATGCCCAGGGCCGCCGAGAGCCCGGTCGAGCGGATGCCGCCCACGGTGATCGCCGATTGCCCCTCATGCGCGCGGATTCGGTAGTCCTTGAACTCGGTGGCCGGGCGCAGCCCGGCGTAGAAGGCAGTCACCTCCTGACCTTTCAGCGCCGGCACGATCTCCTCGCCACGCGCGCGCAGCTGTTCGAGTGTTTCGGGCACGAGGGTCGCCCGTTCGCGTTCGTCCTGGTCCTCGGCGGTGGGGCCGACCAGCAGGTTGCCGAAGGCGGTGCGGCAGACGACGATGCCCTTGGTCTTGGGCGTCGGCACCGGCAGCAGGATGTGCTGCGCCAGTGCGGCGGCGGGCTTGTCATAGACGATGAACTGCCCCTTGCGCGGGCGGATGTGGAAATCGCGCTGCCCGAACAGGCGTTCGTCCATCAGGTCGCCGAAATTGCCCGCGGCGTTGATCACCAGCCCGGCCTGCACGGTGCCGCGCGTCGTCTCGAGCCACCAGTCGCCGTCGCGCCGACCGCCGGTCACTTCGGCGCCGCGCAGCAGTTCGGCCCCGTTCTCGAGCGCCTGCAGCAGATAGGCGAAGGGCGCCGACCACGGGTCGACGAGATATTCGCGCGGCACGAGGAACGCCGCCTGCGCGCCGGGGCCAAGGGCGGGTTCCGCCGCATGCAGCGCCGCTCGGTCCAGCGGCTCGACATCTCCGACTCCGTTGGCCCGCGCCTTCTCCATCAGCTCGGGCAGCCGGGCCTCCTCCTCGTCGCTCCAGGCGATCACCAGCGCGCCCGAGCGGATCAGCGGCAGCCCGAGCCGGCCGTGGATGGCGAGATATTCCTCATGCCCGGCGGCGATGCAGCGCTGCTCGAGCGAGCCGGGCGGCGCATCGAAGCCGGTGTGCAGGATCGCCGAATTGCCCTTGGACGCGCCGTCGAGGATGTCCGCCGCCCGCTCGATCACCGCCACCCGCGCGCCCGCCAGCGCGAAGCGCCGGGCGATCGCGCAGCCGACCACCCCGGCGCCGATCACCGCGACATCGAAGCGTCCCGACAGGGCCATGGCTGGTTCCGGCATCGGCTGCATTCCCCGCGCTTTCCCGGCGACGTTGCCATGCGTTGCCGAAACGGTCAATATTTTCTGTGGACTTCCACGAAAATTATGCTTGGATCGGTTGAAAAATGTTGACATGGTCATACACTGCCGATCTAGACTGCGGGTCATGACCCAGGCGCGGAGGGAGCCCGGTGAAGCCAGAGGAGCGTCAGGCCGAGATACGCACCGCCGTCGAACGTGACGGCGAGGTGTCGGTCGTCGATCTCGTCGCCCGCTACGGCGTCTCGGGCGAGACCATTCGCCGCGACCTCGCCCACCTTGCCGCCACCGGCGCCGTGCAGAAGGTCCATGGCGGCGCCCGGCGGCCGGTGGTGCATGTCGAGAACAGTTTCGACGAGCGCATGTCCGAACAGGCGGCCGAGAAGGCGATCATCGGCCAGAAGCTGCACCGCGTGGTCGCTCCGGGCGACAGCTGCTTCATCGACACCGGCACCACCACGCTGGCCTGCGCCAGGGCGCTCGCCGAGATCCCCGATCTCGTGGTGATCACAAATTCCGCGCGCATCGCCCGGGTGTTCGGCCGCTCGGACAAGACCGGGCAGACCTTCCTGCTGGGCGGGCTCTATGTCGCCGACAATGTCGAGACGGTGGGGCCGATGGTCCTCGACCAGATCCGGCAGTTCCATGTCGATCACGCGATCATCGGCGTCGCGGCGATGGATGCCGGGGCCGGGGCGCTCGATGCCGATGCCGACGAGGCCGCGGTCGCGCGGGCCATGTGCGCGCAGGCGCGGCAGGTGGTGGTGGTCGCCGGTTCGGGCAAGTTCGCGCGCCGCGCGGCCCACCGCGTCTGCGGCTTCGACGGGATGGACGTCCTCGTGACCGACACCCCGCCGGCCGAGCCGTTCCGGGCCGCGCTTGCCGCGGCGGAGGTGCGGCTGTGCTGAATGTCGCACGGGGCTATGTGCGGTTCATGGAGCGCCTTGCCGGCGTGGTCGGCTGGTTCGCCATGTTCCTGATCTATGTGATGATCGCGGTGCTGCTGATCGACGTGTTCTCGGACAAGGTCTTCGGCGTGGTGCAGAACTGGACGCTGGAATCGGCCCAGTTCACGCTGGCCGCCTTCTATTTCCTCGCCGGGCCCAAGACCCTGAGCGACGAGAGCCATGTGCGCCTCGACCTGCTCTATTCGCGGCTGGGTGTGCGCGGCCGGGCGATCATCGACTCGATCACGATCTGGCTGGTGATCTTCTATCTCTCGATCATGCTCTGGGGCGGCATCTCCTCGCTCATGTATTCGTGGCGGACCACCCAGCGCCTGCCCTCGCTCTGGGGGCCGCAACTGGCGCCGATCAAGCTGCTGATGGTGGTCTGCCTCGCGCTGATGATCCTGCAATGCCTTGCCATCTTCCTGCGCGACGTGCTGCGCCTGCGCGCGGAGGAGACCCCATGAGCTACGAGATGATCGCGCTCGTGATGTTCGCGGCCATGGTCGTGCTGATGCTGACCGGGCAGCGGGTGTTCGCGATGATCGGCACCGTCGCCGCCGCCTCGGCGCTGGCACTCTACGGCGATGCCGCGATCGAGCTGCCGTTCAACGCCGTGTTCAAGCTGTTCTCGTGGTATGCGCTGCTGACGCTGCCGCTCTTCGTCTTCATGGGGCACATGATGGCGAAGTCGGGCATTGCCGAAGACCTCTACATCATGATGCATGTCTGGTTCGGCCGGCTGCCCGGCGGGCTGGCCATGGGGACGATCTTTCTCATGGTCATCATCAGCGCCATCAACGGCCTGTCGGTGGCGGGCCTCGCCATCGGCTCGGCCATCGCCCTGCCCGAGATGCTGCGGCGCGGTTACGACAAGGTGCTGATCACCGGCGTGGTGCAGGGGGGATCCACGCTCGGCATCCTGATCCCGCCCTCGGTGGTGATGGTGCTGTTCGCGGTGATCGCCCGCCAGCCGGTTTCCGACCTGTGGCTTGCGGGGGTGTTCCCCGGCCTGCTCATGGCGGTGGTGTTCGCGATCTACGTCTATCTGCGGGTGAAGCTGAACCCCTCGCTCGCGCCCGAGCTCAGCCCCGAAGAACTCGACATGCCGCTGCGCGAGAAGCTGCTGCTGCTGCGCGCCGGCATCGCCCCCTTCGTGATCTTCGTGCTGATGATCGGGCTGTTCGTCCTCGGCTATACCAGCCTGCTCGAGAGCTCGGCCGTGGGCGCGACCTCGGCCACGGTGGTGGCGGCCTTCAAGCGGCGGCTGACGGTGCCGCTCCTGATCGAGACCGCGCGCGAGACGATGTCGGTGAACGCGATGTTCATGTGGATCGTGCTCGCCGCGCTCGCGTTCTCCTCGGTCTTCGACGGCATCGGCGCGGTCAAGGCGATCGAGAACGTCTTCATCCACAACTGGGAACTCTCACCCTGGACCGTCATCATCCTGATGCAGGTGAGCTTCATCCTGATGGGGATGTTCCTCGACGACACGGCGATGCTGGTGATCGTGGCGCCGCTCTACATCCCGCTGGTGCAGCGGCTGGATCTGGGCATCGACAACCAGATGGTGTGGTTCGGCATCCTCTACACGATGACCTGCCAGGTGGCCTATATCTCGCCGCCCTTCGGCTACAACCTGTTCCTGATGCGCGGCATGGCGCCCGAGGAAATCACCCTGATCGACATCTACCGCTCGATCATCCCGTTCATGATCCTGATCGCGCTGACCATCGTGCTCATCATGATCTTTCCGCAGATCGCGACCTGGCTGCCCGCCTATATTCGCGGTTGACCGTTCTCAGCAGAGGGAGGAGACAATGACCGACACCAGGAAGACGCAAAGCCCGTCCGAGCGGATTCTCGCGACGCGGCGCAAGTTCCTTGTCGCCGCCGGCCTCGCCGCGCCGGCGACTCTGGCCGCTCCGGCCATCGTGCGCGCCCAGGCGCCGATCCGCTGGCGGCTGCAGACCTATGCGGGGCCATCGCTCGGCGAATATGTCGTGAAGCCGCAGATCGACGCCTTCAATGCCGCCGCCAACGGCGAGATGGAGATCGAGCTCTACTATGCCGACCAGCTGGTGCCGACGGCCGAGCTGTTCCGTGCCCTGCAGAACGGCACGCTCGACGCGATCCAGTCGGACGAGGCGACGATGGCCGCCCCGGTCGATATCTCGGTGTTCGGGGGCTATTTCCCGTTCGCCACCCGCTTCAGCCCCGATGTCGGCGCCATGTTCATGTATTACGGCCTCGACGAGATCTGGAAGGAAGCCTACGAGGATGTCGAGAACGTCACCTATCTCTCGACCGGCTCCTGGGATCCGCTCCATGTCTTCACGGTGGACAAGCCGGTGCGCTCGCTCGCCGACCTGAACGGGCTGCGGGTGTTCGGGGTGCCGACCGCCGGTCGCTTCCTGTCGCGCTACGGGATGATCCCGGTCACCGTGCCCTGGGACGATGTCGAGGTGTCGCTGCGCACCGGCGATCTCGACGGGGTGCTGTGGTCGGGCTTCACCGAAATGTATGCGATGGGCTGGGCCGACATCTGCAAATATGCGCTGTCGAACTCGATCACCGGCGCCTGGTTCGGCTCCTACTATGTGAACACGCCCAGCTGGGAGAAGGTGCCCCCGCATCTCCAGCAGCTCTACCGCACCACGATCGACCAGTCGCACCATTACCGCATCCTCTGGTATTGGGGCGGCGAGGCGCGGCTGCGGGTGCATGGCGAGAAGATGGAGCAGACCGCGCTACCGCCCGAGGAATGGAACCAGGTCATCGAGGACGGCAAGGCGTTCTGGGACGAGGTCGCCGCCGAAAGCCCGCGCGCGGCGCGGGTGGTGGACATCTTCAAGGAATACGCCTCGGACATGGAGAAGGCGGGCTATCCCTACCGCTGAGCGCGGGCGGGTTCCTTGTGAGCGGCGGGGCGGGCGGCGGTGGATGCCGCCGCCCGTTCCGTAGGGAGGCCGGCCCGGCCCGGCCGCTCCGTTCTCACACCCGCTTCAGTGGGCGCAGGTCGAGCTGGCGGTGGAAGGTGTAGCTGTAGCCGCCCACCGATTCGAGCATGCCGGTGTCGAGGAACGGGTGCCAGAGCAGGATGATCGGGATCTCGTCCTTCACCAGCTCGATCATCCGCCGCACATCGGCGTCGTAGATCTCCTGGTCGGTCTCGTAGCGGGTCTTCTCGACCAGCTCCATGAACTCGGGGTTGGCATAGGCGCCGAAGTTCCAGCGGGTGTCGCCCGAGTAGAAGATCCGGAAGAAATAGTCCGGGTCGGCGAGATAGGAGGTCGAGCCCTCGAAGTAGAACGGGATCTTCTTGTCCTGCAGCAGGGTGCCGAGCTGCCCGGCCGGCACCTTGTCGATGGTGACGCGGATCCCGATCTCGCCCAGTGCCTCCTGCAGCAGCAGCGCCACCGGCTCGGCGATGGTCGCCAGCGACAGTTCGAACGAGAAGGTGGTCTCGAACCCGTCCGGATGGCCCGATTCCGCCATCAGCGCCCGCGCCCGGTCGAGATCGGTCGCATAGCCGAGCGGCTGCGGGAAGCGCGTGGTTTCGGGCGCGCCGGGGGTGCCGCCGAACAGCGGCTCGCCGCGGCCGAAGAGCGCGGCCTGGAACATGTCGTCATAGGGCAGGGCGGTGGCGATCGCCTGGCGCACCTTGAGGTCGTCGAACGGCGCGAGCTGGTTGTTCATGCCGATGAAGTGGAAGCTCGAGGTCGGCACCCCGACCACCTTCACGCCCGGGGTCTCGAGCAGGTCGATCACGTCCTTGGGCGGCAGGTCCTGGGCAAGGTCGGTATCGCCCTTCACCAGCGCCGCGACCCGGCTCTCGGCGGCGGGGACGGTCTGCCACAGCACCTGCTCGATCGCCGGCACCGGGCCGGATTTCCACTCCGGGAACCGCTCGAACAGCACCCGCTCGCCGAAGGTCGAGCGGGCGATGCGGTAGGCGCCGCCGCCGGCGGGGTTGGTCTTGAGCCATTCGCCGGCCCAGGGATCCTCCTCGGTCGCATGTTCGAGCGCGAGCTGCGAGTTGACGATGATCGGATAGGTCAGCGCGAGGTTCGGCAGCGCGAGGCGGTCGGCCTGCGGCAGGTCGATGCGCAGGGTGTGGTCGTCGACGACGACGAACTGCCCGGGCTCGGACATCGAGCCGGTCTTGAACTGCGCCAGCCCGATCGGGCTCGCCACCACCCGGTCGAGCGACCATTTCACATCCTGCGCGGTGACCGGGCTGCCGTCGTGGAAGGTCGCGTCGCGGCGCAGGTGGAAGGTGATCGCGCTGCGGTCGTCGGAAAATTCGTAGCTTTCCGCCAGCTCGGGCTCGATGTCGAAATAGTCGTAATAGGCGGTCCCGTCGCCCCGATCCTTGTAGGCGAATTTCACCAGCCGGTCGTAGATGTTCCAGCTGATCTGGATCGCGTTGCGGTTGACCCCGACCGAGAAGCTGTCGAAGGAATTGGCCGCCCCCTCGCTCAGCACCCGCAGGCTGCCCTCGCGGCCCTGCGCGGCGGCCCAGCGGGCCGGCAGCATCGCCATGGTGGTCGCACCTGCGGTCAGCTTCAACAATTCACGCCGTTTCATGTTGGTCTCCTGTTGGTGTGTCCGTTCTCGTCGTTATTCCGGCCGGGCGGCGGTTCTCAGAACCCGACCCGGTCGGCCCCTTTCAGGCCCAGCATCCGCCGCGCATCCCCGGGGGTGGCAACCTCCCTGGTCAGCCCCTCGATGATGGTGCGGATCATGCCGACCTGTTCGGCGTTCGAGCGCGCCATGCGCCCCCGCCCCGCGTAAAGGCTGTCCTCGAGCCCCACGCGCACGTTGCCGCCCATGGTCGCGGCC
>Ga0172382_10006097_pt1 | contig 17671 bp, 31 predicted proteins | sample Leawel138RmetaG_FD_122245 | JGI IMG/M metagenome (GOLD analysis project Ga0172382, IMG submission 122245) | Leachate microbial communities from a municipal landfill in Southern Ontario, Canada - Leachate well 138R metaG | ecosystem: Engineered > Solid waste > Landfill > Unclassified | place...
TCCCAATTTGGTTTTACCTTTTTATTTTGTTCATCATATACTGTATCATAAGTTACACCATAGACTTTAGCTGTAACCATACTATGAAAATCTTTTCCTGAATTAATAATTTCTATTAATGTTGAATCCTTATAAACTTGGTTAATGTTTAGAGGGCGAGGTGGGAATCGAACCCACGTTTCCGCGTATTTAGAGTCCGCAGCTAAGCCACTCAGCTACACGCCCTTACAATAATTTTTCTGATTCAAATATTTTACCATCAGCTATTGTGGAAATAGCTGTAAGCTGATTACCAATATCAGGTTCTCTGAATCCTACCCATTTTATACTATTATTTGTAAGTTTCTCTCCCCAAGAAACCAACTCAGTTTCATTTTTAACACCTAAATAAATAAGTGTATCATTATTCCACCTTAAAGCTGGTACATGTAATAGATATTCTGCTACAGCATGACCAGCTTGAACGGCTTGTTGATTACGCGGTAAGTCTTTTCTCACTAGAACATATAGTCTCATTATAGCTCACAATAAGTTTTTCAATGTAGTTTTTGTTGGGGAGATTATTTCTAGCTGGTTGTTCAATTTGATCCATAGTACGACCACGTATCATACAATAAACAATGTGTTTATGTCTAAAATGATATCTATTATATTCTAGATTATTCCAGTCTTTATAATTACTATCAGTTCTAAACTTAGGTTTTCTACCAGACTTACCATTCCTAATAGTATCTGCCAAATCTTTCAATTCCTTTTTCATTTTTAATAACTGTGTATTCATTTTACTAGTCTCCATATTATAAGATATTAATATAAATTTATAATATGGATATCAGGAGGGCCACGACCCTATGGTATTTTTCTTGTATCTAACATAGTCTTAACTCCTTGTCATAAATATGGAGCTAGTGGAAAGGAACCGACCCTCTCATCTCTTGATTGGAAACCAAGTGTTTTACCATTAAACTACACCAGCTTGGAGCGGGCATGAAGAATCGAACTTCAATCAATAGGGTGGAACCCTATTACACTACCACTGTGCTACACCCGCTAACTATTATATTTTATTTAAATCAACATATTTATTTTTAAACCAACTATAAACAAAGTTTTTCCAATCCATATATTTATGTGCTTCCATAAGCACACGCATATTAATAAGTAACTCGTTAGTTGTCATATACTTTTTATTATTAGTTATACAAACAGTATGTCTACACTTTTTTGATTTTAAATTATACATATTAGAATCAATTCCTAATAATTTAAACAACCATTTGCCATATATAGCAGCACCATTACAACTACCGTATAGATTTTTATCGATAACAGTAATAACCCAAGGAAACCAATCAAATGTTTTACTTTTAGTCAGTTTAAAAACACCCATTTCTCGTCTAACATCTGTTATGTTTTTAACTCTAGAAGCTGTTTCTTTCTTAATTTCAAATACATGCTTAACCCTATGTATATGTGTAGCCCAATAAACCATGTTAATTACACATGAAACAAAAAATCTTGAACCACTATAAACATGAAACAATAGTTTAGTCACATCCATTGCCTCCTTTTCTTAGTTTTTTTCCAAGATCTTTTTATAAAAGCATCACTTCTAGGACAATCATCCCAAGGATTAGGAAGACGACTAGGGTGTCTGCTTCCTCTAACATATTCTATATGTGCAGTATTCCATCTTTTTTCTTGTACTGTGTGAGGTGTTTTGTAAAAATTTTTAAATGACCATTTTCTGTGCCCAGTATGCGGTACAGGATCATATCTAAATTTATAATTACAATTTATAACACCGCGTTTTTTATACTTTAATTTATATACATCACGAAGCACCTCATTTTTTGTAAATACACCGCCAAATTTATCTCTAACAATATATCTAGTAGTACATGTATCACTAAGTAGTTGTTTTTTAAAACTATCAACAACATACTTGTCTACAAAATAGTAAGTAATAGATGAAATAAATGTATCATAGTCATCATATATGTTTATTTTTCCAACTTCACTTATTAACCTAATTTCAATTTTAGGTGTTTCAACTGTATACATAACACACCCCCTAAGTGTACTTACTTAGAAAATGTCTTTATAATAAATAAACATATTATCCCACTTGTTGAATTGTCCTAAATCTATTTTTTGCATACAACACCTCATAATAATAAAACCATCAGTGAGTATATTAATTATCAATTAAAATTTATTTACTTGTGGCAGGGGCGGGATTCGAACCCACGATCTCGAGGTTATGAGCCTCGCAAGCTACCTGACTGCTCTACCCTGCTATATATATATTAACTGTACTACATAAACAACCTTCTCTTGTACTAATCATATATATCAAAAGCGTGTGCTATAAAAATATGTATCAACTCAATATCTACACACTAGTGTTTTTTGTGGGGCCACTGCTTTAATGTATCCTCAAAAATAATATATGTGACCCCATTACCCGGTCTAGAAATACATGCCGGATTCGTGTGGAACAAGAAGGAATTGAACCTACAATATCCTAGTTAGGTGCTCTACCATTTGAGCTATTGCCCCACAACAATCTACTCGCTGTTTTTAAACAACAGTCACAAAGAACAATTGCCTCTCTACTTTCTGGCGAGGTGGATTCGAACCACCGACATCTCGGGTCCAGACCGAGTAGGCTACCACTGCCCCACCGCCAGGTATACTTGTTGTATAGCTATTAGCTAAACCAACGTCTACCTGGTGGTATCTTAGTGACTATCTTAGTAGTCACTAATTCTTCTCCTTTATTTCTATAGATTGTAACTTTTCTCATTTTATTATCCTTTGGTGGAGGCGCTCGGTTCCGCCCCGAGGTCCGCAATGTCTTTAATAAAAAGTTTACGATGATTTTAAAACAATAAACAAATGAAAAATAAATAGGAAAACAAACAAAAAAATATTATGAACATCAAATGTAAAGATGGGAGTGTTCTGTTTCCGGGCTCTTCCCATTGCCCAGCTTTTTCTATGCTTCTAAAGCAAGAGTAGCAGTTTGAACTCTTGGCACATTCAACCTAAGTTGAATTGCTGCGAACTCAGTAATAGATTTATTTTCGTCATCTATATTTATATTACAATTTTTACGTTGTTTGTAACCGTCAACGCATCGAGTTTTTATCTCCATCCACACGTCGATTCTAAATTCGCCCCCATATATATTATGTCATAAAACATTTTTGATATTTAGTTACTAATTGTTGTTCTAATTCTTGTCTCATAATAACTTTAAACTTCCTGTGATTAAATCTATTTTATTATTTTCAGCAGGACCTATGGCTACGCAAGTATTAGTTACCTCACCATGAAATTCAGTAAATCCAGCATCAGTTATTAAAGCACAGGGTATACCGATTAGTTTGGCTTTATAGTACAAATCTAACAATACGTTCTCTGAATCAACACCCAATACAACTTTGGTAAATAAACCATTAAGCCATTGATGGTCTAATACTCCATGAACATCTACACCTAATACACGAATTTTTATTTTTGTTTATTTTGGAGGTGGCGGATGGGATTCGAACCCACGATTTCAGGAGCCACAATCCTGAGTCTTAAACCACTAGACGACCGCCACTACAGTATTCTAATTCATTTAAACACGAATCAATTTTCAATATGGCTAGACAATTATCTGTTACCATCTGATCCACTATTACTTTCATTGAAGCATGAGCTCCTTGAGCTATCATCTTACCTTTTCTCATGCCTAAATCCTTGCGCATTATTATTACTTGCTTCACATCCATTATAAAGCCTACGTACCTCTCATAAAGTCATTTCTATAAATATAATTATTAAGTCCTATTTGTCAAGTACATTTTTTATTTTTTTTTCAATAAAAGCATTACTAAACCATGACATCCAGCTTTATCTTTCTAGAAACCCAGTTGTAAACACTGGTCAAGCACCATAACCATTCTTCTAGTTTAGCCATTTGACTCCTATTCGGTTTAAGTTTTAATTATCTTACCAGCATACAATTTCTTCTAAAATCAATGGTAGACATTAAAATGGATTTGTAAAGAGCCTAACCCCGAACACCGTTCGGGGATTGCGGCTCTAGAACTACTCATCTAAAAACAACTCCATGCCTGGATTTTGCATAGACGCTTCTACTAAAGCCACAGTTTCTTCGAATATAGGAAGAGATTCAATATTTTCTACTGATGTACCAGCACTTAACAAATCACTTTTTGCTTTTTTTACACCACCACAACTTAATTTTTTACCTTTAGCGATAATACAAGAACGTATCTTAGCTTTAGTACTATCTGAAAACTTAGACCTGTTTAATAGTCTTAATGCTGCAGTGTAATGACTGCAATCATTAACAGGGAATGATCGACCTGGCATTTTGTTAACATGAAAGTTTTTTATCTTTCATCTCTACAAGTTCATTTCCTTGTAGTTCGGCATATATCTTCATCTCATCTAGATGTTGGGCGCTCTTGGATTGGTTATTGGGATAACCATCTGTAAAATAATCTATCCGTTTAGGTATAAATTTATGATGTAAACAACTAATATTCTTCATATAAGGATATATCATATTTAATAACGTAAAAGTATCACGAACATTAAAACGCAAACGAAACGTTTTTCTATTTTTCTTTTTGTTTTTACGAGTTACAACCACAGGAGATAAACTAAACACATCATGAAACCACTCTGTAAGATTAATATTATCTTCATAAGAAAAACAGTCTGTACAAAGCTCAGCTATAGGTCTTGAATAATAAAAACTACCATCTATTCTACTATTCTTTTTTTGCAACAATGTCCCATTGTCTCCAAACCAATAAGCCAAACCACATGTACCTAAACGTCTAATTATCTGTTTAGTTATTATTTTTACATTATTGTCATCATACAAAAGGTCATGATACTTTGTCAATCTTACATGTGTGTTGCTGTAAGCTCTATGATTATTAAACACTTTATCTGTATAATGTAATTTGACGTGTCTAATAGACCTTCTAAATTTTAATCCCTTGATGAATGACTCTATAATATTAACTTTATGATTTAAATAGTCAATTTGATTATCACCGTGTGTAATCTGAAATTCAGCATTACCGCCCTTATGTTGTCTATGTAGGTAACCATCACCTAAACACATACCTAAAAACGCTTGACTAAAATTTATCTTCGGATTCATCTATAGACCTCCTACTATATTATTTTACATATCTATGTCTCTACACGTTCTTCAGAACCTTCGCCCTCTGAAGCTTCGCTCGGGATTGGCATCACAGCGTTCCCCGAATTCACCCAATTTTTTCATTACAAATAACTTTGTAAGGCGGCCCTTATTTTAACCGCAAAAAGTCGAATCTTTCATTTTATTTCTTTGTTTAGTAGTAAGCTTTTTACCCATAGCCTTGTCAGCCCGTTCAAATAAATCATTTAAAAACGTAAAACTTTTTGTCATTTAAATATACCTCCTTTAAATTAATAAATTAATAACAGTAAGGTCCGTACTTTTTAATTTAGTTTATATTAATTTTAATAGATTCATCTTTTATTTCTTCAACGAATTTGTTAATAGATAATTGTATTATACCTTTATCATAATTAGCAATCGCTGTAGAAGTATCAATTTTTTTAGGAAATCTTACAACTCGTTTAAAAGATCTAGAAGAAATTTCTTTACGAATATAATTTTTATCTTCTTCTTCGTTTTCTTCCTTCTTCTCAGCACTAATTATTAAGATATTATCCTTCAATTCCAGATTAACATCATCCTTAGCAAAACCAGCAACAGCTATATCAACACCATAACCTAAATCAGTCTCAGATACATTAATTTTAGGAAAAGATGTGTCTGATTGTAATTCATTAAAAGCTGAAATCTCCCCTATATTACCAAAATCCTTAAGCAATTCAGTGAATATAGAACCAAACTCATTCTGAAAACGCCTGAGACCTGGGGTTGCCCAAATTGAGCCAATTGTCGGTACCAAACTTTTCTTTGTCATAGTTATTATCCTCCGTATGTTTATGTTGTACGGACCTTACTAGTACTAACTTATTTACCACGTTTTATATTTTGATTTCTACGAAAACCATTTTTCTGACCTGTTCCATTTCCACGAGGAGTTGGAACCCCTTGATTTACTTTCTTTGGCCCAGTACCATTAGGACCAGTTCCATCTTTTCTTGGCATAACTACCTCCTATTTAAATAATCTATTAAAATCATCAATAAACTCACTAGGTGTTGCTTTATCAAACCACCCTGTTATAACACCATTATCTTTAAGTAACCGTTTACATGCTTGTGTCATATCTTCAATTTGCGGCAAAGTATCTTCATCTATTACGTCATAAAAATCTAAAAATATAAAGTCATATTTACATTTAGTACTATAAGCATAATACAAACCATCAGCATTTAATATTAAATGTTTTTTATTTTTATAAAACTTGATATTTTCATTTTTTCTAGTATCTAAAATAGTATTAACTTTTTCTTGTACAGCTATAACATCTTCATTAACTTCCACTGTAGTCAAACTAGTTACTTTAGGACACGATAATATATATCTAGACGCTACTCCTAAACCTAAACCTATTTCTAAACAGTCTCCTTTGGGCTTATCCCATAACTGCTCAACATAATCAGGTAACTCTGATTCCAAAGCCCATAAGTTATGACCAGGACCTAATTCTAAAAACAACTCGTTGTTTGCTTGATATACTCTAACATTACCTTGTTCAACAACCAAATCACCATCGTTAAAATAAATCATAGTAACCACCATCTCTATTTAATATAAGGTTAGATTATTAATTTTTATATACATCTTTATCTATATCTATAACATTTTCAAATTTAAAAACCAAATTTAATTGTATACCATCGGCTTTTTTAGTATCATACTCAGGTCCGGTCTCAAGTCTACGTACTTCTGGGTGACTATATTTAACACCAATATTTCCACTAACTGCATTTTCCAAAACCTTTTCTAAATGCATCCAAACCTGTTCACGTACATATCTTTTCCAAAGCTCTGCGCTTTCTTCTGTATTAAGAACTAAGCTGTCTTTTTCTTCAGCCATGATTTATACTCCTTGTGTTTTAGCTTCTTTAGTTAATTCTCTTTCTTGTTCATAAATATCTTCAACCAATATAGTTAATCTTCTAGCCCATTCTGGATTATCTTTATTTGCTTCTATTTCCGCATAAAAATCTTCTATTTCATGACCAACTATTTTTGGTTTTCCTTTTTCATCAATAAATACATGCCGCATTTCATGCCTTATAAGTCGTTCTCTGTCCTTTGTATTGGCTGATACTTCCCAAGCCTTCTTATCTACAGTAACAATATAGTCATATCCTTCTACAGCAATATTATCTTTAGAAAAAAACTTAACTTTTTCACTAGCCAATTCTACAGAAGATAGTACAACTTTACCTCCTTTGACTCTCTTCTTAGTATCAAACATTAATTTAAATTTAAGGTTCTGATACATAGGAAAAAAGGACTCTACCACATTTAAAAACACTTCTACTAAACTCTCATCTGCTTCTTCATATCTAAACATAATTAGTTCTCCCTGTTTTTATTAAATTCCTTAACTGCGTCGTACTCTTTTAACTCTATAACAAATGAATCATCTAATATAGCGTCATTAAATCTATTTTTAACGTAGTTAACAAAATCTTCATAATAATCCATATCTGGATTAGTAAACGTTATATAAAATGGCACATTTTCTATATATAAATCCCATAAATTTAACCAAAATAATGAGGAATCAAACTCTTTATTGGTATTTCTTTTATAATCCTCAACCGTAACACCTTTAACATTGACAGCATATAAACAATTAGGTTTGGATATAGCATGCAAAAGATACCTGTCAAATCTCTTCTCTGTCAATAATATATCACTATGAAATACAAAATTACCTTTTTTATTCAATTTATTTATCATTTCAGGCCAATGTTCAATATAAAGTGCTGGTGCTCCTCCTATTAAGTGAAACACTTCCAATCCAGTTTTAAGAAACTCTTCGACTAACTCATCGGAATCATACTCTAAATAATCTCCCCATATACCATTTTGTGTTACATAGCAGTATGGACATTCTAAATTACATCCATATAATTGTACTACAAATTGTTTAGGATTAGTAGTTTTACCTGTACGTTTTTTATAAATATCCGGAAACTTGTCGTAACCACCACCTGATTTGTATACATCACATGTTCTAAACACACCACCAGGTAATACATCTTCTGATTTTATATCAAGTAGTTGTTCCTTACAAAGTGGTACTACTTTCCATTTATATGTCATAAGTACTCCTTTTAATTAACTTGCTAATTCTTTCCTTAAATTCCCTAGAATACTCTTTATACCTATTAGAATAATTACGAGCAATGTTTCTATTATTAGTAACTATTTCTTCTGAATATTCATAATCACTTTCAAACTCTTTTGGGATCTTTTCTTTTAAATAAAAGTACGGCATAGGAATACATATGGTTTTAGTATATCTACACTTTAAATCAACAATCCAGGTACATACATATGTATGCCATAATTCTGCAATTTTTGTTAAATGTAACAAACTTAACATATAACACACATATGCAATTATATAATCCATTATTATTAATACAAACGGTGTCTCTTCTAAAAACACAGTAGATGTAAACCAATAATTATTGGTTCCTATAAACCATTGCCTCATACTTACCTCTAGTCATGATTATATTTTTTATCAAAAAACTCTTTTAACTTTATTAAATCTTCTTTAGTTGCTAAAGCCCTAGATGCAATTTCTTTATTTCTATTAAAATTATTATTAAATTTATTATGTCTATAAAATGGTTTTTTATTTTTCTTATTAGTTGTATTAATTACATCATGGTCTGTCATTTGTTTCTCCTTATTAATATAATCATTGTAACATACTTGTCAACCCTTAATAGACATAAAAGCATCAGAACCAAAAGGTGCTATATATGCATTTTTAAGTTTTGCAAGCATTGCTTGAGCTCCTGGAGTATTCCACGAGTGTATTATTATAGTAGCTTGATTGTTTGGATTGTCAGGGTGTTCACCTAGGTATGATGCCACATCTGCGCCAAAACCATTGTTGTAGCCTAAATCATGATCTAGAAAAATACAATCAAATGTCTTATTTTCTAAATATTCTATTGCACTGTTGGCATTTTCAATCATGGTTAACTCATGTCTGTAAAATTTCTCATTAAAATACATGAGACGTGCTGTATCATCTTCTAAAATCAAAATTTTCATAATTAAACCTTCAATACATTGTTGACATAATTCACTCATCAGCAAACTTTGAGTAATTCATTAAATTATTTAATATAAGTTCTTATAATAAACTTAGTTATTTACTAATTTTCTATTGGTAATATCTCTAACAATAGCTTGAAGTTTTTGTTCACCTTGTATTTTAATATCATTTAACATAACTTCTACATCAAAAAAAGCACCGTCTTTCTTCAAATGTCTCCATTCAAAAAATTGAGGCTTACCGTTTAATGCTTTTCTAATAAAATATTTAGCTTTTAAAGCAGAAAAAGATCCATCTACCTGCTTTTTAGGTGAAACATCCATTACAGTTTTTCCTATAATATCAACGTAGTCATAACCAAATAAAGCAGCAGCACAAGGATTACAATCAATAAAAATAGATCCATCTAACAAAAATAAAGCATCGCTTGCTGAAGTAAAAAGTGTTTTATACTTATTCTCACTTTCAATTAAAATTTGATTAAGTTTAGATTGTTCAGTTATATCTTCACCTGAGCTTAACACACCAGTAATATTACTTTGTTGGTCTTTAATCACAGCATTATGCCAAGCTATTAATTTAGTATTACCACGCAATGAAACAATATTGTGCTCAGAGTATTCAGACTTAGATACATCTATACCACAAGTAACACGCTTAAACAACTTATATATATTTGGTCTATCTTCCTCACTAATAAAAGTGTCAAACCAATTTTTTCCAATTATGTCTTGTTCGTCACCTTCAAGAACTTTACACCCTTTTTTATTAATAAGTGTAACATTACCTTTTAGATCAAGACTAACTAACATAACCCCAACTACATCAAGATACAGTTGTGCTTTTGCTAATGTTGCTTTATGTGCTATTTCTTCTTCATTTCTAGCATCAATCAAAGTCTTCTCTTCTGTTATATCTCTAAGGATATTAATATGTCCTAATACCACATCATTGTCATCCAAAATAGGAGCTCTATCAAACAAATACCATTTATTCAATCTAGAATTATAAACCTCACCATATGACCTAAAACCACCATTCTGTCCTTTACATATACATTTTTGTGAATCATCAAGGTTGAATAATAGTTTATAGCATTTGGTATTTAATAACAAATCTCGCGTTACATCAAAATGCTTTACAAAGGCTTTATTAGCAAATTTTATATCAAATGCCTCATTAGTAATAAATATAGCATCTGGTACAGCATCAAACGCAAATTTCCATTGTTTAGATTGTTGTAAAAGAAAATTGTCTGTTGCTTCTATTTTTTCAGTTATATTTTTTAACTCTATTAACTCATTTTTTAACATAGTAAAACTAGCCTCCTCCAAAAGGCCCTTTTAGTAAAGAAAACAGAAATACAACTAGTCCAGAGCCTACCATTCCAGCCAAAGTCCCCCACAAAGCTACTTTTACTTCGACACGTAATACTTGTTTACTAAGAGGATCAACCAACTTTGTTACTTCTTCCTTTAACGTCTTGTTACTTATAATTAATTCTTGATTCCATTCATTTTTATGACTTTTAAATGCTTCTTTTAACAAATCTATATCTGTTTTTATAGAAGTAACATCGTCTGTTTGTTCCAATACATTTACTCGTCTATCTAATGTAGCTATAAGTTCAGTAATATGTCTTTCTAGTACACTAACATCTTTTATATCAGCTGTCTCCAATCTAATTTTCTCCCTTAATGCATAAAGATCTTTTCTAAATTCATCTCTTTGTTTATACATTTCAGTCGTAAGTTTATCAACATGTGCATCAAGCTTTTCCAACGTATTAAGTACATGTGAATACCAAGACATTTTAAGCCCAGCTTCATCTGCTTCTTTACTACGTAAAGCAAAGCCTAACAGCTCATTACTTTCTTTATCAGGCATAGTTTAACCTCGTTCCACAGAATGGGCAAAACGATATAGCCATAGAATACTGATGAGCGTAAGTATAGCCAGATTCATCAGTAAGTTCTGTCCATTTGAGCATCCATCCGTATTTTTCATTATATATAAATAGGTCTCTATTATTGCTTATTAAAAGCTGTAAGTCTTTGCAACAAATCATTTATTATTATCCTTGATAAACTACTGCAAAATCATATTTACCACCAAATGAGCTCCATCCTTCAGAAGGGTACTTTTTAGGAACCTCCATTCCAGAATTAGCAAGTTTGGTTGCAGATACATCATAATCTGGTAAAACGCCTTTATTTTCTGCATTGTCTTCATTTTCCATACCAAGTCTAGTAAGCTGGTCATCTCTGATTCTTTTAACAGTAGAATTAGCCACATATGGATTTACATCCACATTAGCATCTTGTTCTACACTAGATAAGTAACTCCAGTCTGTCAACTCATCTTTCGATTTAAAAGCTAAAACTGTACGTGTATAATCAACAGACATCCTTGATCCTCTATTTAAAGCTCCAAAATTGGACATTTTAGCATCAAGTTTTCTAGTAACTACTGCATCTCCATATGTAGAACTATCAACACCGGTGTGTGGAATCTGAAAAAAATCCCAATTATAAACATCAGCCATTTTTGCACTTCCTCCTAACTATTTATTTACAGAGTAAACTACCTCTGCTGTTATTATTATAGTACAAAAAATAGAATTTGTTAAGTAAAAAGTTATATAAAATCATAAATTCTTACTTTAAGTTTGCTATTATTAATTAAATATTCTGCAGAACAATCATAAAAAGCAAAGTCAGTTACTACAATCTCATCCACACCCGCATTAATTATCTCAACTAAACAAGGAGTACATGGTATCTCACAATTCATATATAAAGTTGAATTTTTAGTACACACTCCTTCTCTAGCAGCTTGTATCAAAGCATTTCTTTCTCCATGACCAGCAACACACCATTCTAAACCTTCACCAGATTTAAAACCTAAAACTTTTCTAGGACACTTCCCTTTTATGTCATCAGAAGTGGGCTCTCTACCAAATATTTCTTCAAATTTATTTTTCAAAGCAGTGTCTAAGTCCCACCGCTTGTCACAAACCGGTACATTTCTAGGAGGACCGTTATATCCTGTACATATGACAGTTTTATCTCTGACCAATACAGCACCAACAGCCCTAGAATAACATTTAGACCTTGAAGCAACTTGATTACATAAGTCATAGTAATATTTATCCCAACTTTTTGAAGTTGTCTGTTCATCTAATTTCCATCGCCCAGCATCAATTAAATGAAACAATGTTAAACTAACCATAAATTCATCAAAATCAATATTATATGGAAAAAAGGAGTTTATAGTATCCCATGCTTCGTTAGCGCACTTTGTATAGCTATAAGACACTGTAGAAGAAGCTTTAATTATATTTACTGCAACCATAAAATAAGATGTATTGACAAACGGGCCAAGATAATCTTCAAGTTTTTCTTTCATATTACTCATACGACCACCACGCCAATATTTATACACATCATTATAAAATTTTTCATCTTCCTGTAAACCAATAGATGTAGTAGTATTATCCATATATATCCTCTCTAATTTGTTTAGCTCTAAGTAAAGGGTTAGCCAACAACAACTTGGTATTTTTACTTTTATACTTATTAATAATAGCAGTAATTATAATATTAGTTTGTTCTTTAAATTTAGGTTCAACAACAACACTAAACGTCCCCATCGGTCCTTTTTTTACTACTCCACCCAACTCAGTAACAACGTTGGTTATTTCTTCGACAATTTCATTCTCTGTGTACCTATTAATCAACATCGTGTGTGTTTACCTCATTAGATAATATTAAAGTCCAAGATAATTCAGTTTCATTTAAATTATTTAATATTTTTTCTTTTTCTTCATCAGTTTCATATTGAATCAAAACAACTTTTTCCATTTGAGAACACAAAGCACACGGTAAATACATAACTAATGCACTGTTTTTTCCCAAAGGTTTTATCATGCATTGTCCCTTTGCTCCGCAATCACACTCATAGTAAATTGTATTGCCATCATTTTTTGTAATTCGTACCATTAGTAATTTCTCCTATTTAAAATATACACGAAGACATACGTCTCTATATGTATTATAGTACAAAAAACTATTTTTGTGACAATACTTTAAAAAATAAACCATGTGTATAATAGTAAATCAACAACTATTATAGTATAGTTATTTAACAAGTATGAAAACATTGACATTCAAATTTATATTATATATTTCTATAGTTTCTTAGCGTATCTTGATATTGATCAGTATTACAATAACCACAACACTGTAATTCTGGACAAAACCCTCTATATACACATTCAGGTACACAAACAGATACAAGGTTTGGTTCTTTTTCTTTAAGAGCATCCAAAACAGCTTGCCAAGCTTGTGTCGTTTCTGTAGATGCTTGTCTACATAACCTCTTTCTAGAAATAGTTATCATTGCTTGTGCACTTGCAACACATTCATGATTTACTAGTGCAGATTGAACTATTTCATCTCTATTTTTTCCAGCCCTATCAGTACGTTGTGATTTAACAAAGTGTTCAATACCTATTTTATGTCTTACAAAATGAACACTAACCCATGATTTTAAATCTATCCATTTCCATCTAATAGACAATTGTCTAATTGGCGAATGTTCAGCCAATAAAATTTTATGCTTCCATACATCTGTAGGTTCTTGTATTCCCTTTTCCATCCCTATCGTAGTTCTAGCTGCATCTGCAACATCACGCCACGTACCTCTTACTTCTATAAAATCTATATACATAATTAACCCACCTTATTAAATGAACGTCTGTGAAACTCTGTTACACCATATTGTTGTATGGCTTTTATATGAGCTTTAGTCAAGTAACCTTTATTCTTATCCCATTGGTAGTGAGGATAATATGTATGCATCTGCTGCATAATAGAATCCCTTTCCACCTTAGCAATAATACTAGCCATAGCAATAGAAATAGACTTTGTATCACCTTTAATTATAGCTTGTTGAGGTATACCTAAGTCATCTAATACTGCTGTACCATCTATTAGAGCATAGTCTTTATATTCAATAGGAACTTTATCTATGGCTAACTTCATAGCCTTCTTAGTAGCTTGTAGTATATTGATTTTATCTATAATACTATTACCTATTATACCTAAAGCATACTCACATTTATTAGATAGTTCCAACACTATATCTATTCTTTGTTTTTCAGATAATTGTTTAGAATCTTTTACTCTACCTATAAATTTAGGAATGTTCTCTTCAGGAATATAGACAGCACAAGCTACTACAGGTCCTGAACCACAATTACCAGTAAAATAACCAGTCCCATTTCTACGAACATAAAAATTATGATATTTAGGTAAACTCAAACAGAATACTTTTCCATTGTAAGATACTAAGGATTTATGTAAAAACGTACAAGCTATTTTATTATTTCGTCTTAATCTTATCTCAAAACATCCTTTTTGATTTTCCTTTTTAACTAACTTTCTATGTATATAAATATCACTGGGTTCCCTAAAAGAAGTTTTATACGTCCACCCAGCTTTAAGTAGTAGTTCTTCAAAATCATCTTTTAACTTTATAGAAGATGTATAATATACGCATACCTGTTGTTTATTTTTATTAGTGTAACAAGCACCGTCTCCTTTAATAGCCCAAACTATAAAAATATTTAACAAATCAATAGATAGGTTTTTCACATAGTAGGGTATATGTTTAGAATAAACATCTCCGAACTGTTTCATATACACTGCTAATTGCTTGTCATAAATACTAAAACCCCTTGCATTTGTTTTAACATCAAAAGGAAGTTGTTTTAACAAGCTCTCTATACAACCATAATGATCTGAGTATTCCATCTGAGGTATAACAACTTTATAATTTCCATTATTTTCATCACAAAGGGTATATCCTTCAGCTAAATATATACCCATAAAAGATACCCATAAAGTCATTGGTATACTTTTTTCAAAATAATCTTTACTACTATTATTGTATTTATTTTTAGGTATAGCAGGTAAAATGAAGTTCTCAACTTTTTCACCTTCCCACACACCTCCTCTAGGTATAAAATCATTATCTACTAAATCATTTACAGACTTACGACCTCTAAAAGCATAACCCGTCATCTTTAATCTATTATTATTATTTTTATCTCTTTTAAAAGTTCTACTAAGAACATCAAAACAATGATCTGGAGTTACTAATATATGTACACTTCTATTTTTTAATTCAATAAGATCACCTTCAAAATCTTGTTCAATTACACAATCAGGCGATTGCCATACTATATTACCAGTATCAGTATAAGATAGAACTTTATCTGTTTTAACATCTATTTCTGTATAATACTTCCACCCCTCTGTAGTTAACACTTCAGCGTTTTTATGTTCACAGCCTCTTCCAACCTCATCTACACCTATAATGTGTTTGTAACCTTTGCTTTTAAGGTCATCTTCTATTTCATATGTAGCAAATTTATGTGCCATGATTATATCTTACCTCATTAGATAAATTATTCCAATCATCTATTTCCAGAATAGCATCACCTTGTTTATTAAACATATAATAATACTTAAAACCATCAGAAATAATAATCTCACATCTAATTTATAGTCAGTTCTTGTATAACCTAGTAGCATATAAGCTTTTTAAAAGAATCAAATACTATTTTAGTTTGTCTAAACACTGACGAAGTGATTATTATATTTTTAGGGGTATGTCTAGCCACATCTAAAGCCGTTATCATAACTAACATTGTTTTACCTCCAACCCTAGGCATCCTTACTAATAGTATTATAAGCTACTATTTAACTAGAACTAGAACATAAATAATCATACATGATCATAGTTAAGAACTCTTAACAGCAGTAGAAGTAAATCTAGACAAATCTCCAGTTAGCGGATGATCAGAAACAGGAATACTACCAACATAATTAGGGTTTATTTTTTTACCTTCTTCAATTTTTTTAAGTTCTCTCCTATGTTTACTAAGTAGTTCTTTTCTATTCCAATACCAATCCGGCCTAAGTTCTGACGCAATAGGCTTTGATTCTTTTACTTTTGTCTTATCAAAACTATAATAATCACAGTCCCTTTTTTTGTTAGGACTAACTGACACCTTTTTAATGGAACAATAACCATTAGTTTGATACACACAAACAGAACACTTAACTCTCTTCATAGCACTAACTCCTTCAAATTTAATCACTTTTAAATAAGTTATTGAATAGATTCACAATACTTTTAAACACACTCTTCTTCTGTTCTCCTACAAAAAGCACCTATAAGTTCTAAAAGACAATTCTGACAAATATCTGCTTCAACTTTACAACCATCACCAAATACCGAAGAATAGCCACCCACAAAACTAACACGGTGCCACTCTTGAAGCTCCATTATATCATCCACACTTACTTCTTTTTTACACCTATCACAAACATAAGAATTAGCTACTTGTCTCCTAAAAGTCTTATTTTTATATTTAATCATTTAAAAGTATCCTATTTTAAGAATATTTAATATTTCATACTATAAACTTACCCATATTTACCTATTGTGTATTCCCAAACATCTATCTATATCTGACCAACTGTAAACTCTGGTAAACTTACTCTCATCATGTGCTTCTTTATTCCACGGACGATCAAACAACAACAGTCCTTTAGTCCATCTTTTTTTATATTTCCACATAGACAATAAGTTATCCTCCAAATCATCTACATACATATCCAACTGTAATAGTTTTCCTATTTTTCCTTTTGCATCTACATTATTATGACAACCTAAATTGGTATGTATTGTAGTAAAAGGTATTTTATATTTACGAAGCCAGTTGGCTATTTGTTTTTTATCACTAAATCTAGATGTAATTAGATGAATAGTATGACCGATTCTCTTGTATTGTCTCAAAGACTTAACTGAGTCTTCAAATGGAGACGCTAACGCTTGAAAATCAGGATCACATATAGTAGTAATAGAATCCTCAATTATTTTATGGTTTAATTCTGTATCTTCTACAAACTTTGAATCCATCAAACAATAGCATGTAAAATCATACTTACTCCATTTTATATTATACTTAGTATTTATATAGTCAGCTAGAGGGTTTATTAAGTCACAAATAACTTCATCAATATCAAAACCTAATCTCATATCTTATATCTCCTAATACATTAATCTTCTTGCGCCATTTGGTCATGACCAGCACACCCTTTATCCTTACAATACCATTGTTTTTTGGTTGCAAGAATCTGCCCCCATTTTTGTAAACCAAACCGTGGTTTTTGCCAACCTTGGGTTCGATAATAAATTATCTGATATATCATTTCACTCTCTGGCCTTTCTGCTCCACAATATGAACATCGTTGCATTTTGAACCTCCATATTTATTATAA
>Ga0172382_10006098_pt1 | contig 17670 bp, 16 predicted proteins | sample Leawel138RmetaG_FD_122245 | JGI IMG/M metagenome (GOLD analysis project Ga0172382, IMG submission 122245) | Leachate microbial communities from a municipal landfill in Southern Ontario, Canada - Leachate well 138R metaG | ecosystem: Engineered > Solid waste > Landfill > Unclassified | place...
ATCGGCTTCAAGATGTATCTGCGCGACGAGGGGCTTGTGTGGGAGCGCACCGAGAAGTCGGACGCCAACAACGAACTGGTGCGCGGCGGCGTCGCCGTCGCGCCCGAACCCGCCGCCCGCTCGCTCCGCGAGGCGAACCGGCCTTCCGCAGTCGCCGGCATGGCCGGCCCAAGCCCGATCCCCTCACCGTCAAGGAGTTCCGCCAATGTCTAGGGGTCATGTCCTCGTCACCGGCGGGGCCGGTTTCATCGGCTCCCATCTGGTCGACCGCCTGCTCGCGCGCGGCTTCGACGTCACCGTGCTCGACTGCCTGCTGCCTTTGGTCCACGCCGACGCCGAGCTCGACGCAGACGGCTGGCCGGTCTACCTGAACCCGGCGGCGCGGCGCCTGCGCGGCAACATCCTCGACGACGGCGTCTTCGAGGCCAGCCTCTCGGGCATCACCCATCTCGCCCATCTCGCGGCCTCGGTCGGCGTCGGCCAGTCGATGACCAACATCGTCGACTACACCCGCAACAACACGCTGGCCGCGGCCGTCATCCTCGAAGTGCTGTCGCGCGGCAACCATCAGGTGCGCCGCATCGCCGTCGCCTCGTCGATGTCGATCTACGGCGAGGGCGCCTACAGGCTAGACGGCGGCGAGGCGGTCACGGCGCCGCCGATGCGCCCGCGCGCGCAGCTCGAGGCGCATGAGTGGGAGCTGTCGCGGGACGGCCGCCGGCTGGAGCCGGTGCCGACCGGCGAGGACAAGCCGCTCAGGCCCGCCTCGATCTACGCCATCAACAAGCGCGACCACGAGGAGATGTTCCTGTCGGTGGGGGCCGCGCTCGGCGTCCCGACCGTGGCGCTGCGGCTGTTCAACGCCTACGGCTCGCGCCAGGCGCTGAGCAATCCTTACACCGGCGTCGCGGCGATCTTCATCTCGCGGCTGTTGAACGACCAGCCGCCGCTGGTGTTCGAGGATGGCGAGCAGAAGCGCGATTTCGTCCATGTGCTCGATGTGGCCGACGCCTTCGCCACCGTGCTCGACAGCGACCGGCCGGTCTTCGACGCCTATAATGTCGGCTCCGGCCGCTCCGTCACCGTCAACCAGATCGCCCGGCTTCTGGCGCGGCTGTTGAAGAAGAACATCGCGCCGCAGATTCTCGACCGCTACCGGGTCGGCGACATCCGCCATTGCTTCGCCGCCATCGCCAAGCTGGAGCGCGATTTCGGCTTCCGGCCGCGCCGCGACTTCGAGACCGGCATGGCCGAGCTGATCGGCTGGGTGAAGAAGGCCCGCAAGCCGGTTGACCGCACGGCGCAAAGCCTCGCCGAGCTGAGGAACGGCCGGCTGATCGTCTAGACGACTTCAGGTCAGGCCGCCCGAGAAGGCGCTCGCCAGCGCCTGGCGCATGCGCTTGGGCTGCATGGCCGCGTCGTAGGGCAGGCCGCGATTGGGCGCGGGGTTGCCGTAGCGCCTGCGGTCGACGCGGTCGCCGCGCTCGACCCCGAGCCAGGAGTACCGGTCGGAAAGCCCCCAGGCGGTGACGCCCTTCACCGCCTTCTGGTCGAGCGCGATGTCGAGATAGCGCGCCACCTCGTCGGCGACGCGGTCGTCGCGCGTCCCGGCCGTGGCGCGATAGTCGCGCTCCTTGACGTCGAGCTCGGTGACGTAGATCTCCAGCCCCATATCGGCGATCTCCTGGAGGAAGGGGGCGATGACCGAGCGCTTGAGCGGACCCTTGCCGAGGTCGAGATGCGCCTGCACGCCGACGCCGTCGAGCGGCACGCCGCGCCCCTTCAGCCCGGAAAGAAGCCGCAGGAACGCCTTGCGCCGGTCGGCCTCGACGGGGTTGTCGTATTCGAGGCTGTAGTCGTTCAGCATCAGCCTGGCGCGGGGCGCGTAGTGACGCGCGGTTTCCAGCGCCTCGGCGATATAGCCGGGGCCGAAGACGCGGTGGAAGGTATTGCGCCGCAACCCGTCCTTGCCGCCTTGGGTGTCGATCGGCTCGTTGACGACGTCCCAGACCTCGATCGTCTCGCCGTAGCGGCCGAGCACGCGCTCGAAATGGCCGGCGACGAGGCGCCAGTCGCGCCTGGTCTTCAGTTCGCGCAGCGCCCAGTCCGGCGTGCCCTGCTCCCATAACAGGGTGTGGCCGTAGACTTTCTGGCCGTTGCCGGCGGCGAAGGCGATCAGTTCGTCGACGGGCTCGTACCAGATGCTGCCCTTGCGGTGCTCGATGGAGTTCCACTTGAGGTGGATTTCCGGCGTCAGCATCCCGCATTCCGCCGCCGCTACGCGGCGCAACGCCGGCTCCGCCGCGATCTGGTCGCTGCGCATCGCCGCGCCGAAGACGCGTCCGCTGCGCCGGGCAAGCTCGTCGAGCGAGGGGGCCGCGGCAAGGGTGGGCACCGACGGAAGCAGGGCCGCGCCCGCGGAGCCAAGGAGCGAGGCTGCGAATTCACGGCGCGTGAGCATGGTCGGAGCCTTTGGGAATTGCCCGGATCGGGCCGAGTTTGCGGGCAAGACGTTAACGATTTCGAAAAAGCAACCACCGCCCGCCGGCATCTGGTAGCCATCGGCAGGGTTTACGGTTTTAAATCAATGGCTTACGCAACAATCCCGCGCTATGCAGACAGGCCGGGATCACTCCCACTCGATGGTGCCGGGCGGCTTGGAGGTGACGTCGTAGACGACGCGGTTGATGCCGCGGACCTCGTTGATGATGCGGGTGGCGGCGCGTCCGAGGAAGTCCATGTCGTAATGGTAGAAGTCGGCCGTCATGCCGTCTACCGAGGTGACGGCGCGCAGCGCGCAGACATAGTCGTAGGTGCGCCCGTCGCCCATCACGCCGACCGTCTGCACCGGCAGGAGCACGGCGAAGGCCTGCCAGATGACATTGTAGAGGCCGGCCTTCCTGATCTCGTCGAGATAGACCGCGTCGGCTTCGCGCAGGATATCGAGCTTGTCGCGCGTCACCGGCCCGGGGCAGCGTATGGCGAGGCCGGGGCCGGGGAAGGGGTGGCGCTCGATGAAGTGCTCGGGCAGGCCGAGCTCGCGGCCGAGCGCGCGCACCTCGTCCTTGAACAATTCGCGCAACGGCTCGACCAGCTTCATGTTCATGCGGTCGGGTAGGCCGCCGACATTGTGGTGCGACTTGATGGTGACGGAGGGGCCGCCGGTGAAGGAGACGCTCTCGATCACGTCCGGGTAAAGCGTACCCTGCGCCAGGAATGCAGCCGGCTTGCCGCCGGCGGCGAGCTTCTTCGCCTCCTCCTCGAACACCTCGATGAACAGGCGGCCGATGGTCTTGCGCTTCTTCTCGGGGTCGGCCTCGCCTTCGAGTGCCGACAGGAAGCGGTCCTGCGCCTGTACGTGGACGAGCGGGATGTTGTAGTGCTCGCGATACATCGAGACCACCTGCTCGCCCTCGCCCTTCCGCATCAGCCCGTGGTCGACGAAGATGCAGGTCAGCCGCTCGCCGATCGCCTCGTGGATCAGCACCGCCGCGACGGAGGAATCGACGCCGCCGGAAAGCGCGCAGATCACCCGGCCGTCGCCGACCTGGGAGCGGATCGCGGCGATGGCCTGCTCGCGATAGGCGGCCATGGTCCAGTCGCCCTTCAGGCCCGCGATCTTGTGGACGAAGTTGGACAGCAGCTTCGCCCCGTCCGGCGTATGCACCACTTCGGGGTGGAACTGCACGGCATAGAACTTGCGGCTCTCGTCGGCGATGGCCGCGAAGGGCGCGCCGGACGAGGTGCCGACGACGCGGAAGCCGTCGGGAAGCGCCGTGACGCGGTCGCCATGGCTCATCCACACCTGATGGCGGGTGCCCTTGGCCCAGACGCCGTCGAACAGCGCGTTCTCCGCCTCGATGTCGAGGAAGGCGCGGCCGAACTCGCGGTGGTGGCCGCTCTCGACCTTGCCGCCGAGTTGCGCGCACATCACCTGCTCGCCATAGCAGATGCCAAGAACCGGGATGCCGGCCTCGAATATAGCCTGCGGCGCGCGCGGGCTGCCGGTCTCGGCGGCGGAAGCCGGCCCGCCGGACAGGATCACCGCCTTCGGCTTCATGCGGCGGAAGGCGTCTTCGGCCGACTGGAAGGGGACGATCTCGGAATAGACGCCGGCCTCGCGCACGCGACGCGCGATGAGCTGCGTCACCTGGCTGCCGAAATCGACGATGAGGACTGTGTCGGGATGAGCGGTCGCGGTCATGGCGAGGCTGTAGAGAAACTGCGCTGATTCCGCAAGGTGCCAGCGGGTTCAGACCGTGGGTAACCCTTGGCCGAGCGCCGGCTCCAGCCTGTCCACCGCGTCGGCCAGCCTCTCGTCGACGATATGGAGATAGTCGGTCCAGTCGCCGGCGTGGCGCAGCTCCGCCGCGCCGTCGGAAATGCCGCGCAAGCCGATCAGGGGCACGCCGAAACGCTGGCAGGCGCGCAAGATCGCGAAGGTCTCCATGTCGACCATCTCCGCTTCGATCGCCTCATAGGCGCGACCGGAAACGACGTTGGCCCCGGTGGAGAGCGTGGCGGCCGGGATGCCGGGAATGGGGCAGGGCAGGGAAACCGTCGCCGGCAGGCCGAGGAACGGCGTCTCGCCCCTCGGCACGCCGAGCGCCGAGGCGTCCATGTCGCGATAGCCGACCGAGGAGACCTGATAGACCCGCGCCTGCTCCAGCACCCTGCTGCCGGCCGAGCCGAGCGAGACGACGAGGTCGGGCAGGCGTCCGCCGCGCTCAAGGCGGGCGAGGGCGCTGCCGGAGGCGAGCGCGGCCTCGACCGGACCGACGCCGGTGATCAGCGGCTGGAAGCGGGCGCGCAGGTGAGTGCCGTATTCCTGCTCGGCCGCCATGACGAAGAGGACGTCGCGGCCGGAAATGCGGGTCAGCGGCGGCTCAGCCGGCGATGCCGTCACGGCCGCTCACCACCATCATCGTGCCGGTCATGGTCGTGATGAGCCGCGCCTCGCCCTCGCCGTCATAGGCGTAGGCCTGGCCGTCGGCGACGATGATGGTGCGGCCGGGCTTGGTCACCTGGCCGCGGAACAGGAACCGCTCGCCCTTGCCGGGCGCCAGCAGGTTGACCTTGAACTCGATGGTCAGCACGGCGGCGTTTTCCGGCATCACCGAATAGGCGGCGTAGCCGCAGGCCGAGTCGAGCACGGTCGAGATGATGCCGGCATGGAGGAAGCCGTGCTGCTGGGTCAGGTCTTCCCGGAACGGCATCTCGATCTCGACCTCGCCGGGGTTCACGCGCGTCAGCTCGGCGCCCATGGTCGCCATCGCCTTCTGCCGCGCGAAGCTCGCCCTCACGCGTGCCTCGAAATCGCCGACCGGCTCGAACCTGACCGACATGGCATCCTCCTTCGCTTCAAGCGTCTCGCTTATCGCAGAGGCATTGCTGGCCGGCAACCCCGGATATTGCAGTGCGAAAAGGATCAATTCAGCCACCAGATCGAGGCGTTGAGCAGCGTGGCGAAGGCCACCCACGCGCCATAGGGCAGGAACAGCAGGGCCGCCGGCCAGTCGCGCTCCCATGCCAGCACGATGAAGGCGACGATGGCGGCGAACAGCGCCAGGATGATCGCCAGCGCCCAGCCGGGCGCCTGGAGCGTGAAGAAGACCGGGCTCCACAGGAAGTTGAGGCCGAGCTGGACCCACCACGCGGTCATGGCCCCGCGCGTGTCGCTGAGCCGCCAGATGCGCCATCCCGCGACTGCGACCAGCACGTAGATCGCCGACCACATGGGCGCGAACAGCCAGTCCGGCGGGGTGAAGGGCGGCTTGTCGAGCGTGGCATACCATGGGCCGGGCATGTTGGTCGCGCCGATCAGCAAGCCGCCGCCCACGGTGGCGACAAGGAAAAGCAGGAGAGGAAGATAACGCATCGGCGGGCCGGCGGGGTTGAGTGAGACGCGCCCTCAACGGCCGGCGCGGCTTCCGGTTCCCCCTGCTAGCCGGCCTTGCGCTCCAGCACCGCGACGAAGAAGCCGTCCGTGCCGGTCGTCGCCGGCGTCATCACGATGCCGTGGCCGGCGATGCGCGCCCGCGCCGCGCCGAACCGCTGCCGCCACAGCGCGGCGTGGTCGGCCGGGGCGAAGGCGGGGTGGGCGGCAAGGAAGGCCTCGATCTGGCGTGCGTTCTCCGCCGCGAAGATCGAGCAGGTGACGTAGACGAGCCGGCCGCCGGGGCGCAGATAATGCGCGGCCTGCGCGAGGATGGCGGCCTGCTCGGCCAGTCGTACCTCGAGCTGGCGCTCCGTCAGCCGCCATTTGGCGTCGGGCCGCCGCCGCCACGTGCCGGAGCCGGTGCAGGGCGCATCGACGAGGACGAGGTCCATGCGCCCGGCGAGCGGTTCGAGGCCCTCCTCGCCGGCGATGGCCTGCACGTTGTGCGCGCCGGCGCGGCGCAACCGCTCGAAGATCGGCGCCAGCCGCTGCTTCTCGGCGTCGTGGACGAAGATCTGGCCGCGATTTTCCATCGCCGCCGCCATGGCCAGCGTCTTGCCGCCGGCGCCGGCGCAGTAGTCGAGCACCTGCATGCCGCCTTGTGCGCCGGCCAGCGCCGCGGCCGCCTGCGAGCCGATGTCTTGCACCTCGAACCAGCCATTCTTGAAGGTGGGTTCGGCCTGAACGTTGGGATGGCGGCCGCCGCCTTCCACGGGGGGGATGCGGAGCGCCTCGTCGAGCATGCCGCCGGGCACGGCGCCGGCGTCCTGCAATTCGTCCAGCACCTTCTGCGGCGTCGCGGCAAGCGTGTTGACGCGAAGGTCGAGCGGCGGGCGCGCGGCGAGCGCGGCCAGTTCCTCGACCCAGCCGTCGCCGAAGGCGTCCTCGGCCAGCGGCACGCACCAGTCCGGGCAGTCGGCCCGCACCGCGGCCGGCGCGGCCGCGAGGTCGCGGGTCGAAATGGCCGTGCGCTCGCTCTGCGACAGGGGCGGCGGCGCGAAGCGGTCGCCGTCGAGCGCCCGGCCGATCGCCTCGGCGTCCATGCCCCATTCGAGCGCCAGCACGCCGAAGGCCAGCGCCCGCGTCGTGTCGCCGTCGATCAGCCACGCGGCCGAGCGCCGGCGGCGCAACGCGTCATAGACGATGTTGCCGATCGCCGCGCGGTCGCCGGAGCCGGCAAAGCGGTGGGAGAGGCCCCAGTCCTTCAGCGCATCGGCGGCGGGGCGGTGCCGGCCCTCGATGTCGTCCAGCACCTCGATGGCCGCCGCCAGCCTGCCGCCCAGTCTCATTGTCCCGCTCCGATGCCGGTTGCCCGAAAGGCCGCCTTGCTACAGGGCGCGACGGGGGATGACAAGCGCGGGGAGCGCGCGCGCCGGCCGCCGGGGCTCAGGCCTGGATGACCACCACCGGCGCGCCAACGGGCACGCGCTCGTAGAGGTCGATGATGTCGTGGTTGAGCATGCGGATGCAGCCGCTCGACATCGCCTGGCCGATGGAATTGGGCTGGTTGGTGCCGTGGATGCGGAACATGGTGTCGCGGCCGCCGCGATAGAGATAGAGCGCGCGCGCGCCGAGCGGATTGTTGAGCCCGCCGGGCACCCCGCCGGCGAAGCGGCGGTTGCGCGCGTCGCGGTTCATCATGTTCTCGGTCGGGGTCCAGCTCGGCCATTCGGCCTTGCGTCCGACCTTGGCGTTGCCGCGTAGCGCGAGGCCGGCGCGGCCGACGCCGATGCCGTAGCGCACGGCCTTGCCGTTGCCGAGCACGTAATAGAGGCGGCGCGCGGGCGTGTCGACGACCACGGTGCCGGCCTTGTAGTTGCCGTCATAGTCGACCACGCGGCGGCGCAGCTCGGGCCTGATCTTCTCCGGCGACAGCGCGGGGAGCGGAAAGCGCGGATGCGGCACCGCCGCATAGTTCTGGTAGTCGCCGCCACCCGTGGCACAGCCGGCGACGGCCAGCGGAAGTCCGATCAGAAAGCCCCTGCGCGAGATGGTCATGCGGTCCCCGTTCCCTCGATTCGTCAGCTGTCCCACGAGTAGGAAAACATGGTTAACGAAATCCTGGCGCCATAGGCAAGGCGCGGCGCGGTCAGGAAAACGTTATCGGGAGCAGGCGGCCATGAGCCCGACGGTCACGGCGCGGGCGGCCGGTCCGGGGTTTTGCGCGCGTCGAGCGTGAGCTGGAGGAAGGCGAGGTCGAGCCAGCCGCCGAACTTGGCGCCGACTTCCTTCAGGTGCCCGACGCGCTCGAAGCCGAGCTTCTCGTGCAGCCGGATCGAGCCTGCATTCCCCGCCTCGATGGCGGCCACCATCACGTGCTTGCCGCTGGCGCGGGCCCGCTCGATCAGCGCCAGCATCAGCGCCTCGCCGATGCCGTCGCCGCGCCGGTCGGCGCGGACATAGACGGAGTGCTCGACCGTGTGGCGATAGCCGTCCCAGGCCCGCCAGTCGCCGAAGGAGGCATAGCCCGCCACGCCGCTGTCATCGTCCACCGCGACCAGCACGGGATAGCCGGCCCGCTGCCGGTCGGCCAGCCACGCCCGGCGGTTGGCGCCGTCGACCCTGGTTTCGTTCCAGATCGCGGTCGTGCGTTCGACGGCGTCGTTGTAGATCGCGGCGATGCCTTCGGCGTCGCCCGGTTCCGCGTCGCGTATATCCATGGTGCTTTCCCGAGGAGGGATCATGCAGCGTCGGTGCGTCCAGTATATTGGACGCCATCGGCGACCACAATCGAAGCGGCGGCCGAAAGCAAGGCAGGCGCGGATCGCTCCGCGCCTGCCTCAGGATCGGTTCGATGGCCGCCGCGATCAGGCGAGATCGAAGCGGTCGGCGTTCATCACCTTGTTCCAGGCGGCGACGAAGTCGTTGACGAACTTGCCGCCATTGTCGCTCTGGGCATAGATCTCGGCCAGCGCGCGCAGCTGCGAGTGCGAGCCGAAGATCAGGTCGACGCGGGTGCCGGTCCAGCGCGGTTCGCCCGTCGCCCGGTCGCGGCCCTCGAACAGCTCTTCCGCCGCCGACACCGGCTTCCACGCGGTCCCCATGTCGAGCAGGTTGACGAAGAAGTCATTGGTCAGCTGGCCGGGACGGTCGGTGAAGACGCCGTCCTGCGAGCCGCCATGATTGGCGCCGAGGACGCGCAGACCGCCGACTAGCACCGTCATTTCAGGCGCGGTGAGCGTCAGCAGCTGCGCCTTGTCGACCAGCAGCTGCTCCGCCGGAACCGGCAGGCCGGGCTTCTGGTAGTTGCGGAAGCCGTCCGCGGCCGGCTCGAGCACGGCGAAGGACTCGACATCCGTCTGCTCGGCGCCCGCATCGGTGCGGCCGGGCGTGAGCGGCACCTCGACCGCATGGCCGGCAGCCTTCGCCGCCTGCTCGATCGCCGCGCCGCCGCCGAGCACGATCAGGTCGGCGAGCGAGACCTTCTTGCCGCCGGCCTGTGCTTCGTTGAAAGCAGTCCGAATGCCTTCCAGCGTCTCGATGACGCGGGCGAGCTGCGCCGGCTGGTTCACCTCCCAGTCCTTCTGGGGCGCAAGGCGGATGCGCGCGCCATTGGCGCCGCCGCGCTTGTCGGAGCCGCGGAAGGTCGAGGCCGAGGCCCAGGCGGTGGAGACCAGCTCCGCGACCGTCAGGCCGGAAGCGAGGATCTTCTCCTTCAGCGCCGCGATGTCGGCCTCGTCGATCAGGACATGATCGACCGCCGGCACCGGGTCCTGCCAGATCAGCTCTTCGGCCGGCACCTCGGGCCCGAGATAGCGCGACTTCGGCCCCATGTCGCGGTGGGTCAGCTTGAACCAGGCGCGGGCGAAGGCGTCGGCGAACAGGTCCGGGTCCTCGAGGAAGCTGCGGGCGATTTTCTCGTAGGCCGGGTCGGCGCGCAGCGCGATGTCGCTGGTCAGCATCGCCGGCGCGTGGCGCTTCGACTTGTCGTGCGCGTCCGGCACGGTGTTGGCGCCCATGCCGTGCTTGGGAATCCACTGGTGCGCGCCGGCCGGGCTCTTGGTCAGCTCCCATTCGTAGCCGAACAGGTTCCACAGGAAGTTGTTGGTCCACTTGGTCGGCGCCGAGGTCCATGTCACTTCGAGGCCGCTGCCGATCGTGTCGCCGCCCCGGCCGGTGCCGAAGCTGTTGGCCCAGCCAAGACCCTGCTCGGCGAGGCCCGCCGCTTCCGGCTCGGGGCCGACATGGACGACGTCGCCCGCGCCGTGGGTCTTGCCGAAGGTGTGGCCGCCGGCGATCAGCGCCACCGTCTCCTCGTCGTCCATCGCCATGCGGGCGAAGGTCTCGCGGATGTCGCGGGCCGAGGCGAGCGGGTCGGGATTGCCGTTCGGGCCTTCCGGGTTGACGTAGATGAGGCCCATCTGCACGGCGGCAAGCGGGTTGGCGAGGTCACGCTCGCCGGAATAGCGCTTATCGTCGAGCCACTTGTCCTCGCTGCCCCAATAGACGTCCTCCTCCGGCTCCCAGACGTCGGCGCGGCCGCCGGCGAAGCCGAAGGTCTTGAAGCCCATCGTCTCCAGCGCGACGTTGCCGGTCAGGATCATCAGGTCGGCCCAGGAAATCCGGTTGCCGTATTTCTGCTTGATCGGCCACAGCAGACGGCGCGCCTTGTCGAGATTGACGTTGTCCGGCCACGAATTGAGCGGGGCGAAGCGCTGCTGGCCCGCGCCCGCGCCGCCACGTCCGTCCGAGATGCGGTAGGTGCCGGCGCTGTGCCAGGCCATGCGGATGAACAGCGGGCCGTAATGGCCGAAATCGGCCGGCCACCAGTCCTGGCTGTCGGTCATCAACGCGGCCAGGTCCTTCTTCAGCGCCTCGTAGTCGAGCTGGCCGAAGGCTTGCGCATAGTCGAACGCCTCGCCCATCGGGCTCGACAGCGCCGTGTGCTGGTGCAGGATCTTCAGGTTGAGCTGGTTCGGCCACCAGTCGCGGTTCGAGCGCATGGCTGAGTTGGAGGCGATGGTCGCCCCGTGCATCACCGGGCAGCCGCGGGGTGTCGGCTCGGTCTCGGTGTTTTCGTTGACCACAAGGGCGTCCATGTCTGTCTCCTGTGTTCCGCAGTCCGGGTAAAAGCCGTCGAAGCCGGCGCGCGCCTGCGCCCGCGATTTCGTCAGAGGGTGGAGTGTGCCGATCCCGGCATCCCGAAAGGGAAAAGGCCGGGCTCCAATCTGGAATGATTCCAACCTAGCCAATGCAATCCATAGGATCAAATTGCATTTTCCATTCAGGATGATAATCTGAGACTATGATACGGTTGACGATCCGCCAGATGGAGTATTTCGAGGCGCTGGCCGAGACGCTGCATTTCGGCCGCGCGGCCGGCCTTGCCGGGGTCAGCCAGCCGGCCCTGTCGGCGCAGATCGCCGAGATGGAGGAGCGGCTGGGCCGCCGGCTGTTCGAGCGCGGCGGCCGCAGCATGCGCCTGACCGAGGAGGCGAAGGCGCTGAAACCCCGCATCGAGCGGGTGCTGGCCGAGATCCGCGACATCGAGGCGGCGGCGCGGCGCGGCCGCGCGCCGATGGAGGGGCGCTTTCGCCTCGGCGTCATCCCCACCGTCGCGCCCTATCTCCTGCCGCGCCTGTTGCCGCTGCTGAAGGAGCGCTTTCCGGCGCTGGCGCTGGAACTGCGCGAGGCGGTGACGGCGACGCTGGTCGACGAGACCGTGGCGGGGCGTCTCGACGGCATGATCGCGGCCTTGCCGCTCGACAACGGCGCGCTCGTCGCCGAGCCGCTGTTTCGCGACCGCTTCTTCCTCGCTGTGCCGGCGGACGACCCCGGCTTCGCCGCGCCGCCGGTGGCGCCCGAAAGCCCGGCGCTGGAGCGGCTGATGCTGCTCGAGGACGGCCATTGCATGCGCAACCAGGCGCTGGAGATATGCACGGCCGCGCGCCGCACCGCGCTCGCCAATTACGGCGCGGCCAGCCTGACGACCTTGTTGCAGATGGTGGCGCACGGGCAGGGCGTGACGCTGGTTCCCGAAATGGCGCTCGCCGCCGGCTTGGCCTCGTCCGGCGTCAGGGCGGTGCCGTTTTCCGAGCCGATGCCGGCGCGCATGCTGGCCTTCGCCTGGCGCAGGAGCGCGGAGCGCGGCGACGAATGCCGCCAGATCGCCGGCGTCATGCGCACGCTGTCAGGCGCGCCCGAGGAGATGGACGGCGAGCATGGCCCACAGCGCGATGACCGCGACGAAGCCGACGATGAAGGCCGGCTGGCGGTGGCGGACGCGATTGGAGGTGACGTGGATGGCGGCGTGCGCGTAGCGTGACGCCGCGAACAGCCACGCCAGCGCCACCGCCCATGCGCCGTCGCCGCCGGTGACGTGAAGCGCAAGGCAGGCCGCATGGAACAGCACCGGCAGCTCGAACTGGTTGGAAAGGCAATTCCTGACGAACAGGCTGTCTTCCGGCTCGTTCAGGTTCTCGCGGAACTGCGAGATCCTGGCCTTTCCGGCCTTCACCGCGGCCGCCCTGCGGATGCCGAGGAGCGCGTAGAGCGCGACCACCAGCACCACATGGGCGATCATCGGCCAGAAGATTGCGGTCCCGGTCATAAAAGTCCCTCCCGCGGGGCCATCCGCGATCGCCCGGCATCTCGCCCTTTCCATAGGCGATTTTCGCGGCGGCAGCCAGAGCCTCGGCCGCCGGGCAGGCGTCGGGGCTACGCCCTGCGCTCCGCCATTTCGTCGCGGCGCAGGGTCAGGACATCGACGCCGGTTTTCGTGACCGCGACCGTGTGCTCGAACTGGGCGGAGAGCTTGCGGTCGCCGGTTATGACCGTCCATCCGTCGTCGGCGGTGAGAACCTTGCGCGTACCCTGGTTGACCATCGGCTCGATGGTGAAGACCATGCCTTCGCGCAGCTTCAGGCCGGTTCCGGGACGCCCGAAATTGAGCACCTGCGGTTCCTCATGCATGGCGCGGCCTATGCCGTGCCCGCAATATTCCCGCACGACCGAATAGCCGTTCCTCCTGGCATGCCGTTCGATGGCGAAGCCGATATCGCCCAGATGCGCGCCGGGCCGCACCTGTCCTATGCCCTTCCACATCGCTTCGCGGGCAACGCGCACCAGCCGCCGCGCGGCGGGCGAGGCGTTGCCGACCAGATAGGTCTTGCTCGAATCGGCGATGAAGCCGTTCTTTTCGAGCGTGATGTCGAGATTGACGATATCGCCGTCGCGGATGATCTCGTTTCCGTCGGGCACGCCGTGGCAGACGACATGGTTGATCGAGCAGTTGAGGACGTGGCTGAAGCCGTACTGCCCCTTGCTGGCCGGGCGGGCGGCGAGGTCGACGGTTATGAAGCGCTCGACCAGATCGTTGACCTCCAGGGTCGACATGCCGGCCAGGTCCCGGCCGTCCAGCATCTCGAAGACGGATGCCAGCATCCGGCCCGATATCCGCATGAGCGCCAGCTCGTCCGGGGACTTGACCATGTCAGGCCGCCGTGGGCTCGGCGCCGCGCATTTGTGCCTGCAAGAACTGCATTTTCACGATGTCGTTGAACGACAGGGTCGGATTGGCTTCGGCCAGCATGCCGATCTTCATCCAGAACTCGGCCTGCGCGTTGATGGACCGGCACATCACGGCGCTGGCCCGGCGGGCTTCCTCATGCAGGTCGTCGTCGATTTTCACGATGCCCATGGGCATATCCTGAAGACAAATAACATACGAACCATATACGGTTCGTATGTTCTTCGGTCAACCGGATACCGGAAACCTTTCGGCGATCCTCTACATCCCGCCCGGATAGTTCGGGCTCTCGCGCGTGATAGTCACGTCGTGGGCGTGGCTTTCGCGCAGGCCCGCATTGGAGATGCGCACGAAGGTGGCGCGCTCGCGGAAGGCGGCGAGGTTTTCGGCGCCGACATAGCCCATCGCCGCGCGCAGGCCGCCGACCAGCTGGTGCAGCACGCCGCCGACCGGCCCCTTGTAGGGCACCTGGCCCTCGATGCCTTCCGGCACCAGCTTCAGCGTGTCGCGCACCTCGGCCTGGAAGTAGCGGTCGGCCGAGCCGCGCGCCATCGCGCCGACCGAGCCCATGCCGCGATAGGCCTTGAACGAGCGGCCCTGATGCAGATAGACCTCGCCCGGGCTCTCGTCGGTGCCGGCCAGCAGCGAGCCGACCATAGCGGCCGAAGCGCCGGCGGCCAGCGCCTTGGCGAGGTCGCCCGAGAACTTGATGCCGCCGTCGGCGATGATGCCCAGGCCCGCCTTGTCGGCCTCCTCCACCGCCGACATGATCGCCGAAAGCTGCGGCACGCCGACGCCGGCGACGATGCGCGTGGTGCAGATCGACCCCGGCCCGATGCCGACCTTGACCGCGTCCGCGCCCGCGTCGATCAGCGCCTTCGTGCCTTCGACGGTGGCGACGTTGCCGGCGATGATGCGCACGGCGTTGGACAGCTTCTTCGCCTTCTCGACCGCGTCGAGCACGCGCTGCGAATGGCCGTGGGCCGTGTCGATGACGAGGAGGTCGACGCCGGCGTCGATCAGCCGTTCGGCGCGCTCAAGCCCGTCGTCGCCGACGGTGGTGGCGGCGGCGACGCGTAGCCGCCCCTGCGCGTCCTTGGCCGCGTTGGGGTTCAGCTGCGACTTCTCGATGTCCTTGACCGTGATGAGGCCGACGCACTGGCCGCCCGGGTCCACCACCAGCAGCTTTTCGATGCGGTGCTGGTGCAGGAGGCGCTTGGCCTCGTCCTGATCGACGTTTTCGGTCACCGTGACGAGCCGCTCATGCGTCATTAGCTCGCGCACCTTCTGGTTCGGGTCGGAGGCGAAGCGCACGTCGCGGTTGGTGAGGATGCCGATCAGCTTGCCGGTCGAGTGGCCGCCGGTGCCGCCGTTCTCCACCACCGGCACGCCGGAGATGCCGTGCGCGGCCATCACCGCCTTGGCGTCGGCGAGCGTCGCGTCCGGGCCGATGGTCAGCGGGTTGACGACCATGCCGCTCTCGAACTTCTTGACCTGCCGCACCTGCTCGGCCTGTTCCTCGGGGCTGAAGTTGCGATGGATGACGCCGATGCCGCCGGCCTGCGCCATGGCGATGGCGAGCCGCGCGTCGGTGACGGTGTCCATCGCCGCCGACAGGATCGGGATGTTCAGCTCGATGTCGCGGGCGATGCGGGTGGAAACGTCGGTCTGGCCGGGCATGACCTCGGAATGGCCGGGCTGGAGCAGCACGTCGTCGAAGGTGAGCGCCAGGGCGCCGGTTGCGGTCTCGATGATTCTTGCCATTGCCGATCCTCGAAAATTCGGGTGCGCGGGAGGAGCGCCCGGCCCGTGCGGCCGGCGGCGACTCTTTTTCTCCCTTTCAGGATGGCAGCGGCTGGTAACACGGCTTGCGGGGAAAGAAAAGCCGGCGCCGCCGCTATTTCGACGGCGCCGGCGGGTTCGCGGTCAGTCGTTGGCGCTGACGGTGACGCCGAGCGCCTTGGTCAGCTCGGCCGGCACCATCATCGCCGTCGCCGCCAGCATCGCGAACGGCACCGGCTGGGCCGGCCGCGCCGATATGGTCAGGCTCTTCGGATCGTCGAGGAAGGTCGATACGGCCTGCGTCGCCTGCGCCGTCAGGTCGGGATTGTTGAGCTGCGCCAGCAGGAAGGGCAGCACCGCCTTGGACTGGTTGGCGATGTCGGCCCGCTTCATGCCCTGATTCTTCGCGACGTAGTCGAGCACCCTGTTGGTGAGCGAATCGTCGTCGAAACGCAGCGCGGCGTTGTGGAAGGTGAGCTGTTGCAGCAGGCCGAAGGCGGCCAGCTCCTGCGCTGAATCGTCGGCGTCGGGATTTTCCTCCGCCGTCTTCAGGAGATCGCGCATCGAGCCGATCAGGTCCGGCGTCGCCCCGCCGGCCTCGAATGTGAGCCCGAACGTGCCGGCCCCGTCCACCACCGTGTCGTATCGCGACAGCACGAGCCGGCCGTCATTGGGGTTCCAGCTGCCCTCGACGTCGAAACGGCCTTCCAGCCGGCTGAGGCCGAGCGCGTCGAGCACGGCGAGCTGGTCCTTGTCCTCCATCACCGACATGTCGAGCGAAAAACGTTCCGCCGCGCCGGTGAAGTCCATCGGCGTGTCCTCGTCGGGCTCGGTCGCCTCGCCATGGATGCCGGCCATGGTCAGGACCTCGGTCCCGCGGACGGTCATGGACAGGGCGTCGACGTCGATGGTCCGGTAGAAGACGTCGCCGCCGTAATAGTCGCGCCGATCCTCGTCCGGCAGCAGCACGTCGCCCAGTTCGATAGCGTCGAGGGCGAGGTCGAAGCCCTCCTTCTCGTCCGAGACCCGGAACGAGGGAAGGGTGACGCTCTCGATCCGGTAGCCCTTGTCGTCGCGCGAGACGCCGTCGAGGGTGACGTCGCCGACCGGCACCATGGTCTCGCCTTCGCCCATGCGCACGCCGACCAGCACCGCGTCGTCGCCGCTGGTCTCGATCGCCTCCCATTCGAGCTTGAAGCCGCCATCGGCCGCATAGGCCTGAAGCCGGGCAGCGGCCTCCTCGGCGATCTGCGCCGAAGCGGCGGCCAGCGGCGCCGCGACCATGAAGGCCGAGGCGGCCAGGACGCGGAAGGGCATGCGAAATGCGGTCATGTGAGGGTCCTTGTGATTGTGCGCATCATGCGGAGACGGTTCTTCTGCGTCCGGCCATGTCGTGCAGCATCTGGACCGGAAGATGGCGCGGCCGCAGGATCGACGCTTTTGCGGCAAAACGCAAATGAATCGTCGCCGCGCTTCCCATCCACCGGAGCGTCGGCGCTCTTGCCCCGAATCACCGGCTCCAGTAACCCGAAACCATGGGAAAAGAGCTTGTTCCGCCCGGTTCCGACGGCGGCGACCACATCGAGCCTGTCGATCTGCGCAAGGCGCTCGAGGAGCGCTACCTCGCCTATGCGCTTTCGACCATCATGCACCGGGCGCTGCCGGACGTGCGCGACGGGCTGAAGCCCGTTCATCGGCGCATCATGCACGCCATGCGGCTGTTGCGGCTTAACCCGGACCAGGGTTTCGCCAAATGCGCCCGCATCGTCGGCGAGGTGATGGGCAAGTTCCATCCCCACGGCGACCAGTCGATCTACGACGCGCTGGTGCGCCTCGCCCAATCCTTTTCCGTGCGCTATCCGCTGGTCGACGGGCAGGGCAATTTCGGCAACATCGACGGCGATAACGCCGCCGCCATGCGCTACACCGAGGCGCGCATGACCGAGGTGGCGACCGAGCTTCTGGCCGGTATCACCGAGGACGCCGTCGATTTCCGCCCCACCTACAACGAGGAGGACGAGGAGCCGGTGGTGCTGCCGGGCGCCTTCCCCAACCTCCTCGCCAACGGTTCTTCGGGCATAGCGGTCGGCATGGCGACCTCGATCCCGCCGCACAATATCGGCGAGCTGTGCTGCGCCGCGCTCCATCTGATCGACCATCCCCAAGCGCAGGTCGAGGACCTGATGAGCCGCGAGCCGGCCGCCGATCCCGACGAGAACAAGGTGCGCGGGCCGGATTTCCCGACCGGCGGCGTCATCGTCGATTCCTTCGACGCGATCCTCGAAGCCTATCGCACCGGGCGCGGCGCGTTCCGCACCCGCGCCAAGTGGCATGCCGAGGACCAGGGCCGCGGCACCTGGCAGATCGTCGTCACCGAAATCCCCTACGGCGTGCAGAAATCGCGTCTGGTCGAGAAGATCGCCGAGCTTCTGCTGGCGCGCCGCCTGCCGCTGCTCGACGACGTGCGCGACGAGTCGGCCGA